>OKRW01000878.1_pt1 | contig 28297 bp, 13 predicted proteins | sample 1601151 | NCBI WGS metagenome assembly OKRW01 (sample SAMEA3541471, study PRJEB24748) | human gut metagenome | biome: human gut; feature: human-associated habitat; material: faeces | place: China | collected 2012 | reverse complement strand
CAAGCTCCTCAAGAAGAAGGTCAGCCCGATCGTCATCATCCTGGCTCTCTTCGCCGTGGGCATCATCGGCCGCCTCCTCGGCTTCATGTAAGATGTGCTCGCGAGGCATCCGCGCAATCGGTTGCCACAACAAGTAAGTCTGGGCGGGCCGCCTCCAGTTCTCTGGGCGGCCCGCCCTCTTTGGCAAGGAGAGGCGCATGGCGCAGTCACTCAACACAAAGGTCGAGCTCACGATCAAGGCCACCTCCTTCATGGGCCTCGCCACCTACGGCGACATGATGGTGGGCGACCGCGCACTCGAGTTCTACAACGAGCGCAACCGCGAGGACTACATCCAGATTCCGTGGGAGTGCATCGACCACATCGCGGCCTCGGTCATGAACCACGACAAGACGATTGCCCGCTTTGCCGTCTTTACCACGCTTAACACCAACGCCTTCTCGTTCTCGACGCGCGACAACAAGAAGACGCTGCGCGCCATCCGCGAGCACATCGGCGACGACAAGCTCGTGCGCTCGCCCACGTTCTTTGGCGTGCTCAAGCGCGGCGTCGCGAGCATTCCGGGCAACGTCAAGAGTCTCGTGAACCGCAAGAAGTAGGGGTCGCTCGCTGCTTTTCTCCTGCCGCGCCCATCGTTCTACTGCTGCCTCCACCGAGCACCCGCTTTTACGCGTCCGAATCTTTGAGCACCCGCTTTTACGTGCTAGGAAGCCTCCCAGCACGTAAAAGCGGGTGCTTGCTTGCATCAATGGAGGAGCGGGGACAAGGGGGCGTGTCTTTTGTCCCCGCTCTGGATGCCGTGGCGTCATGCCTGACGAGGGCTCGACGCTCCTTCGTTCGCCACTTGCGAATGCGGGCTCTAACTGGCGGGGCCAGTGCCATGTCTCTCTCAACCATCTCGGGCGGAATCGTGCCCGTCCGTCCCGTGCGTGCGTTGCTGCTGGTAGCTGCTGCTACACATAATCGACAGGCTCGGTATGCTAGAATTTCCAAATGCATGAACGTATGTGGCCCGCCACCGTTGGGCCAAGACAGGAAGAGAGTCTTTAGATGCAGCAGATCAGCACCGCCGAGTTCAAGAACGGCATGGGCCTCAAGATCAAGGACAAGATCTATACGCTCGTTGAGTTCCAGCACGTCAAGCCGGGCAAGGGCGGCGCCTTCGTTCGCTACAAGATCAAGGATCTGCGCTCCGGCCGCGTTATCGGCGACCAGACCTGCAACGCCGGCTCCAAGTTCGACTCCGTCATGCTCTCCACCAAGGAGATGCAGTACCTCTACAATGACGGCGACAACTACTACTTCATGGATATGGACACCTACGAGCAGATTCCCGTGTCCACGGACTTCATCGGCGAGAACTACAAGTGGCTCAAGGAGAACGATACCTGCCAGCTCATGTACGCCGATGACGACCTGCTGACCGTCCAGCCTCCCATGTTCATCGAGGCTGAGATTACGAAGACCGACCCGGGCTTCAAGGGCGACACCGTCCAGGGCGGTGGCAAGCCTGCCACCATCGAGACTGGCGCCGTCATCCAGGTCCCGATGTACCTCAACGAGGGCGACGTCATCAAGGTTGACACCCGCGAGGGCAAGTTCGTCGCCCGCGTCTAGCTTCACCCGTCACTTGCCCGCGCGTCAATCCGGCGCGCGGGCTCATTCACCTCGAAAGGGGCAGACATGAGCAATGAGCTGAGAATCGCCGGCATGGGCGTTTCCAAGAGCGTCATCACCACGATCGTGAGCGGTGCGGCCGAGAAGGTCGAGGGCGTTGCCTCCGTCTACGGCAAGGACATCGCGAGCGGCATCATCGCCATGCTGACCTCCAAGCCCCAGCCGACGACCAATGCCGTCGAGGCCACGGTTGCCGAGGACGACTCCCTTGCCATCACCGTGAGGCTCGCCGTCTTCTTTGGCTACCCGTTCACCAAGCTTGCCGCCGACGTGCGCGAGGCCGTTGCCACCGCCGTCGACGCCCAGATTGGCGTGCGCGTCTCGAGCATCGACGTCTGCATCGACGAACTCGTCTTCCCCAAGGAGTAGCCTTGTCTTCTCGTTCTCACCACATCGGTGGGCGCACGCTGGCCCGTTGCCAGGCGCTGCAGCTCATGTTCCAGGCCGAGGCCTGTGGCCGTTCCGTCGCTGACGTGCTCGCTGGCGAGTACGCGGTTGATCCCGGCCCGCTCGACGAGTACGGCGAGTTCCTCGCTCGCGGTGCCGACGAGTGCCGCAGCGACCTCGACCACGTGCTCTCTGGCGCCACGCGCAACTGGAGCCTCTCGCGCATGTCTGCGACTGACCGCAACCTGCTGCGCATCTCCCTGTACGAGATGCTCCACAACGATGAGGTGCCCGTCTCGGTGAGCATCGATGAGTGCGTTGAGCTCGCCAAGGACTTTGGTAGCTCCGATGAGTCGTCTCGCTTCGTGAACGGCATCCTCGGCCGCATCGCCGCCCAGCTCGACGAGGGCGTTGACGTTGTGGCCGTGGCCCGCGAGCGAGCTGCCAAGGAGGCCGCCGAGGCCGCTGAGCGTTCTGCCCGCGAGGCCGAGGAGCGAGCTCGCCAGGAGGCCGAGAACGCCGCCTACGATGATGGCTACGGCTATGACGACTATGGCTATGAGAACGAGTCCGCCGCCGAGCAGGGCGCTTCCGCTGGCTCTTCGTCTGACGACGTGCCCTCCTGGGCCAACGAGGGCGAGTAGCTCAGATGGCCAAGGGTCCAGACACCTCGGGATACGAGCGCTTCTCAGACGTGACTCAGCGCCTCGACGAGATCATTGGCGCCGTGCGCGACAAGAACACGTCGCTCGAGCGCTCGCTCGACCTTTTCGACGAGGCCATCGCTCTGGGCACGCGTGCCGTTGACCTGGTCGATAAGGCCGCCTTCTCGCCGGAGGAGCGCGAGCGCCTGGCCGAGCCTGTGGGGGAAGGCGACGATTCCTCTCCTTTCGCCGAGGACGGCGATGCTGTCTCGACCAACGGCTCCGACGCCGCTGAGCAAGGCGACTCCTCGACTGTTGCTTCCGAGGGCAAATAGCCTTGGGCAAGCGTAGGCTCGACGAGGAGCTCGTTGCCCAGGGGTACTTTAGGTCTCGCGACGACGCGATGCGTGCCGTTATGGCCGGCGACGTCTCGGGACCTTCAATGCGTTATACCAGCGCCGGGACGCAAGTGCGTCCCGGCTGTGAGCTGCATGTGCGCGGTTCGCTTCCCTATGTGAGCCGCGGCGGGCTTAAGCTCGAGCGCGGCCTCGAATTCTTTGGTGTTGACCCTACCGGTCTTACCTGCGTTGACGTGGGCTGCTCAACCGGTGGCTTTACCGATTGCCTGCTCTCTCGCGGGGCCGCTCACGTTACGTCTGTCGATGTTGGCTATGCGCAGTTTGACTGGTCGCTGCGCCAGGACGAGCGCGTGACCTTGCTCGAGCGCACCAACATCGTCGACGTTCCCACCGCCGAGAACCGTGGGAGCTATGACCTGGCCGTGTGCGACGTGTCGTTTACCTCGGTCATGACGATTCTGCCCGCCGTCTGCGAGCTTTTGGGCCCGCAGGGGCGTTTTCTTACCCTGGTGAAGCCGCAATTCGAGGCGGCTCGCGAGGACGTGGGGGAGGGCGGCGTCGTGCGCCGCCCCGAGGTGCGTCGCGCCTGCGTGGAACGCGTGGCGCAGGGCCTCAATGAGGCTGGCCTTGCCGTGGCGGGCTGCTGCGAGAGCGCGATCACGGGCGCCAAGGGCAACCACGAGTACCTGCTGCTGGGCGTTCGCGGCGGCGAGCCTGCTGAGCTTGACCTCTCATTCATTGGGTAGACCAAGCAGCTCATTGTGTATGGGGTGATAAGCGCCGCCGCCGTCAGTTTGCAGCAAACGACCGACTCTGGCGTAGTTGCCAGCGGCCATATATTGCTATTAGCTGACTCTGTCTACCTCGAAGAAGCCGGCGGACGATATCGAGCCGCAAACAAACGGCGCCAGCGACACGATTGGTCGCTGGCGCCCGTTGGCGTGCGTATGTGCCGGTCGCGTCTCGAGGCAACACGACCGGCCAGGCCCCGCTACATGATCTTGGTGCTCTCGAGCTTCTTCTCGACCCACTCATTGAGGTGGATGATGGGGCGCCTCAGCACGAGACCCAGCAAAAGCGACGGGATGATGAACAGCGCGAGCGTGCCCAGGCAGGTCCAGAAGTCGTTGCCGTAGAGACCAAACATCGCGGCGCGCATTGCGTTTTCGGCGTGGACAAAGGGCAGGAACGGATAAACCGCCTGGAAGGCCTGGGGAAGCATCTGCACCGGGAACGTGCCGCCCGAGCCCGCCACCTGGATGACCATGAGCACAACGGCGATGGCCTTGCCCACGTCGCCAAACGACGCCGTGAGCGCGTAGATGATGTTCACGAACGTGAAGCTCGCGACCCAGCAGGCCACAAAGAACAGCAGGGGATTGGCGCACTGCGTGCCCAGGAAGTAGAGGTCGCCGGCGCAGATGAGCGAGCTCTGCAGCAGACCCACCAGCGCAAAGAGAAAGAGACGGGCGAGATAGCCCTGCGTGGGGTTGAGCCCCAGCTCCTCGGCGATCTTCTCGCTCGGGTTGGTCTTAACCAGAGCCGCGAGCACCACGCCGCCAATCCAGATGGCGAGCGTCGTGTAGAAGGGCGCCATGGCGCTGCCGTTGTTCTCGATGGCATAGAGGGGCGTGCGGTCGACCGAGACGGGCGAGGAGATGAACTCGGCAAGCGAGGTGGGGTTGGCCGTGAGGATGTCGCGTACCTGCTGCAGGTCATCGGAGTCGAGCGCGGCGCGCAGGCTCGTGTGCAGGTTGGAGAGCTGGCCAGCGGCCTTCTCGAGGGCGTCTGCGGTGCTGTTGAGCGAGCTCGTGGCGTCGCCGAGCGTCGAGGCGGCAGCGCTGGCCGTCGAGCCCACGGAGCCGAGCGTGTCATCGAGGCTCGCTACAATGGCGTCGGCACCCGAGGACGCCTCGGAGATCTGCCCCGCAAGCGTCGCGAGCGTGCCCTTGAGGTCTGCCTCGTAGGTGCCCTGGACCTGGCCGATGCCTGCCTTGGCGGTCTCGACGGCGCTCTTGAGCTCGTCGCGCACCTGCTCGGTATTGTTGCGCACGCTGTCGATGTTGGTCTGTGCCTCTCCAAGCTTGGTCGCGAGCGTGGTCATCTCGTCTGCGGAAGTGCGCAGGCGCTTGGCGTTCTCGGTGGCCTGGTCGCGCAGGCTCGCGGCCGCGTTGTAGGCGCGGGTGAGGGCCTCGTAGCGGATGGCGTAGTCGGCCGCGGTGGGATCGAGGGCCTGGCGCTGCGCATCGATGCTGTCCATTGCGGTGGAGGCCGAGACGGCGGCATTGTCGAGCTTGGCGGCGAGGTCACTCAGCTTGGTGGCGTTGCTCGTGGCGAGGTCTGCCGCGCGGCCCAGGGCGTCCCTCAGATCGCTCGTGGGCTTGTCGGCCGCATCGAGCGCGGCGTCGATGGCGCTGCCCACCGAGTCGATGCTGCCGGCGCTGCTCGCCAGGGCGTCGTTCAGCGAGTCGGTGGTGCCGTCGAGGGCGTTGCCGAGGTCGCGCACGTTGCTCGCCGTCGCCTGCAGGGTGCCGCTCACGTCGAGGGTGGAGGACAGCGAGCTCGAGAACGAGCCCGAGCCGGAGTCGAGCAGGCCCTGCGTGGAGGAGAGGATGTCGGCAAATCCGCGGATGTCGCTCGCGGTCGAGGCGAGCGTGTCGCAGCCGCGCGAGATGGCGTCGTCGAGCTTGTCGGCCACCTCGGAGAGCTTGTCGTCGTCGAGGACGCCGCCCAGCTGCTCGAGCGCGCCCGAGCCCACGGTGGTCACGGACTCGGCGAACGAGGCGTCGATGTCACTCTCGATGGCGGTGCTCGCCTTGTTGGTCACGATCTGGGCAATCGCGTTGCTCTTCTCGTTCTGATAAAACTTGACCTGCGGCTTCACCGGGTTGGACGACAGCGCCGTCATCATGTCGGTCGAGAAGTCCTCGGGAATCACCACGGCGGCGTAGTACTCGCCGGAGCGCACGCCCTCGATGGCCTCCTGCTCGGTCGTCACGGTGTAACCAATGGAGGTCGATTTGCGCAGGTCTGCCACGACGTGCTCGCCAAAGTTGAGCTCGATGGGCAGGATGTCCGAGCTAAAGCCCTTGTCGGAGTTGGCTACGGCCACCTTGAGGTTGGCGGTGTTGCCGTAGGGGTCCCAGGAACCCGCGATGTTGAACCAGGCGTAGAAGGTGGGCACCACGATCATGCCCACGAGTACCACGAGGGCGATGACGTTACCGCGGATGCTCGACAGGTCGCGCTTGATGAGCTGGAAGATCTTGGACATCCTACGCCTCGCCTCCCTTCTCGGATCCGTCGTGTGCATTGGCGTTGTCTGCGCTGCGCTCCTCGCTGACCTCGGCATCGTCCGTGAGGCTCACGGCGTGCCACGCGGCGGCGGGGCTCAGGGGCCCGTCTGCGTCGTGCGGGATGGGGGCGGCAGGCGCGTCGGTTTTGCGCTCGAGCAAGATCTTGTCGATGGGCGCGAAGGCCATGAACTCCTGGCGCAGCTCGTCGTCGAGCAGGGCAAAGAGGTCCTCGCGCGTCATGTCGGGGAGGGTGGTCTTCTCGGCCACGCGGGAGTGGAAGTACTCCACCACGATGAGGAACGTGCAGATGACGACGAGCGACATGATCCAGACGATGAGCAGGGCAAACTTGAACGGCGTCACAAACACCAGCACCAGCATGAGCAGCGGGAACCAGATGAGGGCCGCGAACCCACGCTTGATGAGGGTGGGGTACATGAGCTCGAACTTCGCCGCGCGCTCGAGGAAGGTCTGCTTGTAGTCGGTCGAGTGCAGGATGACCTTGACTATGGTCGACAGGCGGAAGTGTGCGCCCTCGAGGCCCGTGCGCTCCGAGATCATGAGGTCCGTCTCGCCCAGCTTGCGGTCGAACAGGGCGTTGATGTTGAGCAGGTGCCTGCGCGCCGTGACGCCGATGAACACGGCTGGGATGAGGAAGACGAGCACCATCGCGAGGTTAAAGCCGTAGTAGCCGCCGTAGAAGCCTGCTATGGCCTCGCGCATCGCGTTGATGCCGTAGGTGAAGGGCAGCCACGGGTGAATGGCCTTGAAGAAGTCGGGCTGCATCTCGATGGGGTAGGTGCCCGAGCCGCCCGGGATCTGCAGGATGACGATGAGGATGGCGAGCGCCTTGCCGATGTGCTTGAACGCAACAGAGAGGGCGTAGACCACAAAGACGTAGACGAAGCTCTCGACCATGCCGGCAAACACGAAGGCCACCGGGTTCAGGCACTGGATGCCCAGCAGGATGTCGCCCACGCAGCAGATGATAGCCTGGATCTGTCCGATGAGGTTCATGAGCAGCCAGCGGCCAAAGAAGCCCTGCCATGGCTTGAACGAGCCGATGCCCTCGTCGTCGACCTCGAGCTTGTAGATGGCGACGAGCACGATGCCACCCACCCACAGGGCGAGGTTGGTGTAGAACGGCGTGACGCCGCTGCCGTAGTTCTCGACCGGGAAGATCGGCTGCGAGACCATCTCGACGGGCGAGCCCATGAACTGGCCCACCTGCTCGGCGTCGAGGCCCATGGCGTCCTTGAGGAGCTTCATGGTCTCGGCGCTCTGGAGGGCCGCGGTGTCTGCCGCGAGCGTCCCCACGCCGTCTGCGGCGGAGCTCACGGCCGCGGAGGTCTTGGAGAGGGCGTCTGAGCTCTGGGCAAGCATGCTGTCGAGCTGGCCCAGCGTGGCGTCCACCTGCGTGAGCATGGGGGCAAGCGAGCGCGAGAGACCCTGCAGCTGGCCACCGGCGTCAGCAAAGGCGTCGAGCGAGTTGGAGAGCGCGGGCATCGTGGTGGTGGCGAGCGTGCCCTGCAGCTGCGTGAGGGTCTGGGCGCTGTTCTGCACAGCGTCGTTCACGCTGCCGGAGAGGTTCTTCACCGCGTCGTTGCCGGCCTTGATGGCGTCGGAGGTCTGCTGCAGGTCGTCGAGTTTGCCCGAGAGATCGCCGGTGACGCCGTCGAGCGCGGCGATGGCCGAGTCGAGGCTCGCGAGGGCGTCGGCCTTGCCGGGGGTGCCGTCGGGGATGGCGGCGTTAACCTTGTCGCGCACGCCCACGAGCTGAGCACGCACGGTGGAGAGGGTAGAGCCGCCCAGGGCGCCCGCCTGCGAGATGGCACCGTCGAGCTGGCCCTGCGCCCAGCCGATGTTGCCGCAGATCTGGCCGATGTCGTAGTTGGCCTGGCTCGAGATGCCCGTGACGCTCGTGACGCCGGTGCCCAATGCGCTCGAGAGCTGCGCGCCCAGGGCCTGCGCCTGCATGCGGGTGGTGGAGAGCGTGTCCATCGACTGGCCCAGGGCGTCTGAGAGCGAGGTTGTGGAGCCGCTCACCTGCGAGAGGGTGGAGCGGGCGCTCGAGATGGTGCCGCGAGCCTCGCTGATGAGGCCCTGCGCGCCGTCGAGGTCGCCGGTAAGGCCCGTGAGCAGGTTCTGGACGTCGGTGAGGTCGCCCTCGGCGGTGGCCACGGCGTTGTTGGTGGCGTCGAGCATGGAGCCGGAGAGGACCGAGACCTTGTCGACGATGGTCTGCGAGGCCGTCTCGACGAACTGGTTGGCGATCTGGTTCTCGAGGGTGGTGGCGCCCGTGTCGGTGACCTTGGGCGAGATGGCGTTGACCTTCTCGTTCACGTAGTAGGTGATGTGCGCCTGGTTGGTGTCGCCATCGAGGATATCTCCCAGCGAGGCGGTGAAGTCGCTCGGCACGACGAAGGCGGCGTAGTAGGTGCCCGCCTTGACGCCGTCGAGCGCCTCGTCCTCGGAGTCTACGAAGGTCCAGGCCAGCTGGTCGTTCTCCTTGAGCTGGTCCTCGATCATGTCGCCGGCGTTGATGTAGCCCATGTCGCCGATGTCTGCGCCCTCGTCCTCGATGACGACGGCGATGGGCACGGTCGAGGTGTTCTCGTAGGGGTCCCAGTTCGCCAGGATGTTGAACCAGGCGTAGAGGGAGGGGATGATCGCCACGCCGATAGCGATGACGATGGCGACCGGGTTCACGAGGATTCGCCTGAGGTCGCGCTTGAAGATCTTGAACGCAGTTCTCACTTGGAGACTCCTTGCCTGAGGTCGAGCTGCCGGCACCTCTCTCGCACTCATACAACTTATATAAGTATGCGAGAAGCGCTGACTTTATGGAACTGGCGCGGGCATGCGCGGTGGCGCGCGCCGCACGCACCCGCAAACAAGCGTGATATACCCTAACAGCTTGACAATAAGTGGGGCCGTAGCTGAGAAGTTTACATAATTTCTTTGTTTACACGGCGTCCCTGTGGGAATACACTGTTCAGGCCCGAAAGGGCGCTCGTCAAGAGGCGCCGCCGGCCTTGCGCGTTGAGGCCCGCACATGGCGCATAGAGCCGAGGGACCGAGCCCGATGACGCTCCGACAACCCACCAGCCCCGCTGGCAGGGTGCCAATTCTCGGCGGCCTTGCTGGCCGGAAGACGGGGGAAGCATGACTCGCGCGTCATCGACGTCCCCTTGCACAGGTGAGGGGACGTTTTTCGTCTCCGGGGCGCCCGCCCGCGCGCGGCGCCCACAACGTGGCGGCACGTCCGCCAGAAGGGAGAAGGGATGAGCGCAAGCGAGTCCACCAACGAGAGCTACTACTTCACGTCTGAGTCGGTCACCGAGGGCCACCCCGACAAGATCTGCGACCAGATCAGCGACGCCGTGCTTGACGCGATCCTTGCCAAGGAAGCGCGCCTGCAGGCCGAGGGCTACATCTCGCCGAGCGGCCAGCTCGCCAACGCCGACGAGGTGCGCTGCGCCTGCGAGACGTTCGTGACCACCGGCACCGTGGTCGTTGCTGGCGAGATCCGCACCCAGGCCTACGTCGACGTGGCAGAGATCGCCCGCGAGACGCTGCGTAGAATAGGCTACGACCGTGCCAAGTACGGATTTGACTGCGACACCTGCGGCGTCATCAACATGATCCACGGCCAGAGCCCCGACATCGCCCAGGGCGTCGACGAGTCGTTCGACGCGCAGGCCGGCCGCACCACCGACCCGCTCGACCTCATCGGCGCGGGCGACCAGGGCATGATGTTTGGCTACGCCTCCGACGAGACCGACGTCCTCATGCCCATGCCCATCTACCTGGCCCAGAGCCTCGCCAAGCGCCTGGCAGACGTGCGCAAGAGCGGTGAGCTCTCCTACCTGCGCCCTGACGGCAAGACCCAGGTGACCGTGCGCTACGAGCAGGGCCGCCCCGTCGAGGTCTCGGCCATCGTCGTATCGACCCAGCACGACCCCGAGGTCGACGACATGGCCGTCATCAAGGCCGACGTCACCGAGCACGTCATCGCGCCGGTGCTTGATGCGGCGAACATCCCCTGGAGGGACGCCGACATCTACGTGAACCCCACCGGTCGCTTCGTCGTGGGCGGCCCCATGGGCGACACGGGTCTCACTGGCCGCAAGATCATCGTCGACACCTACGGCGGCATGGGCCGCCACGGCGGCGGCGCCTTCTCGGGCAAGGACTGCACTAAGGTCGACCGCTCGGCCGCCTACGCCGCGCGCTGGGTTGCCAAGAACATCGTGGCCGCGGGCCTGGCGCACAAGTGCGAGGTGCAGCTAGCCTACGCCATTGGCGTGGCGCACCCGCTGTCCGTGCTCGTCGACACCAAGGGCACCGGCACCGTGAGCGACCGCACCATCGAGCGTGCCGTCGAGCGCGTCTTTGACCTGCGCCCGGGCGCCATCATCCGCGACCTCGACCTGCGCCGCCCGATCTTTGCCAAGACGGCCGCCTACGGTCACTTTGGCCGCAAGGACCCCGACTTCACCTGGGAGGCCACGAACCGCATCGAGGAGCTCAAGGCCGCGGTGGCCGAGCTGGCCTAACCAGTACTTGGGACACTTCCGCCCGTAGCTTTTCTGTCCCACTTTTCCTGCGGTTTGGGACGATAAGGCTACGGGCTTTATTGTCCCAGCAACAAATTAACAAGCGTTGACGAGGGCGTGGCCGTCTGGCTGCGCCCTCGTTGCGTTGATTTCCGCAACTTCTAAGACCTGCGAAACTGTGGGAGGGGCAAAACGTTTTGCCACCTATTATGATAAAGCTATGAACGTCTATACCTATGAAATACTCGGGGGGGGGGCATTCGGAGCCTGTTTCCCGACTGCATATGACCGATCGGAGTAACCATGGACAGGCTCGCCCGTCGAGTTCGCCAGACCCTTCTTTCCGGCGAGGGGAGGGGGCGCATGTGCCATGGCGCCCGCAAGGGACTCGCCTTCTTCCTCACCTGGGTGCTGGTATTCCAGGCCATCTATGGCGCCAACACCACCGAGGCCATCGCCGAGGGCATGCAGGACCTGGGCGAGCAGATTGCGGTCTCGCTTCCTGCGGGCGATGACGACGGCGGCGACTCCGGTGACGCCGCTGCCGCTCCCGTGGCGGGCGAGCAGGACGGAGAGCCGCGCACCGCGCCCGTGGACCTCACGGCAGACACCGACGCGCTCGTGCTTGGCTCCGATGGCCTTTCGCTTGCCTACGATAAGACCGCGACGGACGGCCTCACGGCCGCGACCTCGCTCGACGCCGTGACCCTGCCCGAGAAGATCGCCGCCGCGCTCTCGCTCAGGGTCGACCTCGTCGCCACCCGCCAGACGGCAGACGCCGGCCTCACGGGCGTGCTGCTCGCGGGCGACACCTTTGACGTGGCGCTGCCCGACGGCATCGCCCTCGTGGACGATGCGGCCCCCGTTGCCCTCTATGCTGTAGACGAGCAGGGCAAGCCCACCGCCACGCAGGTGGCCGAGGGCCGCGTTGCGGCCGGCAAGCTCCACGTGACGCTCGCCGCAGACCAGCAGACTGGCACGAACCTGGGCGCCTCGCTTGTCGCCGTGGCATCGCTCGACGTCACGGTTGACTCCATGCTCGTCTCGGACGCCGCCTCGACCCTCACCTGGACGCTCCAGACGCCCACCAACGCCAGCGTGCGCACGCGCGACCTAACGCTTCCCGGCCGCGAGGAGGTCGTCCGCGCCCTTAACCTGCTGGTCGACGAACAGGACGGCGCCGACGCAGGCGACAACAATGCCAGCGAGCCCTCCCAGCCCGCTGGCCCCACGACGACCATCGCCCCCTCGACGGACCGCTCCGCCGCGGCCACGCCCTTTGTGACCGCCTGGGCCGACAACAACAACGTCGTCCGTCCGAGCGCCGAGGAGCTCGAGGCGCGCCGCGAGTACCGCCTCTACTTCCAGATCGAGGGTGACGACACCCGCTACCCGCTCACCACAGACGGTCGCTCCGTCTCGGCCGATGCGCAGCGCCTGCTTGGCATGACGCAAGACGAGCTCGACGCCATCCGCAAGGCCGCCCCCTTCGAGTACGGCCTTGAGCCCGAGCTTGTTGACGTCAACGTCACGGGCACCAACGAGTACACCGCCACGGCTGCAACGGGCCTGCCGAGCGAGGTCGTCACCACCACGGTGACGACCGGTGTCGACGCGGATGGCAAGCCCATTCAGGACACCCAGACCTCAAGCAAGAAGATCACCTACGGCATCTGCCACGAGACGGCCGGTCCCGAGGGCACCAAGGTCGAGGACAACGCCCTCATCTATGACTCCGACGCCGGCGAACCTACCTACATCGTGCTCAAGGACGGCTACTTTGGCGCCCAATCCGCGCCGTTCGAGCGCGAGTGCCTGGCGCTCGTGCAGAAGCAGCAGCTCACCGTCGTGCTCAACCTCGGCCGCAACTCTAGTTACGTCGACAACCTTGACGAGTGGCTTTCGACGCCGCTCGCGGGCGGCACGACGTTTGCCAACCACCTGCACATCGACGCCATGAAGAACGGTCAGAAGGACCAGTCCTACTCGGGAGACGACCTTACCCAGCTCTTCCACTGGGCAGGCGCCACGTTCTCGCAGCAGGGCGGCTCCTCCAGGACCACCTACTTGCTGAGCATGTACGCACCCGTCTTTACCCAGAGCCAGCAGAGCCTCGAGTTCCGCCTGAGCATGGACGAAGTCGAGAACTCCAACGTCGACGGCTACCGCGACTACTATCAGGTCTGGTACTCGAGCGAGGGCGCTACGGGAGGGTCGGCCGATGCCTCGGCCAGCCTCAACGGCGGCACGATGACCGTGACGCGCGCGGGCAACACGTCGTTTGACGCCACCAAGGTCTGGCTCGACGACGATCCGAGCGCCCGCCCCTCCACCACCTACACCCTCTGGCGCTACTCCGACAAGCAGGGCCAGAGCTCGCTCGTCGCCTCGCAGGTGCAGGCCGACAACGGCGACTTCGTCAGCGTCACGATGACGGCCGAGCAAAACGCCGCCCTGGGTGCGGCGCAGATGGGCGGCGTCAACGGAGACGTTCCCCAGAACAACGCCACGGTCGACATCGCCGAGAGACTCGAGGCGACCGTCGGCAACTTGGAGCTGCCCAAGTACGACCAGGACGGATATCCCTACATCTACTTCGTGCGCGAGACCATGGACGGCGGCGACTACCAGCAGATTGCGGGCACGGTGGGCCGGGACGGCTCCGTCGACGCGGGCTCCGACGCCGTCCCCGGCTACTGGAACCCCGACCGCTCCAATCGCGAGGGCGCCCAGGAGAGCGCCACGACCCGTCCTGCCGGCGACACGCCCATCTACGACGGCGGCACCGTCACCAACGTGCGCTCCAAGATCACCCAGCAAAAGGCCACCAAGACGTGGGACGCCGCGGCCTTCCAGGACCAGCTCTCTGACGTCACGGTGACGCTCAAGTGCCAGCGCATCCTCAAGCGCCACGTCCACGAGTCCGAGCCGGGCTCGGGCATGTGGGAGCTCAACTACGACCCCATGTACGACGAGGACGGCAATTGGATCGGCACCTACGAGTGGACCGACTTCGAGGCTGCCCCGGGCGAGACGCCCACGGTCCAGGAACTCTCGGGCTGGAGCGCCGAGAATTTCACCCAGACTCTCACGGGCAACTATGGCGCCTACGACGAGCACGGCGAGGAGTACGTCTACCGTTGGGTCGAGACGAACGTCGAGAAGGGTGGCGAGCCCAGCTTCTACTTTTCGTCCGATGACGGCATGAGCGGCATCTTCTTCCTTTACTTCACCAACGAGGATGGCGAGGACGAGAGCGTCACGTTCGTCTCGAACAACGACCCCAAGACGGGCACGATCACCAACCGCTACGCCAACACGACCGACCGCCACGTCGACAAGTACTGGGCCAAGGTCGACGCGGACGGCGACGTTGAGTATGACGAGAACGATGACATCATCTACACCCAGGACGAGAAGCCCTACGACAACCGCGAGGTTGGCCCCGTCACCGTGCGCCTCGTGCGCGACGGCGAGCTCATCGGCAAGTACCAGCTCGACGGCAAGCCCGACGACGAGCCCACCGACCTCATGAACCCCGACGGCTCTGCCATGATGGGCGACGAGGTCGACCTGTGGGACATGGGCATCGTCTCGTCGTCCTCGACGGTGCAGGAGACGTCTCCCTGGCACCTCGACTTCTCGAACCTGCCCGAGTTCTCGCCCGAGGGGCACCGCTACACCTATCAGGTGCTCGAGGATGACACCTCCGGCTTTAGCACCACGCACGAGTACGACCAGGACACCAAGACCACCAAGATCTACAACAGGCCCCAGACCGGTGGCGACTCGTCAATCATCCGCGTGGGCAAGGACTGGAAAGACGGCGGCAACAACTCCGCCCGCGTGCCCGTGAGGGTTGGCGTCTTTGCCAAGAGGGACACCTACTCCACTGACGGCCGGCTTGCATATAACGCCGGGCAACTTATCACGAGCGTAGACCTGAGCACCGCCAACGACTGGTACGCCGAGGCCATCATTGGCGTGAGCGGCCTTACGAAGGATGACGTCTACCTCTGCGAGCTCTCGACCGACAACACGTCTGACCCCACCGAGCCCGTCCCCGCCGGCGCGACGCGCATGGTCACGAAGCAGAAGTGCGCCGAGCTTGCAGCCGAAGGCATCGTCGAGTACAAGGCCCTGCTGAATTCTTGGACGGGCACCAACGACCGCATGCTCACAAGTGGCTACGCCTACGAGGTGAGCTATGGCTGGTCCGACGTGCTTGAGGCCAATGTCGTGCTGAACCGCCGCGTGGGCCTACAGCAGATCAACATCTTCAAGGACTGGGAGGACGCGGGCGCCATGGCTGGCGAGCGTCCCAGCGCCAACTTCACCATCACCAACGACGAGGACAAGGTTACGTTCGTCTATAACGGCAGCGGCGCCGTTTCCACCCACATCGACGGCATGGGCAACCTGCCGCTTGTTGGCGAGGAGAGCGTCAGTCGCAATGGTGCCGAAGACTCCAGCGACCTTGATGGCACATTTGCTCGGACGCCCATCGTCATTGGCCAGAATGCCTCGGTGTCCGAAGACGGCCATGGCCTGAGCCTGAAGGTGAGCCGTGAGACCGGCACCACCCAGAGCTACTACATCGTGCAGAACCTGCCCAAGTACGACATGGACGGCAACGTCCTGCACTGGACCGTGACCGAGCGGTGGACGAGCGACTCGGGCGACTACGTGAGCCGACAGACGGGTCGCGACGACTTCTTCGAGGGCGAGGGGTCGGCCTGGCACCACCTCGACTACTCGTCGTTCTCGTTTGAGAACACGCGCAGCGCCACCAAGACCGTGCGCTTCAACACCCGTTGGTACGACCACTACGTTCAGGACAATCTCGACCAGCGTTTCGACATCTACCTCACGCTGTACCGCCGCGTCTACCAGTACGATGAAGAGGGCAAGCCCGTCCTCGACGATGCGGGCAACCCTACCTACACCGTCGAGGCGGTACCGGGATACCAGCACTATGACTGGAACCCCATGAGCGATGAGGGCGCCGACCCGCTCTACAACCAGTACGTCGAGGTGAGCAACCTCCCCAAGTACGACGAGCACGGCGGCGAGATCGTCTACTATGCCACCGTGAACCACTCGCAGGCAGACGCCACGGTCAAGAACCTCAACTACGCCGACCCCTGGTTCACCTATGATGCGAGCGAGAACGCCCCCAAGAACAACGGCTACCCCGGCAGCGCCACCTGGGACAGCGCCAACGAGAGCGACCCGTTCAAGGCTGGCTCGCCCGACTACGTCGACGTTTCGGGCATCGTGCCCGGCTCCGAGACCTCGAACGCCCTGCGCGAGGACGGCACGTTCAACTTCCGCCTCGAGCAGACCATGTCTGCCGAGGTTGGCAAGGTCTGGGCCAACCTGCCCGCAGGCTTTGAGGCGGCAGATCTGCCCGACATCACCTTCTACCTGCAGCGACGCGTCGAGGGTGGCCACTACGACGAGAACGGTTCCTGGGCCGATGGCGGCAACGACTGGGGTGAGCTTGGCCTCACGGCCGCCTCTACCAAGGGCAGCTACACCGTGGCGAGCTACGACTCGAGCGGCACCCCCAACTACGACGTTGCGGATGGCAAGACGGCCGTGGCATGGACGAGCGACCTTTCCCTGATGCGCGGCAACCGCTATGCCTTCATCATGAACACCTACGGCAACAACACCTCGGGCCAGGAGGGTGGTGTGAGCCTGCCGGTCTACGACCGCTACGGTCGCGTCTACGAGTACCGCATCCGCGAGATCATCGATGGCCTCATCCAGAAGGAGGCCGACGGCTCCGACGCGCCCGGCGGCTATGACGTGTCCGACGCCATTGCCTCGGGCAAGACCCCCGAGGACGCCGCGGGTAAGATCTACAATGTCACCTATGGCTCGTGGAACAGCTTCATGGTGGGCAACGTCTACAACGCCTCCCAGAAGGGCAACCTCACCGTCAAGAAGCTCTTCAGCAACCTTGAGCCGGGCGACCGCGTGACCAACTGCACCTTTGCCCTCTATCGCTACTACGTTAAGGCCGACGGCACCAAGTCCGTGGCCCAGCTCGTGGGTACCAAGACCCTCGACAACTCGAGTGCCCGCGCCAACGAGGACGGGCAGCTCGAGCGCACGGTCGACTTTACGGACCTCGACATCTATACGCCTGCGGGCACCTACTGGGTCTACTATGTGGCCGAGCAGCCCTTGGATGGCTACCTGACGCGCGTGGGCACGGGCGACCTTGACCGTGGCTCGAGCGACCTCAAGTACTTCTGGCAGGGCGCAGGCTCGCTGGCCGATGGCTCGTCGTGCTCCGACGACCTTGATGCCCCTGCGGCCAAGGATGACAACGCCGCTTCTTTCTACCAGCCCAGGGGCACCATCATCGCCAGCGACCATACGCCCGACGTCACGTTCGAGAACACCTATACCGGTGACGCCGAAGACCTGGGCTCGCTCACGGGCACTAAGAGCTGGTACGACCAGGACAACATTGCGGGCACGCGACCCGGCCACGTCGACCTGCAGGTGACGCGTCGCTATGCGGACGGTCAGCACGACGCCACCAACAACGGCGACGTCGTGCTGCAGTCTAGCGACCCCGATGGCCCCGCCTATATTGAGTGGAACTACAACGCGGGCGCCAACGCCTGGACCTACACCATCAAGAACCTCGAGCGCATTGCCCCCAATGGCACCTACTGGACCTATGAGGTGCGCGAGAAGAACGTCGACGGTAACTACAACGTTGGCGCCAACGGCGGCACGGTGGACATGGCAAACTTCAACACCGGCACGGAGGCGCCGCTTCAGGTGGGCGCAATCGACAACTACCTCAAGACCAAGGTGGGCTTCACCAAGGTCTGGGCAGACGATGCCTCCGACGCCTGGTCGCAGCGCCCCGTGGCCTACTTCACGCTGCAGGCGCGCGTGAACACGGACGGGGATGGGTGGAGCGATTGGGCAGATGCCGGCCTTACGTTCAACACCTACCTGGGCACGAACCTTGAGCAGGCAAGACACTTCTCCAACTTCGAATGTCCGGATGGCTATGTGTTGCCCAACGACCAGAATACGGTTGATCGCGTTTCCGCGGGGAACTGGAACTCCGTGTCCTTCGATAAGGTCTGGAGAGACCTCCCGGTGACGGCTACCGTGGGCGAGGGCGATGCCGTCCAGACCCGCCAGATCGAGTATCGCGTGGTCGAGAGTCGCCTCGTGTACGACAAGAACGGTGTGCAGCAGGTCGTCGACCTGCCCAACCCCGCAGATGACGGCACCTATTCCGATGTCACTGGCTCCTACCAGCCCTCGCAGGTCGAGTCGAGCTCGACGAAGAGCGACGGCGAGTACGTCATGTCCACGATCACCAACAGGCTCGTCTCGTCCACCAAGGTGCGCGTCACCAAGACCTGGGACGACGAGATGAACGCCTGGGCCACGCGCCCCGGCACCAGCGCCAAGGGCGATGCCTGGACCAGCACCTTTGTGCTGCAGCGCCGTACGGCGGGCGGGGAGTGGTCCTGGCTCACGAGCTTTGGCGCCCCCGTCTCGAACCCGTTTAACGAGGACGGCAGCCTCAACGGTAGCCTGCGCACCGTGACGATTGGTGACGGCGCAAGCAACTATCCCGCCATTCAGAAGACGGCCGAGTTCTCGAGCCTGCCCGCCACCGCTCCCGATGGCGCAGCCTACGAGTACCGCGTGGCCGAGCTCGTCCAGGGCTCCTACGAGGCAAAGGACCCCACGAGCGAATCCGGTGCCGAGGTGCTCGCCACGAGCGGCACCCAGTCGCTCGTTGCCGTGAGCTCGCGTGCCCTTACCTTGGGCGGTGGCTCCGAGCAGGTGTTCAACAACGTGCTCAAGACTACGTCGCTCACAGGTACCAAGACCTGGAACGACTGGGGCACGGGCCTGGCCGCAAGCCTTGACCCCGAGACAAGCGGCATCAAGCTCAACCTGCAGCGCTCCGTCGATGGTGGCAAGACCTGGCGGGCCGCCAAGCGCGGCGATGGCACCGATGCCACGCCCAGCTGGACCAAGAACGTCGACGGCACCTGGACCTACACCTTCGAGAGACTCCCACTCGCAGACCAGCAGGGTCGCACCTACACCTATCGCGCGGTCGAGCAGGACGGCTCGGTGCCGGGCTTCTTCTCCGACAAGTCCGCGAGCTCTGACGGCGCGGGCGCCGCCGCAGACGGCACCATCAAGAACGTGGCCACGCGCTTCACCTTTGACAAGGTGGGCGACGGCACCACGGGCTCCTCGGCTGCCGCCAACTCGCTCAACGGCGTGGATTTCTCCGTGCGCGACGCCAACGGTCGCGAGGTTGCCACGTGGTCGCGCGCCGAGGACGGCACCGTGAGTTCCACGGTGGGGGGCGTGGCCCAGACAGGCGAGGCCGCCGGCTACATCACGGGCCTTGCCGCGGGCACCTACACGGTGGCCGAGACGATCACACCCGCAGGCTACGTCACGGCCAGTGACGTGCAGCTCGCGATAGGTGCAGACGGTTCCATGAGCGTTCGTGGCGCCGGCGTGGCGGTTGTCTCTGGCAACGACCAGGCCGTGGCCCCCGAGCGCGGCAACGCCATCGTGCGTGTTACCAACCAGGTGTTCCGCGCGCACGTTGAGCTCAACAAGTTCTATAACCACGGCAACGGGCAGGTGCCCGTGCCATCCATGACGTTCGACCTCTATCGCAAGGTCGCGGCAGGCGCTGCCGACACGCTCGTTGCCACGGGCATCACGACCGACGACAACGGCTCCTGGACCTCCAAGGACTCGCGGATTGCTGTAGAGACCGTAGACGGCGCCTCCGTGCTGGGCAGCTTCTACCAGACGCTCGCCGACGGCCTGCCGCAGGGCAGCTACTACCTGCTCGAGACGGGTTCCTCGCCGCTCACGCAGACCACCTCGGACGCCCGCTACGAGTTCACCGTGGGTGCATCCGACAACGCCCAGACCATCACGGTGAATGCCGAGAACGCCGAGTTCAACGCTTCAGTGCACCTTGCGAAGGCCGACTCCGAGACGCGCGAGACCATCGATGGCGCACGCTTTGAGCTCTTCTACTCGCCCACGGGCGCTGATGCCGAGGCCGAGCGCTCGCTCGGCATGTTTGAGACGGGCAAGAGCTACGTGCTGAACGCCGTGGGCACGGGCGTCGAGTCAAGCGCTACCGCCGCGAGCGGCGCGCTCTCCTTAAGTGGCCTCAAGAAGGGCAGCTACAAGCTCGTCGAGCGTGCCAACACCGGCTACGCCCTTGATGCCGCCGATGCGCCCACGGCTACCTGGACGGTCAGCGACGGCGCGCAGGGCGCCGACCTTGACCTCGCCGACAACGACGCAGTGACCTGGGTTAGCGCCAACTTTGCGAACGACGCCCTCGAGAACGCGCCGCTCCGCGGCTCGCTCACGATGAAGAAGACCGACGCCAGGGGTAACGGCCTTAAGGGCGCCACCTTCTCGCTGCAGCGCAAGGGCTGCGATGGCGCCTGGGCAGAATTCCGGCCCGTGACCTCCGATGAGGACGGCACCATTACGGTGACCAACCTCCCCTGGGGCACCTATCGCTTCGTTGAGACCATGCCTGCCCCCGGCTACGTGGGCAAGGGTGCCGCGACGGACGAGGCCACCATTGACCGCAACAACGTGGCTGCAAGCATCAACTCACCGCTTGACCTTGGCGTTATTGCCAACAACCAGACCACCTTCACTATCAAGAAGACCAGCTGGGACGGCATCGAGGCGCTCGTGGGCGCCAAGTACACCGTGACGCCTGCCTCCGGTTCCGCCTTCGTGGATGGTGCTTCCGAGAAGCACCTCACCACGGGTGCGGACGGCGTAGCCCAGCCCGACGCGGCCAGTGACGCCCTTGCCGGCAACGTGATTGCGGGCAACTCCTACGTCGTCACCGAGACGCAGGCCCCGGCCGGCTTCGTCACGCCCGACCCCGCGAGCGTCACCGTGAGCGTGAGCGATGACGGTTCGCTCGCAATCGAGGGTGACGCGCCTGACGCCTGGTCCATCGAGGGCTCGGGGCTCTCGAGCACGCTCGCCGTGCGCGACAAGGCCATCGACCTGCGCCTTCAGAAGGTCGACGAGAACGGTGACCCCATCGCTGGCTCCGAGTTCACCCTCTCGGGCGTCTTCGCGAGCGGCCAGGACACCCGCACCATCTCGCCCGACGCAACCTCCGCGAGCTCCGTCTTCCCCGACGACATGCTCGAGGGCCAGACCTACACCCTTCACGAGAGCCAGCCTCCTGTGGGCTATGCCTGCGTGGACGACCTCACCTTCCGCGTGGCGCATGCCAGCGATGGCAGCGTCCGCTACGAGGTCGTGGGTGACCTGCCTGCCGGCTGGTCCATTTCCGATGACGGCGTGACCGCCACGGCCACCGACAAGCTTATTGACTTCAACATTTCCAAGACCGACCTCAGTGGTAACCCGCTCAAGAACGCTCGCTTCGTGATTAAGGGCCTGTTCGTAGACGAGGCGGGCTCCGTGAGCGAGACCACCTACGAGGGCACCACCAACGAGTCGGGCCTCATCGACTCGGTCGACTGCATCGCCGAGGGCACGCGCGTGACCGTGAACGGCGCGGAGCGCAAGGCCGATGGCGTCTACGAGATTCGCGAGACCGACGCACCCTATGGCTACGAGCTCGAGGGCACTTCCGCCAAGGTCAAGATCGCACGTGACGGCAGCATGACGCTGCTTGACGGCGCGGGTTCCGCCTGGTCGCTGGGCGGTGAGGACGCCACGCCCACGCTGACGCTCTCCGACACGCCTGTGAGGCTGGGCTTCTCCAAGCTCGCCGCAGGCTCCGAGGAGTCGCTCGACGGAGCCCTCTTCACGATTGAGGGCGTCTTTGCCACGGGCGACGGCGGCCTTGCCAATGGCGGGGCCAGCCAGAGGCTCGAGGACCAGACGGTCGAAGACCTCTCCAACCTCAAGTTCGTTGCGGGCAAGAGTTACACCCTCACCGAGACGAAGGCTCCCGCGGGCTACGAGCTCATTCAGGGTTCGGTGTCCTTCACGGTTGGTATGGACGGCACCATCCAGAACTTCACCACCAACCACGTCTCCAACGGCTCGTTCAACTTCAGTCGCGACCGCCTGACCCTCGTGGCGCGCGACATCCCCATCCGCCTCGCCATCACCAAGAGAAGCGAGGATGGCCACGACCTCTTTGACGGTCACTTCACCGTGACGCCCCAAGCGGGCTCCGCCTTCGCCGACGGCTCCACCGATGCCCTTGAGCTCGTGACCGATGCCGATGGCGTGGCGCACCTAGCGGGCGAGGTAGGTGACGAGTCCCTCTCGGCCAAGCTCGTCGCGGGCAACGCCTATGAGCTGCGCGAGGCCGTCCCTCCCGCTGGCTACAAGCTCATCGAGGGCAGCTGGTCGTTCAAGGTGAACGCCGATGGCACCATCACGTCGGGCGACTCGCAGGTGCAGAACGGCACCATCGAGCTTGCGGCGTCTGGCGACAGCATCACGGTGACCGACGAGGTCATCCCGTTTGACATCGTGAAGTATGGCGAGCGAGACGAGGGCGGCAATGCGCCGCTGCTTGCGGATGCCGTCTTTGAGGTGACGCCCCTTGAGGGCTCCGCCTTTGCCAACTCGGACGCCCTTGTGGCGGCGGGCATTCTCGAGGATGGGAGCGCCCGCATCACCACCGGCGACGACGGCCGCGCGGGCGCCGAGCTCGTGGACCAGCTCGTGGTGGGCAACCGTTACGAGATTCGCGAGGTCGTGGCCCCTGCCGGCTACACCCTCTTGCCCGAGGCCCTGATCGTGACGGTCGAGCCCGACGGCAGACTGTGCTGTGGCGCGGCCGACCGCGCCGAGGGCTTCGAGGTCCGCGGCGACGGCACGATCGAGGTCTTCGAGGGCAGCGTCTTCGACGAGGCGACCCAGTTCACGGTGCGCAAGGTCGACGCCGAGGACGCCCTTCTCGGCCTTAACGGCGCCACCTTTAGCCTGGCGCCCGCCGACGGCTACACCTTTGCCGACGGCTCGGAAGAGGCCCGCGAGGTCTCGACCGAGACAGTGTCTGGCGAGGCGGGCCTGGCCGTGTTCGACCGCGCGCTGCTGCGGGCCGACAACGAGAGCGTCTACGAGCTGCGCGAGACGCGCGCGCCCGACGGCTATGCCCTGAGCGACGAGACCCTACTGTTCCGCGTGGACACCAACGGCTCCATCGTTCCTGTGCGCGTCGGCGATGACGGCTACCTCGACCTCACCGAGGACGAGCTGACCGACATGGGCTTTGCGCTCGATGAGTCGGGCGTGCTTCTCGTGGTAGCCGACAAGCCCGTCGACGTCACGCTGCGCAAGGTGGGCGAGGACGGTGAGGCCCTGAGTGGCGCCACCTTCACGCTCTCCTGCGACGATGGCACGAACGACGAGGGCAAGGAGAACCACTTCGCGAACGGTTCAACCACCGACGTGCTCGAGCTCGAGCCCGATGCGGACGGCACGCTCCTGAGCCGTCAGCTTGTGGTGGGCAACTCCTACGAGCTCGAGGAGACCGCGGCCCCCGAGGGCCACGCGATCGTCGAGGGGCGCGTGCGCATCTACGTCAACGCCGATGGCACGGTGCAGATCACGGGCGTGGTGCAGGGCGGTGACGAGGGCGGCTACGACGCTCTGGTTGACGTCTCCAACGATTGGAGTGTCTCCAACGACGGCCGTGCGATTGTGCTCGCGGACACCGCGACGCACCTACGCATCGCGAAGCGTGGCTCCGACGGCACCGACGCGAGCGCCATGGCGGGCGCGCGTTTCGAGGTGAGCGGCCTGTTTGCCGGTGCTGCCGAGTCCTCGAGCCGCGTCGTCACGATTGGTGCGGACGGCACCGCGCCCGAGCTCGCGGGCCTGCTGCAGGTGGGCGAGCGCTATGCCATCCGCGAGGTCGCGGCGCCTTCCGGCTACCTGCCGCTTACGAGCACCTTCGAGGTGGCAGTACGCCAGGACGGCAGCATCGTGAGCTGCGGCGACGTGGCTGGCTGGAGCCTTGCCAAGGCCGACGACGGCGTCTGGACCGTCACGGCAACCGACGACCCCGTGCCGCCCGTGCCTGCGACGCCCGGCGTTGACGAGCCCGACAAGACCTCCAAGGTCGTGCCCCAGACGGGCGACGAGACGCCTGCCGTCGCGATGTCGCTCATCGCCGCGGCCGGCCTCGCCCTTCTCGCCCTGGGCCTCGACCGCCGACGCAAGCGCGTCTAGTTCTTTCAGAAAAAGGTGACAAAGGGGTCGTAGCCCTTTGTCACGTTTGAACCTCATGACGAGACGGAAGGCCATCACCTTCCGTCTCGTTTCTTTTTGTCCGTCCAACGTGGCAAACTGGGAGCCATGAGATACGCACAGGTCGTTCCGGACATACCCACCCGCGCCATTGACGGGTGCTTTGACTACGCCATCCCCACTGAGCTCGAGACGAGCTGCGTGGCCGGCTGCACCGTCCTCGTGAGCTTTGGCCACAGGGACGTCGTGGGCTACGTCGTCTCGACTTCGGCCGAGGTGTCGGAGGGCGTGAACCCTCTGCGCGTGCTGAGCGTTGAGCGCATGCTTGCCCCGCCTGCCTTTGACGAGGTGGCGGCGGGCCTTGCCCTGTGGATGGCCCGCGAGTACGCCGCGCCCCTGGCGTCGTGCCTGCGCCTCATGCTTGCGCCCGGCCAGACGGTGCGCGTGCGCAAGAGCGACGAGGGCGCCTGGGAGCTCGTTTGCAACCGTGCCCAGGCGGTCGACGATCGCTGGGCCGCGCTCACCGATGCCGGCCGCGCCTTCACGCCGCGCAAGAACGCAAGCCGCCAGCGCCAGGTGGTCGAGGCCCTCGCGGCCGGCCCTATGCGCGTGGCCGAGCTCGCGGCGATGGTGTCGGGTGCCGCGGGCGTGGTCTCGGCGCTTGCCAAGCGCGGCCTCGTGGAGATCGAGCACCGCCGCCGCATCCGCGGGGCAGAGCAGGCCTCGACCCTCTCGAGCGCCAACGCCCCGCGTCCCACCCAATTAACCGCAGGTCAGCAGGGTGCTCTTGCCGCAATCGGCGAGGCCGTCTCCGCCAGGCGCGGCGACGTCGTGCTCGTCGATGGCGTCACGGGATCGGGCAAGACCGAGGTCTACCTCGACGCCATCGAGCGCGTGCGCGCCCAGGGCAGGGACGCCATCGTTCTCGTGCCCGAGATCTCGCTCACCGCCCAGACGGTGGGGCGCTTCCGCAGCCGCTTCGGCGACGACGTGGCGATCCTCCACTCGCGCCTCTCCACCGGCGAGCGCTTCGATCAGTGGGACTTGCTGCGCAGCGGCGCCGCGCACGTGGTCGTGGGCGCGCGCTCGGCTCTCTTTGCCCCGCTCGCGAACGTGGGCCTCGTCATCATCGACGAGGAGCATGAGGGCTCCTACAAGCAGGACCAGGCACCTCGCTACCACGCGCGTGAGGTGGCCGCCGAGCTTGCCCGCCGTCGCGGCGCGGCGCTCGTGCTGGGCAGCGCCACGCCCTCGCTCGAGAGCCTCGAGCGCTGTCGCGCCGGCAGCTGGCGCGGCGTGTCGTGGGCGCGCGCGAGCATGCCCGAGCGCCCCGGTGGCGCCGTGCTGCCTGCGGTGCACGTGGTCGACATGCGCTCCCAGCCAGGCGCCAAGGGCGGATCGGTCTTCTCGCGCACCCTGCGAGACGCCCTGCTCGAGGTGGCCGAGCGCCGCGAGAAGGCGGTGCTGCTCCTTAACCGCCGCGGCTTCGCGAGCTTCCTCATGTGCCGAGAGTGCGGCTGCGTGCCCACCTGCCCGCACTGCTCCACGGCGCTCACCTACCACGAGCGCACGCACAGCCTCGCCTGCCACACCTGCGGCAGCGTCTGGCCCGTGCGCGCCTACCCCGACCCCTCGACCAAGTGTCCCAACTGCGGCAGCCGCTACCTCGCCCAATATGGCGTGGGCACCCAGCGCGTCGAGGACGAGCTGCGGATGCTTCTGCCCGAGGACGTCGAGGTCATCCGCATGGACGCCGACACCACGGCCACCAAAGGCGCGCACACCAAGCTCCTCGAGCAGTTCGACGCGGCCGAGTGCGCCGTGCTCGTGGGCACCCAGATGATCGCCAAGGGTCTCGACTTTCCCGAGGTCACGCTCGTGGGCGTGGTCAACGCCGACACCACCCTCAAGCTGCCGGATTTTCGCGCCGCCGAGCGCACCTACCACCTGCTCGAGCAGGTCGCGGGCCGCGCGGGCAGGGGAGAGCGCCCGGGGCAGGTCGTCATCCAGACCTACTGGGCCACGCATCCCGCGATTCGCGCGGTCGAGAAGCACCGCCGCGGCCCCTTCGTGGCCTACGAGCTCGACGAGCGCGAGGAGGCCTACTACCCGCCCTTCTCGCGCCTCGCCAACGTAACGTTTGCCGGGCTTAACGAGGGCGTCGTGCGCGACCGCGCGGCGGTGTTTGCCCGCGAGCTGCGCGCCCGCGTGCTCGACCTGCCGGGCGAGTGGGAGGTGCTGGGCCCCGCCGAGTGCGTGCGCGCCAAGGTCAAGGACCGCTTCCGCCGCCACGTGGTTGTGAAGGCCCCTGCCGCGGCCAACGTGGGACCCGTCCTCACGGTCGCGGCCGACGCCCTGCCTGCGCGCCGCGACGTGGCGCTCTCGATCGACGTCGATGCCTACGACCTGCTGTGACATGCCCGCTGGGACAATAGATCTCCGGGACATTGTCCCAATTTGGGACAATAGAACTCCAGGACACTGTCCCAGCGGTCGTTCGCTGTGCTAATTCTCTTGGCTTTGCAAGGCCGAGCGCGCTGGTTGGTATGATTGTTGCAACTGACTGTTCGCCCCGCTAGCGGGGCTTGTGTGAGGAGCGCCATGAGCACCAAGGACATCCTGCTTACCCCCGACCCGCGCCTGTCGCAGGTCTGCGAGCCCATCACCGAGATCAATGACGACGTGCGCGCCCTGGCCCAGCGCATGCTCGAGGACATGTACGAGGCCGACGGCTGCGGCCTCGCCGCCCCTCAGATTGGCGAGATGGTTCGCATGGTCGTCATCGACTGCGACTACACGGACGAGAAGGGCAGCGAGAACCCCTACGTCCTCATCAATCCCAAGATCATCAAGGCCGACGGTGCCCTGCGCCGCTTCAGCGAGGGCTGCCTGTCGTTCCCGGGCATTTCGGTCGACATCGACCGCCCGAGCCACGTCATCGTCCACGCCACGAACCTCGACGGCGACCTCATGCAGTACGAGGCCGAGAACAACCTGCTGGCCGTGTGTCTGCAGCACGAGATCGACCACCTCGACGGCGTGACTATGGTCGACCACCTGCCGCCCCTCAAGCGCGCCAAGGCGCTCCAGGAGTGCGAGAGGGCCATGGCCGAGGGCGCCCGTCCCGGCGAGACCGAGTAGCGAGGAGCACCCATGCGCATCGTCTTCATGGGCACGCCCGACTTTGCCGTGCCCTCCCTCGAGGCCGTTGCCAATGCGTTCGAGGTCTGCCGCGTCGTGACGCGCCCCGACGCGGTGCGCGGCCGCGGCAAGCGCCTCGAGCCGAGCCCCGTCAAGGCCAAGGCGCTGGAGCTGGGCCTCTCCGTCGCCGAGACCAACCGCATGACGCCCGAGGTCATCGACCAGATTCGCGCCCTCGGGGCAGACCTGTGCGTCGTGGCCGCCTATGGCTGCATTCTGCCCGACGCCCTGCTCGAGCTCTTTCCCCTGGGCTGCATCAACGTGCACGCGTCGCTGCTGCCGCGCTGGCGCGGCGCCGCACCCATCCAGCGCGCGGTCCTCGCGGGCGACGAGCTCGTGGGCGCCTCGATCATGGAGGTCGTGCACGAGCTCGACGCGGGCGCCTACTGCGCCCAGGTGAGCACCGCGGCCGCGGGCAAGACGTCCGTCGAGTTGCTCGACGAGGTGGGCCGCCTCGGTGCTGCCGCGCTCGTCGACGCCATCAACGACATCGCCGCCGGTACGGCCACCTGGACGCAGCAGGACGAGACGCTGGTGACCTACGCGCACAAGATCGACAAGGCCGAGATGCGCCTCGATGCCGCCGGCTCCGCCACCGACAACGTGCGCCGCGTGCTCGCGAGCACCGACGCCGCGCCCGCCCGCTGCGCGGTCGCCGGCAAGGGCGTACGCCTCATGCACGCCGCCACCTGCGATGATTCTGTGGCACAGGGGCACGTGGTCGTGAGCCATGGCCGCGTCGTGCTGGGCTGCGCCGACGGTGCGCTCGAGGTGCTCGAGGTCAAGCCCGACGGCAAGCGCCAGATGGCCGCGAGCGCCTGGGCCGCGGGACTTCGCGGCGACGACCTTGCCTGGGAGCGTGTCTGATGACGGTCGCAAGCCCCGCGCGCACCACGGCGCTGCGCCTCCTGTCGCTC
>OKRW01000860.1_pt1 | contig 28682 bp, 27 predicted proteins | sample 1601151 | NCBI WGS metagenome assembly OKRW01 (sample SAMEA3541471, study PRJEB24748) | human gut metagenome | biome: human gut; feature: human-associated habitat; material: faeces | place: China | collected 2012 | reverse complement strand
TTCGGTTTAATCGTATAGGTCAGCACCGCCGCCGGATGGATGGTCTTTAACAGCTTTCTGTAAAACAAAAGCAGCTTTCCGTCCTTCAACGGATTCATACCGCGGCGCTCCATCACCGTCTCATGACAGATACAGCCCAGTTTTTTGATTTTTTCCAAATACCCGGTATCCGGCACCGACACATGGACCTCATAGCCCTCCTGCATCAGCGCCATCAGCACTTCTTTTCGGAAATCATACAGCCCGGAATCGCTGTTTCCAAGCACCAGTACGCTTTGTTTCATCCTTCCTCGTTTCTGCTGCAGCTTTTGTCAGCGAACCATAATCTCATTATATTTCATCATGATCTTCCCAACCGGATAATTTCCGATTTCCGGAACATTTGTCTGTCCTTCCAGATTTCTGACAATCATTTCCGGTACGCGCACGCCGCAGGCCCATGCATGGGGATAACCACCGCCAAATCTCGGATTAACCTCGGAAATATACCAGTTTCCGTCGATTTCAAACAGATCGATATCGATAATACCGCGAAAGCCCATTTTCTTTGCAAAATCTGTAATCAGGGCGAACAGCTTTTCCTCCTGGAAGGATTCCGCCTTATCGGTTTCTCCTGCACGCATTTTCAACTTTTTCTTAACGAAAATAGAAACCACTTCGCCGCTGAGCATGTCGATGTAGACGTCTGCACCGTATTCCTGTCCGTTCATGAACTCCTGAATCATCAGTCCGTCCTCGCGGCCGCAGAGAAATTCCACTGTCTCCTGATCCTGAGCCATATGAATGTCCAGACTCGCGCTTCCGCTTTCCGGCTTGACAAAAACCGGATAGGTCAGCTCGCCGTTTTCCACCGCATGATAGAATTCCTTCCGATCCAGAAAGCAGCGTCCCGTCGCAAAGCCGAGTGCTTTGCAGGCTTCATACATCGCATATTTATGGAAGCAGATATCCACCTGCTTTGCGTCCGGCACGATGGGCACGGTTCCGACCTCCAGAAAACGCTCCTTATTGTCTGCAAGAAGAGACAGCTCCGGGTCGATCAGGGAAAGTACGCCCGTGATCTGTTTTTCCCGGCAGATCTCAAGAATTTTGTCCAGATAACCGGGCTCTGTGATCCTGGGCACCAGCACATATTCGTCCGCTTCATAAATGGCGGGTGCGTAGGGGCTGCAGTCCGTTGCGATTACCTTCCCTTTTCCGGCAAGGGCTTCTTTAAAATACTGCACGACCTTGTCTCTCGTGCCGGCGCTTAAAATCAGGATATTGATCATACGAATCCTCTTTCCGAGCAGATTATGCTCTGTCTTCTTCAGGCCTCCAGCCTTCCGGTTCTGTCAAGCCGCTCCTGCCTGATCCTGGCAAAATTGCCCTCCGCCTGGCTGGTATCCTCTGCGACGTCCGAGCGGTCGAAGACTACCTTGACGGTCAAAAATAAAACCTTCAAATCCATTTGGAAGGAAAGTCCCTTTACATACTCCACGTCCTTCGCAAGCCGTCTGTCCCAGTCCAGAAAATTTCGTCCCGACACCTGTGCAAGACCTGTCAGACCGGGACGCACTGTATGGCGCAGAGCCTCTGTTTCCGTATAATACGGCAGATACGAAACCAGGAGCGGACGCGGACCGATAAAGCTCATGTCCCCTTTTAAAATGTTGAAAAACTCCGGCAGCTCGTCCAGACTCGTTGCCCGCAGAAGCTTTCCGAATTTGGTAAGCCTGTCCTTATCCGGCAGAAGATTTCCCTCTGCGTCGCGTTTGTCCGTCATCGTGCGGAATTTATACATTGTGAAAATTTTCTCATGCAGTCCCGGGCGCTCCTGCTTAAAGAAAATCGGACTGCCCAGCTTGCTGCGCACCAGAATACACAGCACCAGAAGAAGTGGGCTCAGCACTATGAGGATCGTCAGCGACAGCAGGATATCCAGCAGCCGTTTCATATACTTTGCATACATATTCTTTTCCTATTTTTCAAATACCTTACGGATAAGGGAGATAATCAGCTCCATATCCTCCGGTGTATTTTTGATATCGCTGGGCAGGCAGACACCGCGATTGAAAATATCCTCCGAAACGCTCCTGCCTTCCTTAACCTGAATGAAATCGCAGTCTGCAAAAACAGGCTGTAAATGCATCGGCTTCCAGATCGGGCGCGTCTCGATATTGTACTCTGCCAGGGCATCCATCACCTGATCGGGCGTCACGCTGCAGTCCGGTGCGATCGTCATGCAGGACAACCAGTTGTTTGCGTCTCCGTCTGGATTCATCGGATTCATCGTGATCGCTTCGATATCCGCAAATGCCTCTTTATACTGTCTGTAAATCTCATTTTTCCGGGCTTTATGCTCTTCCAGATGCAACAGCTGTCCTCTTCCGATTCCGGCTACCACGTTAGACATCCGGTAGTTATAGCCGATGGTGGAATGCTGATAATAGCGGGCGGGATCCCTTGCCTGGGTTGCCAGAAAACGGGCACGCTTAATCTTTGCTTCATCGCTGCACAGCAGCATACCGCCGCCGGAGGAGGTGATGATTTTGTTACCGTTAAAAGAAAGAATTCCATAATCCCCAAAGGTACCAAGCTTCTGACCCTGGAAGGAGCTCCCCAGCGCTTCCGCAGCATCCTCGATCAGCGGAACCTGATGCTTTTTGCAGATATCGCGGATGCGGTCGATTTTGGAAGGTGTTCCGTACAGATGCACAGCGATGACAGCTGCCGGATGCGGATATTTTTCAAAGGCTTTTTCCAAAGCGACAGGATCCATATTCCAGGTGTCGGGTTCTGAATCGATAAAGACAGGCTTTGCCTTTTCATAGCAGGCAGGATTTACGCTTGCAGCAAACGTCAGGGACTGTGCAAACACAACATCCCCTTCTTTTACGCCCGCCAGGATCACTGCCAGATGGATCGCTGCGGTTCCTGCAGACAGAGCCGCCGCATAACCGCCGCCAATATAGTCTCCCATCTCCTTTTCAAAGGCATCCACGTTGGGACCAAGGGGTGCTACCCAGTTCGTATCAAATGCACTCTGTACAAAGGCCTGCTCTTCTCCGTGCATTGTGGGGGAGGACAGATAAATCCGTTTTCTTTCCATCTCGTTACCTCTTTCTTATTTCAAGCTTATTTTTCTTCCAAAAGCTCCAGCATCCCGTCCGCCGGGTGCATGAGAAATACTACTCTGCGTCCGCCGATGGCCGGAGCAGGCGTCGGTTCATCGATTCGAATGTAGCCGTTTCCCTCCAGCTCTGCCAGCTCTTTTTCAAAATTCTCTGCTTCGTAGCAAAGATGATAGGGGGCATTTTTGTAGGTCCTGATCAGCCCGGAAACCACGGAATCCGGCGCATAGGGGCTCACCAGTTCGATCCGGTAGCCGTCCTTTTGCAAAAACAGGATGTCCACCTTGCGGATTTCGTCATGCGTCCATTCGCCCTCTGCAATATATCCAAGCGCTTCAAATGCCGCCTGTGCTTTCGGACCTTTTTTGACCAGATACCCAATATGATGTATGTTCATCGCTTCTCCTGATAATGATACGTCGGCACGACCTCATGAATCAGCGGCCGGATATCTTTATTTTCTTCTTTAGATGCCTCTTCCAGCTGCTTTAACTGCTGAAAGAACAGCCGCTCGTCCAGCTCGATCGGTCTGCCGATATGAATCAGCTTATTGTCCGTATCCTGCAGTCCTTCTTCCTTCATCAGAAGCTCTTCATAAAGCTTCTCTCCCGGGCGCAGACCGGTAAAGACGATTTTGATATCTTCACCGACACGATAACCGGACAGACGGATCAGGTTCTTTGCAAGATCCAGGATTTTGACCGGCTCGCCCATATCCAGAACGAAGATCTCGCTCCGCTTTGCCATGGCGCCCGCCTCGAGCACCAGCTGGGCAGCCTCAGGAATGGTCATAAAATAGCGGATGATGCGCCTATCCGTAATGGTGACGGGGCCGCCCTCCTGGATCTGCTTTTTGAACAGGGGCACAACAGAGCCATTGGAGCCAAGCACATTGCCAAACCGCACTGCGCAGAATTCTGTGGGGCTGTCCGTCCTGCTTTGCAGGATCATCTCGCAGAATCGCTTGGTCGCGCCCATAAAGTTGGTGGGATTCACAGCCTTATCCGTGGAGATCATGACAAACTTTTTGACGCCGAACTTCTCCGCCGCCCGCACCACATGATATGTGCCGAAAATGTTATTCTTGATGGCCTCCTCTGGGCATTCCTCCATCAGCGGGACATGCTTGTGGGCCGCCGCATGGAGCACGATGTCAGGGCGATACATCTGAAACAGGCTGTAAACTTTTTCCTTATCTCGCACGGAGGCGATCTCCACCCGCAGGTTCAGCCGATCGCCCCATACACGCCGCAGCTCCTGCTGGATATCATAAGCATTGTTCTCGTAAATATCCAGAATGATGAGCTGCTTGGGCTGATATTTGGCGATCTGACGGCAAAGCTCGCTGCCGATGGAACCGCCGCCGCCGGTCACCAGCACGGTTTGCCCTTGCAGGAAATTCAGCAGGACCGCCGTATCCAGCTTGACCGGCTCTCTGCCGAGCAGATCTTCCACCTGCACATCCTTCACCGCCGCCATGCTCACCTCGCCGTTTACCAGCTGGTAAATTCCCGGCAGGCTCCGTACACGGCAGCTCGTTTTCTGGCAGATGTTCAGGATCTCTTTCTTATCCTTGGCAGACGCTGCGGGAATGGCAAGGACGATCTGTGTGATCCGCTCCTTTTTGACCATCTCGGGGATCTTCTCCCGCCCGCCGACGATGGGCACGTTCCCGATGTACTTGCCCTGCTTGCTCTTGTCGTCGTCGATGATGCAGCAGACATGGCTTTTTAGCTGCGGCGTGACGGAGATCTCCCGCAGGAGCATTCGCCCCGCCTCGCCCGCGCCGATGAGCATGACGCGCTCGCCCTCCTCCTGCCTTGCCTGACGGGCGGAGCTTGCGAACATCCGCAGAAAGAGGAAGGTGCAGCGCCCGCCCACCAGCAGGAACAGCTGGAACAAAAGCTCCATGAAGAGCACGCTCCTCGGCTGGTGATAGCCGAAAAGCGCCGCTGGCACATGGAACGCGCAATAGGCGAGGACGACGGATATCACCATCTCGGCGACATCATGGGCGCTGACGTAGCGCCAGAGGTAGCGGTACATCCGGCGCGGCCAGAAGACCGCCGCCGTGACCAGGAACTGAACGGGCAGAGCACGAAACCATGGTTCAAGATATCCGGAAGGCACCTGCTCAAAGTCGAAGTCGAAGCGCACCAGCAGCGCAAGACCGCCCGCCACAATGATGAAAATGGCGTCCATCAGGAGGAAGAGCACCGTCTGGACGGGGACGCTTTTTTGAATCGTTTTCATACTATGCCCCCATGGATCTGCGGTAAAAGGCAGTCCCTCCACTGCCTTTTACCGTACTCTTTTGAATTCTCCGCTCAGCGGAGGGCGACGCCGTCAGACGCCTCGCAGATGTTCTTCCACGCCCAATGGGTCTGGGGGACATCCGGGTACTGGCGGGCATTCTCGTAAGACTGACCTGCCATGCAGCGGCCCAGCAGACGGTTCAGCAGAACGGCTGCCTGCGCGCGGGTGATGTGCTGATTGGGGGCAAACTGCCCGTTGCCGACGCCGTTGACCCAGCCGAAGGACGCCGCCGTAGAAATGGCGTCAAACGCCCAGTGGCTGGCGGGCACGTCGGTAAAGGTCTCTCCGCTCGCGGAGACCTGAGTGAAGCGGGCGCAGATGGTGACAAACTCGGCGCGGGTGATGGGCTGATTCGGGGCAAACTTGCCGTTGCCGACGCCCTCCACGATGCCGAGAGAGGCAAGGGCATTCACCGCCTCGGCGCACCAGAGCGTGTCGGGGACGTCCGTAAAGGTGGATTTGGAGGAAATCTTCTGCTCCTTCAGCAGGCGGTAGAAGATCTGCGCCACCTGTCCGCGGGTAACGGAGCTTGCGGGATAGAACCTGCCGTCCGCCATGCCCTGCATATAGGCAATGTCCTGATCGGTGTTCAGCTGCTTGGAGATGCCGGTCATATCGGGGTCGGCGACCATCACGGCGCGAACGGACACGCTGCTTTCGGGCATGGTGAAGGTGTAGACGCCGTCAGACTGCTTGCTCACGGGAATGTCGTTGCCGCTCACATCCTTGACCGCCAGATCGGAGAGGACATAGCCGTTCGGCGCGGCGCTGTCCCGGATGACGGCGGTCTCACCCTTGGGCAGGGTATTCTTGTCCGCGCGCAGCGTGTTGTTCGGCACAGGCTCCACAACGACCTTGTGACCGTCGGGCGTGGGCACGACGGGCGGATTCACGCCGCTGTCCGAGCCGGTGGTGTAGGCCTTGAGCGTCACGGTCACGGTATAGAGACGGCCGTTGTCCCGATAGGTCACGCGGTTGACGCGGTCGACCGTGAGGTTTGCGAAGGTGGAGGAAAGGCTCTTGAGCGTATCCTTGAAGGCGCTGTCCACGCTGTCATAATACTTCTCCACGTACGCATTCCACGCGCTCTCGCCCTGCCGGAACGCCTCGGCGCCCGTGTCCACGATGGTTCTGAGGCCGGTTCCGGCGAAAATGCTCTCCAATTCGCCGTATTTGCTGTCGACGACGGAGGCAAGCTCCGATGCAAGGGGCGTGCTCATCGTGCCATATCGGCTGGAGGAAGCGCTGAGCGTCCGCTCCACGCCGTCGGCATCGGGACCGGTGATGGTCACGTCGACATAATAGGTCGTGGCTGCCAGCGCGGTCTGCGACAGCAGCGTGCACAGCACCAGCATCAGTGCCAGCGTTCTCGCAATGTTCCGTTTCATGTTCATCTTCATCCTCCATTGTATAATAAGTTGTAAGAATCACGTTTCTACTTTTTCAGACAATGCCCTCAAGATGCAGCGTCTCGCTGTGCAGCCTGCCCGGCAGGGCGCTGTGATGGGTGGCGAAGACCGCCGCCGGATACGCGCCCGTCAGCTCTGTCAGCAGCTGTGCCTCCGTATCCTCGTCCAGCGCCGAGGTGATCTCATCCAGCAGCAAAAAGCGCGGGGCGGAAAGCATCGCGCGGGCGATGGCAAGGCGCTGGCGCTGTCCCGCGGAAAGACCGCCCCCCTCTTCGCTCAGGACGGTTTCAAGGCGGTCGGGCAGGTCGCGGACAAAGCCGCATTGCGCCCGCTCCAACACCTCCCAAAGGGCGGCGTCATCCGCCTCGGGCTTTGCCAGCAGCAGATTTTCGCGAATACTGCCGGAAAAGAGCCAGGGCGTCTGTGGGACATAGCCGAACAGTCCCCGCACGGCAGCGGAGCAAGGGAGCTCCCCCCGCTCGGTTTCAAGGTATACCCGGCCCTGCTGCGGGTGGTACAGCCCCAGAATAAGGCGGAAAAGCGTGCTTTTTCCGCTCCCGGATATTCCCGTGAGGCAGGTCCAGCGATCGAGCGGCAGCCGCGCGGAAAAATTCCGCAGAACAGGCTGTTCCTCGCCCTCATAGGAAAAGGTGACATTTTCAAACACGATGGCGCGAAAGACGTCGTCCTCCTCCGCCGCTTGTCCCGGCGCCTCCCCAGGCAGGGAATACAGCTCATCCAGCCGCGCCTCCGCCGCGCGGACGGCTGCCAGACGGGACTGAACGCCCGACAAGCCCGTGAGCGGGCTTTGGAACATCGCGAGGAGCTGTAAGAGCGCCGCAAGGTCGCCGAAGGAGAGCCTTCCTTCCCGAATGGCGATGCCGCCCCAGACAAGAAGAACGGCGTATCCAAGCTGCAATATGGCGGAAAACCCGGTTCCGACCCCCGTTGAGAAGACGCGCAGGCGCTTGCGCTCGCGCAGCCACTCCTTCTGCCGTCCTTCAAAGCGGCGGACAGCCTCCTCCCCCGCCGTCATGCTGCGCAGAAGCTCCGTATGCTCCAGGATCTCCTGCGTGCAGCCCGTCAGACCTTCCTCCGCCTGACGCACGCGCAGATGCCGCCGCGTCAGATACTTTCGCAGCAGCCGCCCGCCGGCGATCGCCAGCGCGCCCGCGCCTACGACCGCAAGGGCAAGGGGGATATTGACGAAAAACAGCGCGGATGCGGCGCAAAGCAGTCGGATGAGCTGCCCCGCCACCTGGGGGCGGCCGGCGATTCGCCATTCGCAGACGGTGTAAGCGTCCTGCGTCAGGCGGCTGAAGACCTGCCCGCTGTGGTAGCGGCTGTATGCCTCCGCATCCTTGCTCAAAAGCGTATCAAGCGTGTCGCGCCGCAGCGATACCGCCGCGCGGTCGACCGTCCTGCCGGAAAGCAGGTCAAGCCCGCCGTCGAGCAGCGGGAGAGCCAGCGCCAGAAACAACAGCACCCAGCCCCACGGACTGCCGCCCTCATCCAGCACCCGGCGGCTCACCAGGGCAAGCGCCGCGATGCCGAACGCCTGCGCGGCGATGCCTGCATACAGCAGCGTGAGCGGCGCTTTGTACGCGCCCGCCGCCTTTTTCTTCGACTGACTCATCTCATCTTCTCCCGCGTATCAGTCCCCTCCGTGCCCGCTGAAGGAATCGCAGCAGCCTCAGCAAGGGGCGACGGGCGGGAAAGGTATGGACCCAGAAGTGTTCATAAAGCCGGTAGGGTCGGGACAGGGCGGTTTCCCGCCAGCGTCCCTTGCGGCGAAAGGCGGTGACATAGGCAAGGACTTGTGCTTTATAGACCTGCTCCCGCTCCCACTGCGCGTCGCCGCAGCAGATGCAATCGCCAGACGCGCTCAGGCGGATGACGCGGTGCAGGATATAACTGCCGTCCGCCCTCTGATAGAGGTCGATATCGCCTGGTTGCACGCGGCGATCGAGCCGCGCAAGGCGTACCATGTCCCGCCCGCCGGCAAACAGGGGCCACATACTGTTTCCTGTTACCGGAAGGAGCGCTTCTCCGTGCGCGAGCTGCTCATCGAGCAGTTCGCGCAGCTGCGCCATGGGGATCTGCCGGACCTGCATCTTACAGACCGTCCACCGCGCCGACGGGTCTCAGCTTGTCAAGAAAGGTGGCTGCGTCTGCCTCCGCCTGCTCCCGTTCGACCGAATACACGGCGCATAAGGCGTCTCCAAGGCTTTGGAGCGTCTGTTCCTGTTCCAAAAGGTCCCATAAAAATGCGCCGGTCTCGTTTACGGAGATCATTCCCGGAAACGCTTCGGCAGCCGCCCCCAAAGGGACGATGACCGACATATCTGCGACCCGGCGCAGGATGAAATTCTCATTTCTTCGCATATTCCCTCTCCTGTTCTGCGCGCGCTGCGGTGAAGATCGCGTCGCTGCGGCAAAGGAGCGCTTTGAGCGCATCCTCCGTCAGGCGTTTTTTGGCAACGTCCGCAGCAGGGCCGAGATCGGGCGCGCGCTGCTGCGTGCCGTGACAGTCGGATGCAAGGAAAAAGGATTGCCCCTCCCTCAACTGCCGAAGGAGTTTCCACCGCTCCATGGGATGCAGCAGGCATCCGGCGCTGAGCTGGATGGGGACGTTCAGGCGATACAATTCCTGTATGTGCTCTTTCTTCTGCCGCCCCAGATACCGCTCCAGATGCGCCAGCACCGGCGTAACGCCGCTCTGTGCCGCCAGAGAGTAAAGCTGGTCGATCATGCTGCCGCTCCAAGGGGTGAAGGGCAGTTCCAGCAGCAAATAACGGCTCGAACCGAGACACAGTGCCTCAAGATCGTCCCAATGGTTCATATTTGGCATCCATGCCACCTCTGCACCCAACACAAGGTCAGGAAAAGGTTCGGCGGTTTTCTCCATCGCTGCGGAAAGATGCTCCCAAGCGGCTTGCCGCCGCGCAAGAAACTGCTCTATGCTCTCCCTGTCCCGATGAAAATGGGGGGTGAGCGCTACACCCGTAACGCCCTGCGCTGCCTCCATGCGGAGCATTGCAAGACTGGCTGCCGTGTCCGGCGCGCCATCGTCCATGCGGGGCAGAATATGGGTGTGAAGATCGGTCATGGGATGCTCCGTTCCCCGCTGTCCGGCTTCTCCTGTCCGTATCCGTAACCGTAGCCGTGCCCATAGCTGTAGCCGTAGCCGTAGCGGTGGCGTCGATAGCCGTATTTCCGATATCCGTAGTATCCGTTCTCCCTCGTCACCTCATTGAGAACAAAGCCGAGGATCTTGGCATGGGAGCGCTCTAACTGCTCCACCGCGCGCAGGACGCTCCCGCGCTCGGAAAGACCCGCGCGCACCACGAACAGCACGCCGCTGCTCTCCGGCACCAGAACGCAGGCATCCGTCACCAGATTGACGGGAGACGTATCGAGAATGATGTAATCGTAGTTTTTCTGCAAGCTGTCAAGCAGCGCTTTCATGCGGGAGGAACCGAGCAGTTCCGACGGGTTGGGCGGCACGTCGCCGGCAAAAATGACGTCAAGATCCTCAATGCCGGAATCATGGATGGCCTTTCCCAGCAGCTCCGGCTGGATAAGCAGGTTGCTCAGTCCTACCTTTTCCTTCGCGGACAGCAGACGCGCCAGCTTGGGACGGCGCAGGTCACAGTCGATCAGAAGGACGCGCTGCTTCATCTCCGCATAGGAGATGGCAAGGTTGAGTGCGGTGATGCTCTTGCCCTCGGACTGCAAGGCGGAGGTGACGATCAGGACCTTGCACGCCGTCTCGTCCGCCAGGGAAAAAGTCACGTTGGTCCGCAGGGTCTTATAGGACTCGCGGATGAAAAAATCGCTCTTTTCTGAGAGGATGTTTTTCCGCTCCACTTCCATGATCGCCGCGGTATCCGGCGCATCGTGACGCCGGGCTCTCCGCAGAAGGGAAAACAGGTTGTTCTTCATATCGCCTTTTACCTTTCTCCGCCGTGTTCGTCGGCCTTTTGTGCGCTGAGCCCCGCCTTTTTCCGCTCATTCTCCGCAAAGGAGGGGATCTGCCCCAGCATGGGAAGATCGAAAAGCTGCGTCAGGTCTTCCTCGTTCTTGATGCGAACGTCCATCAGATACAGCAGCGTAACATAGACGACCGCGAGAAGCAGACCTGCCGCGCAGCCCAAAAGGGTATTTTTCCGATAGCTTGGGGTATAGCGGCTCGTGGGCACCTTGGCATGGTCGATGATCTTGGTGGAGCTGCCTTCGACAAATTCCTCGATCTCGCCGGGGGCGACGGTCGCCACCGCGTTGGCGATCTTCGCCGCCATCTCCGGATCGGGGTGGGAGATGTATACCGAGAACAGCTCGGTCTCATCCACCTGCGCCGTCGTCATCATGCCGCGGATCTCAGCCGCAGAGTAATCGAGCTTCGCGTTCTTTACCACCTTTTCCAGCACGGTATCGCTGCGGATGATATTGACATAGGTGTTGACGAGCTGCTGGGAGGTCGCGAGGTTCGCCGCGCTGATATAATCCACCTGCTGATTCGCCTTTATATTGTTGACGTAAATGGTGACGTTGGCACGATACAGCGGCGTAATGAAATTGGCGGTGTAGATCAGGGAGATCCCCGCGGCGGCAAGTGCGCACAGCAGGATCAGCCGCCACCGCCTGAGGTAAAGCAGCAGCAGCTTCCAAAGGTCGATCTCCAGAATGTCGCTGGATCGGTTGATGTTGGATTCGTTCATGGTTGTATTTCCCTTTCTGTCTGCGTTTGGACAGATCTTGAGCGGGGCTTTCCGCCCCTTTTGGCGAGAGACCGCCTGAATAGTCTAAAGGCGGCACAAAAAGCCGCATATCAGTCGGTACTCTTTGTGCCGCTTCCGTCCACTGGCAGCGGGCAGCACGGCGTTTGCGTACTGCCTCCTGTCAATCGATGGGTTTGGCTTGATCCGGAAACAGTTTCTCCCGGACAAAATAGGCGGCGCTGTCGTCATTCCGGCAAATCAGCCGGAACACGTTCGTCTCCCGCAGGAGACGGTCTGCCGCGGCAAGCAGCCGATCCATATCCTCCCGATGCAGACGGAAGAGGGTCTGACTCAGCAGCAGAGGCAAGGCCTCCGCCGGAGTGAGCGGCTGTAAAGCATTTTCCTCCCCCTGAAAGAGGAAGCAGATCGCGCGCAGGGGCGCGCTGCGGTTCTGATGCAGCGCCTCCTTGCCGCACCATGGCGTGCCATAGACCTGCCACACACCGCTTTCGCGGCGCAGGGCAGGCTTGTCATCATTCAGAATGGACGCGCCGAACAGGCGCACCCATTTTTCCGTGTGGGTGGATTTCCCCGTGCCCGGCGGCGCGGAAAAGCACACGGCCTGTCCGCCATATTCCACCGCCGAGGCGTGAAGCATCATCCCCTCGTGGGACAGAAGCCCCACGGCAAAGCAGTCGCCCGTGGCGATGTACTCCGCAAGGTCCTCCGTTTCCAGCTCGGGACAGAGCGACAGCGCCTCCGCGCCGCCCACGCGGATGGTGATATCCGCCGCGCCGCCCCGGGCGGAGGTCCGGTAGACCTCCGCCTGGGCAGCCGTGCGTCCCTTGGGGGACATTTCTACGATCAGATCAGCGATTCGGTAACGCATTACTTTTTGTTGATCTTTCCATTCTCGCTCCAGTAGGTGAAATTGCCTCCTGTGGCGCTGGCGTGCGGGAAGACGCTTTTTCCCCACTTATTTAAGGCGATTTGGTCTCCAGTGGATAAAGTCTGATTGGCCAACGCCTCCAGCGGCGCAAGCAGGATCAGTTCGGCAGCCGGAGCGATATAAGTTTTTTTTGTGTTTTTCATCATGCTTATTTACTTCACTTGGATTTTGATACCGAACTCATTAAAGAAGTTATTGAGGATCGCCTTGTCTTTCTCCGTCATGCTAGAATTCTGCCAAGCATCCTTGAAACTCAAATACTGCATTTTGCTATCCTGCGTTCCGCTATCCTGCGTTCCGCCGTTGTCGAACGTTGCGTGCGCGATGGCGGAGAACGTCTCGGTGTAGGCAGTAGCGGGCGAATTCTTTTCGAAAGAACGTTTCAGGTAGAACTCGAAAAGATAAGCGTCGCCTTTTTCTTTAACGTACTCATCATTCAAGGCTTCAGGCATCTTAAGACTGTCATTCTTGGATTCCGCGCTATTTTCACCATTCAGGGTAAAGCCCAGAGACTTCAGGTGTGTCTTTGCCGCATCGTCGCCTTGGAACTTGCCGATGAAGAACAGCGCACACTCCGGGGCCTTCAGCTCAAAGCGGTAGCCGCTGACGGAGATGTTGAAGCGGTGGAAGGACAGATTTGATGTACCATTTTCCGTCACCGAAATGGCAACATAGCGATCGTTGGTATCACCCGGCGTCTGGTAGGTCGGGGCGTAGCCCTTCACCGTGCCGACGATCTTGCCCGTCGGGGCGGTAGTATAGTCCGCCTTTGCAGAGCTGTCCATGCCGTAGAGCTTGTGACTGTTCATTGTAAAGTCGCCCGTCACCGTGCGGCCGTTCAGGTCGAGATAGATATCCTTGGTGATGTTGTTGATATCCTCGGTGGTGTTGTGCAGCAGCTTGATGTATTGGCCGGCTTTAAGATTGTCAACCGCGCCTTTCAGGGTGTTATAGGTTTTCACCAGCGCGCCGGTGCTGTCATTGATCTCCGCGACTTGCAGATCATTGGTATTGGTCCATTTGCCGCCGCCGCAGGTCGTGCAGGTGCAGTAGGTAAAGGTAGCACCGGCGCTGGCAGTACTGGTTTCGGTGTAGGGCTTATCAGCGCTGGCGGCGTTTTTCAGTTGGGCGGGGGTGATGGGGATGCTGACGTATGTAATGTCCGATTTTGCTTGCGTGCACTGGTAGGTGGTAGTACCGGTGCCGGGGCCACCCGTCTGGATAAACCTGCCGGTTCCCTCATTGGAGCAAATGTCCGCGCCGCTCTCCGTGGTGTAGACGCTGCCGATGGCGGTCAGCTTGCCGTTGACATCAATCTTCGCATTTGTGAGCGTGCGAGTTCCCGTTTTCGTCGGCGAATAGAGAACAGGTGCATATCCGGAGTCGTTGCTGTTGTAAGCATATCCCTTCTTCCACTGAGCCAAGTCATAAACATACAGAGACTTACCAGATGCTACATTCAACTCTGCGCCCTGCGCAATCGTGATCTGCGCCCCCGGCAGCAGTGCCGCGTCGCAGTTCACCGCAACCTTTCCCGACAAGACCTCTAACGTCATATTGTTGTTGATGGGCAAGACATAAGCGCTCGAGTTAAAATTATAACCTGCAACACTGAGAGTAAGGCTTTCAAGCGATGCCGACCCTGTCGTCGTATAGGTTATACGGTCTGTTTCGGGATCATACTTTTTTGTGAGTTTCCCTTCGTTGGCAATTTTAAATAGACTTTTGCTGTTGGCATCTCCGATAAAGTCGATTTTTGCACTTGCTGTACCCACAACTTTCGCATGAACAGTTAAATACGTGGATTCCTGCGCTCCCGACTGAATGGTCAAAGCACTCTCAATATTCTGAACATAATATTGAGAAATCGGAAACACCTTCTCCTTGTTGTCGTTCATACTTTTGGTTGCCGTACCTCCACGCCAGTCCCTTAACTGGAAATACTCGTAAACTTTCGAGCCGGAAGCGGCGGTAATTGCGCCATCGCCGGTAATGTAACCCCATGCATAGAGGTTCGCACCATTGTTCAGTGTAATGGAACTGCCCTCAGCCATATCGATTTGCCCATAGGGTCCGCTCGGACCCTGCTTTCCCATTTGGTAGGTGTGCTTCCCCCCAACACTGATCGCGCCGTTGACTGTGATGGACGAACCGGGCGCCATAGTCATCGTCCTAAAGGCGCTCCGCGAACTGTTGTATGTATCAACATAGCCGGGCGTATCCTTATACAGCGTTCCCCCTTCGTCAAATGGGATCAGCAGGGTGACGTTGGACGGAATCATATATTTTCCTGTGATCTTACCGCTGCTGACCAGCGTAATGATGGCAGACTGCTTCTTTTCCGCCTCCGCAACCGCCTTGCCGAGGTTATCAAAAATCTGACCATTGGCTTCAAAAAGCGCCAATTCTTTGCTTGCGAATTTTGCCGTGACGGTGCAGCCGCTGTCAAAGTTCAGCGCTGTTTTCGGAGCAACACTGATGCACTTGCCACTGGTCGTGTCACACCAACCCATGAACTGATAGCCTGCATTCGGGGTCGCCACGACCTGATAGGCGGTCATGGAGCTTTGGGTTTTGGTGCGATCCGCGGTGATGGCCTCTCCGTCCACGGTGTAGCTGCCGTTTTCTGCGGGCATAAAGTTCACAGTTGCGCTCACATCAGCCACCAGCTTCACGTTGGTCATCGTGATCTTGGTTTCTGCACTGGTGTTGCCGGATTCGATGTAGACCTTGACCGTTTTACCGTGCGGCAGTTTCTTGGAGAACGTCTCGCCCGCAGTGACCAGCTTTCCGTCCACTTTGATCGTGCCGCCGCTCACCGTAACGGCATAGTCAAAGGACAGCGTCGCCGGTGTGTTTTTGTTGTTGGTGATGGTCAACGTGGAGCTATTGCTGGTAGCTTTGTCGCAGGTGTCTTTCTCGCTCTGCGCGGTGCCGGTGATTGTCGTGCAGAGAGCCGCCCACGTATCCGTCTTGCTACCATCGTAGCTCAAGACGATATCAGTATCGGATAAGCCGGTCACGGATCCCCTTTCTGCCGCCAGCGCCGGCAGCGTCATCGCCGGCAGCATTGTCAGTACTGTGACAAACGTCAGGAGCAGCGACACAAAGCGCCTGCCAATTCGTTTAACCATTCCGTCGTCCTCCAGTTTTTTTCTCTTTCTTTTGTAATTCGCCGTAAATGCTCAAGCCGACCCCCAGCGACAGCAGCGCCCAGAGGTGGGAGATGTGCAGGATGCTGTCCGTTCGATTCGAGACGCGGAGCGTCTCGGTCACGAATCGGAAAATGCCGTAGGAGATCATATAGATGGGGTAGATCATGCCCCGCGCGCTGCCGGAGAGCACCTTGCGCCACAGGCGCGAGAGCAGGATGACATAGAAGAGCAGCTCCAGCTCGCGCGTGGGGAAGCGCAGATGCGTCAGCCCCTCGATGGGGATGTGCGCCCCCAGACAACAGCCTGAAAAAATGCAGTTCAGGCGGGCGCACATCAGCGTAAATACAAGGCAAACGGTGAGTACATCGAACACATCCGCCGCGCTGCGCCCGCTGAGCTTTGCAAACGCCCAGTAGACGAGGGGCATAAAGAACACCGCGCCGAACAGGCTCATATTACCCATCGCGCCCATATCGAACGCCTCAAGCACCGCAAAGGCCTTGACGCTGAATAGCCCGATGAAGATATGCCCCACCGCAAGCGCAAGCGCCGCAAGGCGGTGCTCCAACCGCAGCCGCTCGCGGCAGCGCCACAGCCACCAATAGGTGAACGCGGCGCTGACCGTGAGGAGCACGGCAAGGCTGTGGTCAGACAGCCATGTGACCAGACCCATCGTTACTTCTTGGAATTCAAAACTGCCTGCAGCAGGGTAAGCGTATCCTTGTTATTGAATGCATCGTTTTCGGTAATGTCGAATCGGACATCATAATCACTGATGATCTTCATCGCGCCGAGGAAGCCGTCCATATCCGCGGCGGCACCCTTTGTATCGGATTTCATATAGTCGGTGAAGCCTTTATCTTTTGTCATCTGATCGAGCAGTTTCATAACATCATTGATTCCCTTGGGAGGCGTTTGCATTGCGGTCTTGAATTCGGGGTCTTTAACATCGTTAGACTTTGCGTAGCCGACCATCGTACCGTACATCAGGGCAGCCGTGGGCAGCATGCCGTACTTGGTAATAACGCCTTGGACATTATTACCACCATTGCTGTTTAACGTCTCCAGAACGTCTGCCGCATTCATATCCTTCGCCTTGGAGGCGACATAAAGGACGGTAGCATTGGCGATCTCCGTGTTTGTGAGATCATTGAGGTTCTTTTTTCCTGTCTTTGTCTTCAGAAGCTTCTCGAACTGCGTAAATTCGCTTTCGCTCATATATCCTTTCAGCTTATTCACCGCGGCTTCCCCTTTGACATCTTTGAGAAACTCGGTGTTAAACAAGTTAGAAAGGTTGTTGGCGGTATTTGCCAATTCCTCCTCGTGCCCGCTCAGATTGGACTGCGTGAATTTTTCGAGATTTTCCTGATTTGCCTCACTCAGCTTGACCACCGTGATAGGCAGGGGGATCTCGTTGTATTTGGTTTTGCCTGCGTACTTGTCCGTGCGGTACTTCACGGTGGTTGCCCAGTCATCGCCGAAGGCGTTTTTCAGCCACTGCTCAACGACTGCCTGATCACTTGGATCAGTGGCGGAAACAGTAGCGTTGCTATCTTTGGTGACTTTCACGCTGCCCGTCACGCCGGGGTTTGCATACTTGCCGATCTCGCCGGCGTACAGGATGTTGCGATACAGGGTCTCGTCCAGACCCTCGTTGGTGCGCTTAATGTAGCCGCCGTAGCCCACCGTGCCGATGCCGGCCAGAATGCCGATGATCGCGATGACCACAATAAGCTCTACCAGCGTAAAGCCTGCGCTGCCGCGCAGCTTGTTTCCCACTTGCTTTTTCATGTTGTATCCTCCTCAATATATTTGTTTTCTTTTTGAGAATTATATGAACAGATGATTACTCTGTGGTTTCCTTTCCTGTCTTCCAGTTCAGCACGCCGTAGCCCACGATGCGCGAATCACTCAGAGAGTAGCGGTTGACGGCGACCCTGCCGCCGCTGTTGCCCTCGATGGTGTAAAGGAAACCGCCCTTCACGCACAGCACCGCGCCGACGTGGTCGGGGTCGCTTTTCCCGTCCCAATCGAAAAAGACATAGTCGCCGGGGATGGGCATATTGTTGGCGTCACCGCGTTCGCGCCACATACGGCTATCCTTGAATCCCTTCATGCCCTCATCCACGTCTGCGAATCTGGGCGGCGCACCGTCGATGGAGGTTTTCTGCTGATCGGCTGCCCACGAGAGGAAACAGCCGCACCAGGGGGTGTATTGGTTCCAGCCGGGGTGACTCTCGTAGTTATCGATGTACCATTCGGAGAAGTAGCCGCTGCCGCCCTTGATCTCTCCCCTGCTGTCGTACTGGTTAGCGAGGGTCTGCAAAAACTGAAAGCGCGCTTTTTTCTCCACCTCGGACAATGTAGTGGAGTCCGGCAGGGTGGGCTCTTTCGTCAGGATATCTTCCGCCTCCGCTTTGCCGACGCTGTCGCCCTCGATCCCGGTGCGGCAGAAAACGGAGGTGCTGTAGCTGTGCGCCGCGGTCGCGAAGGTGAAGGTCACGAGGCTGCCGTCCAGATCGACCCGCGCGCCGCGCAGGTTGTCCAGCAGCACCTGATCGCCGCTCGTGCCGCTTGTGAGCGTGCCGCTGTTGTAGCGCAGCAGCACCGCGCCGGGAGTGCCGTCGGCAGTCTTTCCCTGTAGCTGCCAGCCGTCGGAGAGCGGCTCCACGCGGTAGATCCTGCCGCTGGCGGAGAGATCCTCCAGCGCGGAGAGCACAATGCGCACGGTCTGCTGCTCGCCCGCCTCCTTCTGCGTTGTTTGATGCACCCGCAGTCCGAGCAGCATCAGCGACGCTGCGGCTGCCAGCACGATGGAGCTGACAGCGACGGTCACCAGCAGCTCGACCATGGTAAAGCCGCTGTTGTTTCGTTTCATCCGCTCGCCTCCCCTTCCGCTGTCAAGTGGGTGATGGTGTAAGTGTTGTAGTGGTGCGTGGCCTTGCTGACCTTGGCGGTGTACTTTATGACCTCTTTGGACGTTCCGTCGGTCTGTGGCTCCTGTTTCTTGATTTTTTTCACTTCGTATTTGAGTTCCATTTTGAGCTTTGTCTCGATGCGAACGGCATCGTTTGCGCGGGTAAGGGAAAAGGTGCAGAATTCGACGTCGGTATCGGTGCCATCAGGTGGCAGGGTGCAGCCGCCCGCTAAAGTCTTCAAGTGCTCAACGTATGCAGCCTTTGCCTCTGCCTTTGCATCATCTTCCGAGTCGTATTCCGCGGAATCCTGCAAGGAGCTTACGTCCTCCGCCAGCGCCACGAATTTTTCGATCTCGCCCTCCGCCTGATAGAGCTGCCGCGTCTGGCGGATGGAGCGCTCCTGCGCCTGATAATTTTTCAGCGCCGCGGTGCAGACGGACACGGCGACGGCGCACAGCACCAGAACGACGATGAGCACATATACCAGCGCGTAACCGCCGTTGTCTTTCCAGAGCTTCTTCATGCGCCACCGCCTTTCGGCACCGCGCGGACATACGTTTTCACCGTAACGAGCGGCTCCGTGTGATTATCCTTCACCGTGACGAGATAATAGGGGTTTGTGCTGTCCTTTACCGTTTTGACCGTCACGTTGGGGAAATCATCTGCGCGGTAGTTATCGCTTGGCTGCGTGACGCCATCCTGCATCAGGGTCTCCACGGCGGTACGGACGTTCAAATGGGCTTCCATCACGACCTGGCTGTGGGCGTTGATCCGTCCCGCCAGAATGAGGCTCGTGCAGATGGGCGCGGAGATCAGGCCGATGATGGCGATCGCCACGACGACCTCCAGCAGCGAAAAGCCCGCTGTTCTCTCTTTCCCGATCTTTTTCATGCCTTGTCTCTCCCAATGGGTCAGTTGAAAATGTCTGTCTTACCGGTCGCGGGCGGCGTTACGCCCGGTTCCTCATAGGTGTTCTGAGCGGACGGCATCAGATACAGCGTCAGGGTCATCTGCCCGTCCAGCAGCTTTTTTTCGCTGTCGTAGTTGAAGGTGGCATACCGGATGGAGGTGATGCGCTCATCCGTTGCCAGCGCGTGCACCATGTTCTTGAACTCCCGATAGGAGGCGTGATAGTACACCGTCAGGTTCAAGCCCTCAAGGAGTGCGCCATCGCTCAAGGCCTGCATCGGCGTGATCTCACCGAAAGAAAACTCGATGTCGCCGCCGCTCCCGAAGCGCTGAAGGAAAATATCGTGCAGTTTCTGGGTGTAGCCCAGCTCCTTACTGCCGGTCCCCAGCGTTTTTTCCAGATACAGCAGGTAGAGGAGCTGATCCTCTTCCTGCATCCCGGCGGGGAACTTGTCGTAAAGCGCGGCGCGGCTTTCCTCGATCGCGGCCTCTGCCGGCTCAAGCTGATCCTGCACGTCCTTGTACATCTCGTTTTCGACGATGGTGGTTTGCAGCGCGGTGATCTGAGCATTTAACTGATCCCGCTCCATGACGTAAGCTTCACTGCGGGGGCGGTAGCCCAGAACATACACCAGAACGGCGACCAACAAGAGCAGGACTGACAGGACAGCCTTCCAGTTTCTACCGATCACTTTCACTGGCCCACCTCCACTTTCTCAACCTTGGCGTCGCGGTCCAGACCCTTGCGCGTCTGCTCCGCCTGGATCAAGGACTCGTCATAGGTCAGCACGACCGTCAGGTAATAGCGGTTGTCGGCAGGCTTCTGCGTCTGAGAAGCGCCGGTGTTGAAGATATCCGGGATGCCTGAGCCGCCGGTTTGATTTTTGAGTTGATTCATCAGGATCCACATCAGCAGATCGTTTTCATCCATGCCCGTGCTGCCGGAGGTGCCGGATGTACCGGAGGTCTGCTGATTCTTCCGCAGCAGCGCGTTGACCGCGGCCACAGTGGCGGCATCCCGCTGGAACGCCGCGCCGCTGTTGATCTCCTTTTGGAGCATCGCAAGGTCGAGCGCGGTGTTGACCGAGCGGAGCTCGCCCATTTCCTTGGCAAGATGGAGCGCAAGCTTGCCGCTCAGCGTCTGATTCTGCCGAATGAGCGCGATCGTTGCGTTGACATTCGTCTTGTTGTCAGTCAGGATATTCAGCAGGTTCGGCAGATATTTGTTCAGCATCACATCGTCGCTCTCATAGAACATGCGGTGCTGATCGGCGTTTTTCCAAATGTCGTCAAAGATCTTGTCGTACAGGATCTGGTCCTTTTCCTCACGGGCGATATCCTCGCGCATCAGCAGGAAAAACTGATACATGGCGGCAGGATCGTTTTGCAGCAGGGACCGGATCGCGTTCTTCTCCTGGGTGGTATTGGAGCGCTTGCGCAGGTCATCCAGCGAGAAGGTCTTTGCCTGCACCGGCCCGTAGACGGCTTGCAGCGCGTCCAGCTGGTTGAAGTTCAGGTATTGCAGGCTGAGACGCAGCTTTGCAATATCGGCAGACTCAATGCCAGAAGCAGAGGACGTACTGCCGCTGCTGGGCGTGGTAGGCGTGACCGGCGTGCCGGAATTGCCGGGACGGCTCGGAACGCTGGGGGTGCTCGGCGTGCTCGGCGTCGTCGTGCCGGGGTTGCTCGGGGTGACGGGCGGGTTGGGATTGCTCGGCGTGCCGCCGGTGCCGCCTCCACTGCTGCCGCCGCCTCCGGGGAGCAGACCTTGCAGGAAATCAAGGTTATCGGGTGAAATGGTCATGCCGACCTTCTCCATCATGTCGGCGTAGCTTTCGATCTTCTGGATGGTCGCTTCGTCAACGCCCGCGGCACGCAGCAGCGGGAGCACGTCCTTGATCATTTTGCCGGTGATGCCGTTTGACGCGTTGGGGAACAGCTCATCGAGGGAATAGCCGCCCTCGGTGGGAGGCTCTTCCGTACTGCTTTCCTCGGTACCATCCGCTGCGCTTTCCTCCGTGCCCGGCACGGGGGACTCCTTCCCCGCTTCCTCGTACAGCGCAGCGATCATTTTGTCCGGGGAGTAGGCTTCCTTCGGGCCGATGGTCAGGCTGGAAACGGTGTTGAGGGTCATGAAGGGCACGTCGCGCAGCGCCACGAGGAAATAAGCGGCGTCCTCCTTGTTCTGGAAGGCGACCTGCGCCGCAAGACACAACTCGGTCGTGCTCAGAGCGGTCACCGTTGACTTCTTGGGGAGCTTTGCCTCCAGCTCGCCCAGCACCAGTTCAAGGTTGTCGTTATATGTCCGAACGGAGTCGAATACGGTGTCCCAGTCGGCGCTGTAAGCGTCGTACATACTCGAATAGTTGTGGTAGTTCTCCGCGCAGCCCGCGTTCTGCTGGGCAAGCGCCGTCAGGCGGTCCTGCTGTGCGCGCAGACCGTCCAGCTCCGTGCTCCACGACAGCTTGGAGGTCAGCAGCAGCAGTACGGACGCCGTCAGCGCCGCGCCGCCAAGGAACACAAGACCGTACTGCCACGCGCGGTTGATGGGTGCGCGCGCGCCGGTGATGTGGTTCAGCTCCGGGTCGCCGAAGTCAAGGGCGGTGAGCGCCGCGCCCTGACAGAGCAGCCACTGCGCGCCGTAGTCGGTCTCCGCCATTTCGACGGGGACATTCAGCAGCGACGCGAGCGCCGGGGCAAGCCCCGCCTCCTTCGCCTGACCGCCGGAAAGCACGGCGCTCGTCAGGCGGGCGCGGCCGGGCATGGCGGAGAAGTAGTCGAGCACGATGCCCGCCTCATTGAGGTCGTCCTGCTGGGAATAGCCCCTTTGCAGCAGGCGCTGCAGCTTGACCTGCCCGTTGTGGACGAAGGTCAGCAGCAACAGCTCGCTCTCGGCATTGATGTAGAGGCAGACGCCGTCGTCCGTATCCGCGGAGGACTTCGCGTGCTTTGGCAGGGCAAAGTCCGCGTCCACGGCGGTGGCGTGGCTGTGACCGCAGAAATCGACGGCGGCAACGCTCAGCCCCATGCTATTGGCAAGGGCATAGTAGCGGTGGAGCATCGTGCGCGGGACTGCCCAGAGCTGCACGCGCAGAAGACGCGCGTCCTCGCGCGCCTCAACGCCCACGCTCTCCCACGAAAGCTGATACTCGCCCGGGTCGATGGGGAAATACTCGTCCATGTTCGCCAGCAGCATCTGACCGAGGCGCTGCTGCTTTTTCACCGCGGGGACGGTGACGCTCTCGCTGATGACCTGCGTGGAGCAGAGCGAAAAGACCACCTTACGGCAGCGGCGGAACAGCCCCTGCCGCAGAACCGGCTCCATCGCGTCGTGCAGCGCGTCCAGCCCCACGAGCTGACCGTCCTCGACCGCGTTCGGCGGCGTGGGCAGGATGACCTGCTCGGAAATGGCGTCGCTGCCCAGCGTCATCTGTGCGATGCGGATCTCCCGCTCGGTGATCTGCACCACCAGCGCCCTGCCGCTCAGCTTTTGCTTGCTCATAAGTGTTCCCTCCCGGACTGTGGGAATGGCACAGCCGTCCCGAAGAACGGTTCTGCCCCTCCCACAGGCTCTTGTTTTTCTCTCGCGGGCAGGTCCGCGCCTGCCCTTTTCTCTCCCGTGTTACAGCCCAAAAAGGCCAAGATACGCCGCGATGAGCCGGTCGCCCCACAGCGCCGCGACCCAGATGCCCGCGGCAAGATACGGCCCGAACGCCAGCTTGCGGGGCGCGCCGCGTTTCATGCGGACGGAGTGGATGACCGCGCCGGAAACGCTGCCGAGGATCATCGCAAGCAGGATGCGCTGCCAGCCGAGCAGCAAGCCCGCCGCCCCCATCAGCTTCACGTCCCCCATGCCAAGGCCGTTGCCCTTCGTCACGAACCACAGCAGGAGGAAAAGAAGGCTCACCGAGAACATGCCGATGAGATACGTTTTCCAGTGCGCGGTATCGCCTGCAAGCTGCACCGCGCCCAGCAGGAAGATCGCAAGGTTCAGCCCGTTGGGGATCTCGAAGGTGCGCCAGTCGATGAGCGCCACGACCGTCAGCAGGGAAAAAAGCAGCGAATACAGCACCGCGCGCAGCGGCTCGGCCTGATACAGCCACGCCGCCAGCAGCCACGCGCCGCCGCTGAGCGCCTCCACCACGGGGTACTGGGCGGAGAGCCTTGCGCCGCAGGCGCGGCACTTCCCCCCCTGCGCAAGGTAGCTCACGACCGGCAGCAGCTCATACCAGCGCAGACGATGGCCGCAGGCCATGCAGTGCGACGGCGTTTTCACGAACTCCTCCCCGCGCGGCAGGCGGAAGATCAGCACGTTGCAGAAGCTGCCGACGCACAGACCCAGCGCCGTCCAGAGCAGCAGCAAAAGACAGGTCATGGGAAAAATCTCCTTTTCGCTCAGGGGTCTCCCCCGCCCGCCCGGGTGATAGGGATACCGGACGGGAGGACGAGACGATTTAAATTGCCTGGGAATGATGCGGAACGCTGAGATCAGTCGTTCAGCGCCCAGCCGTTGGCAGCCGTCCACGTTGCGGAGGTGTGATCGCTCTTGAACTCGAAGTTTGCCAGATCGTAATAATCCTTGACACCATCAGTGACTGGAACGGCGGTAGCAGTAGCCCCAGCGGCTGCGGGGGGAGTGACCGAAACGGCAGCAGAACTCTTTTCGCCAGTAACTTCGATCTTATCAACGTCAACTTCATCATACTTCCCAGCCTTGACCTGCGCATCGGTATAAGCAAAGACAGCGGCGGTCTTGATGGCGTCCAACTGGGTGTAGTCAGCAGCCTCGTTGGCCTTCTTGATGTAGCCGGAGTAAGCGGGGACGGCGATGCCGGCGAGGATGCCAAGGATCGCGATGACGACGATCAGCTCAACGAGGGTAAAACCGGACTTGGAACCAAACTTTTTCATAGGAGTTTTCTTCCTTTCTTTGTTTTGCGTCGGATTTTATATCATCGCCATGCGGCACGGGCCCCTATCTCCCGCTCCTGAATACACGGCTTGGATATACGGATTTAGAGATATTTGTCGAATGCCTTGGTCATGTTGATCATCGGCAGGTAGATGGCCAGCACGATGATGACCACGAAGACCGCCATGAAGATGATGATGGCGGGCTCCATCAGGTTCAGGAGCTTTTTGGTGGCCTCATCTACTTCTTCATCATAGTAGTCGGCGACCTTGCCCATCATGCTTTGCAGGTCGCCGGTCTCCTCGCCCACGCCGACAAGATTCGACACCATGGGCGGAAAAATACCCGTCCGCACGAGACTCTCCCGCAGGGGCGTGCCCTCGGCGACCATGCCGCGCGCGTCGCGGATGGCCTCCAGATAGTAGATGTTGCCCATGTTGCTGGCGGCAAGGTCCATGCTGTCCGTCAGCGTCAGGCCCGAGCCGATCAGCACCTCCATCGTGCGGCAGAAGGTCGCGCAGGCGGTTTTCACCGTCAGGTTGCCCACCACAGGCGTCTTGCGGGCGAGCCAGCCGAAAAAGTGCTTGCCCTTGTCGGTCCTGTGAAACAGGACGCCGCCCACGATCAGCGCCGCCAGCACCAGCAGCGGCACCCACCACCAGACCTTGAACCAGTCGCAGACCGCCATCACGCCGAGCGTGAGCTTTGGCAGCTCCGCGTCCATATCCTCAAAGGTTTTGAGGAAGTTGGGGATGATCTTCGTCATCATCACGATCAGCACGACGATCATGACCACGATCAGCACGCAGGGGTAGATCATGGCGCTGGTCACCTTGCTCTTGGTGCGCTTGCTGCGGTCGAAATAAAGCTCCATCTGGCGGAAGGATTCCTCCAGATTGCCGGAGGATTCGCCCGCGGCCACCATATTCACCAGAATGGCGGGGAAGATCTTGGGATGGCGGCGCATGGAAGTAGCAAGCGATTCGCCCTTTTCCACGTCCGCCTGCATTTCGCGGATGGCGGCGCGGAGCTTTTTATTGCTCGTCTGCTGACCGAGCATGGAAAGCACGGACGCGACCGACACGCCCGCGCGCAGGATGGACACGAACTGACGGCAGAACACCGCCATGTCCTTCGCCTTGGGCTTGCCGAGGAACGGGATCTCGATATCGCGGTTGAGGGTGGTCTGCTCCTTAATGTCTAAAATCGTATAACCGGCGCCGCGAAGGGAGCTTTTCGCGGTCTCGATGGACGACGCATCCAGAGAGGAGCGGACGCGCTTTCCGTTTCGATTGATCGCCGTATAGTTGAATCCGGGCATGGAGCCGCCCTCCTTTCTCAGGTCTGCCGCCCTGTCTTGAATTTATCAGGCTCGTTGGCGGCGGCGAGGGCAGTCTCCAGCGAAATCACGCGACGGTCGACCAGATCCTCCAGCGCGTCGTCCAAAAGCTGCATCCCGTACCGCTTGCCGGTCTGGATGGCGCTGACGATCTGGAAGGTCTTGCTTTGCAGGATCATGCTGCGAATGGCGGGGGTGACGACCATGATCTCGAATACCGCCGTGCGGCCGCCGCCGATCTTCGGCAAAAGGGTCTGGCCCACGGCACACTCCAGCACGTCCGCCAACTGGATGCGGATCTGGTTCTGCTGCTCGGCGGGGAACGAATCGATGATACGGTCGATGGTGTTGGCGGCGCCCTTGGTGTGCAGCGTGCCGAACACCAGATGGCCTGTTTCGGCGGCTGTGATGGCGGTGGAGATGGTCTCCAAATCGCGCATCTCGCCGACTAAGATCACGTCGGGGTCCTGACGCAGCGCAGCGCGAAGTCCCGCGGCAAAGCTGCCGGTGTCCGCGCCGACCTCGCGCTGGTTGATGATACATTGATCGCTCGCGTGCAGATATTCGATCGGCTCCTCCAGCGTGATGATGTGGCGGCGCTGGGTGTGGTTGATGTGGTCGAGCAGCGCCGCGAGCGTGGAGCTTTTGCCCGAGCCGGTGGGGCCGGTGACGAGCACCAGTCCGCGGGGTTTATCCGCCTGCGCCACCACCACGGGCGGAAGGCCCAATTCCTCGGCGGTGGCAATGCGCAGCGGCAGCAGGCGAAGCGCCAGCGACGTCATGCCCCGCTGACGGAACACGTTGCAGCGCATACGCACCAAATCGTGATAGGTCACGGCGAAGTCCGCCTCGCCCATTTCATGAAATTCCTTGAGAAGTCCGGGCGTGATCAGCTCCTGCACATAGGCGGTGGTATCCGCCTCGGTCAGCGGGACCTCCCCAAAGTTGGTCAGCTCGCCGTCCAGTCGAAAAATGGGGGGCTCCCCCACCGTGAGGTGAATGTCGGAGGCGCTGCGCTCCAGCGCGTCATGAATGAGTGTTTCCAGGTCGATCATGCGCCGTCCTCCAAAGGATGAGTTTCTTCCGCCACATTTTCAACGCTGATGCGCTGCATCTCGCTGATGGAGGTCGTTCCCTCCAGCACAAGGCGGCGGGCGCTTTCGCGGAGGGTGTGCATCCCCTCGGCGATGGCAGTCTCCCGCAGCGTGCCCGTGTCGCAGCGGTGGGAGATCATCGTGCGCATACGGGGCGTGATCTCCATGATCTCGTAAATGCCGATCCGGTCGAAATATCCGGTACCGGCGCAGCGCTGGCAGCCCACCGGCTCGTAAACCTCGGCGCTGTCCTTCTCCTCCGGCGTCAGTCCCAGATATTCCAACTCATGCTCTAAAAGAACGTGCCGCCGCTTGCAGTTGGGGCAAAGACGGCGCACAAGGCGCTGGGCGATGATGCCGGTCAGCGCGTCGGCGATGAGGTAGCTTTCCACGCCCATGTCCAGCAGGCGCGTGACGCTGCTGGCGGTGTCGTTGGTATGCAGCGTACTCACCACGAGGTGACCCGTGATGGACGCCTGCACCGCGATGGACGCCGTTTCCCGGTCGCGGATCTCGCCGATCATGATAATGTCGGGGTCCTGACGCAAAATGGAACGCAGGGCGTTGCCAAAGGTCAGGTTCGCCTTGGGATTCACCTGCACCTGATTCACGCCGTCCACGTTCGCCTCCACGGGGTCCTCCACCGTGACGATGTTCACCATGTCGCTGTTCAGCTCGTTCAATGCGGTGTAAAGCGTGGTGGATTTACCGGAGCCGGTAGGTCCGGTGACCAGCACGATCCCGTTGGGATGGCGCAGGATCTCGTCGAATTTTTCCAGTTCCGACCCCGTCAGGCCAAGGGCGCGCTTGCTGCGGCGCAGCGCCTTTTTCTGCGTCAGTCGCATCACGCACTTTTCGCCATAGACCGTGGGGAGCGTGGAAACACGCACATCGTATTCCCGGCGGTCCACCAGGATGGAAAAGCGGCCGTCCTGCGGTCTGCGCTTTTCGGAAATGTCCAGATTGCTGAGGATCTTAATGCGCGCGATGATGGCGGGCAGCAGCTGCAGGTCGTAAGTGGCGGTGGTGTACAGCACGCCGTCCACTCGGCAGCGGACCCGGACCTTGTCCGGTCCGGACTCCACGTGGATATCGGAAGCGCGTTGGCGCACCGCCTGCTCCACAAGGGAGTTCACCAGCACCACCACGGGAGAGGCGTTGACATCCTCCTGAAAGACCTGATCTTCCAGAGAGGCGCTCTCCCGCTCGTTGGTCTGGGTGTAAAGCTCGGCAGCCTCCTGCATCTCCTCGCTGCCGTAGCAGCGGTCGATGGTCACGAGAATGTCGGATGTTGTCGCTAAAAATGGCTTAATGCGACACTTGCTGGCAATGGCGACCATGTCGCGCCCCTTCATGTTCATGGGCTCGTTCATGGCGACATACAGCGTGCCGCTGTCCTCCGGATCAAACTGGAAGGGCATCATTGTATATGTACGCAGGATATCCGGGCGAACCGCCTGTCGGACATCCATGGGGATGGTCATTTCGTAAAGGTGCACCACGGGGGTGCGGGTCAGCGAGGACAGGGCTTCGATGACCTGTTCCTCGGGCAGGATGGCGCGCTCTAAGATCAGCTCGCGGATGGACTTGTTCGTTTCCTCCTGAGCACGACGCAGCTCGTCCGCCTGTTCCGCGGTCAAAAGCTGCTGTTCCAGCAGGTATCGCAGGAGCTTTTCGTTCATGCGCGCCCTCCTTTCTCTTGTTTTTCGGGGCAGAAATTATTTTTGAATCAGTGCTTTTCAAAAGTGTGAGACGACAGACCCGCCAGGCTCTCAAACGCGAATGAGCCGCTGACGCGCCTAACGTCTCTTTTTTTATGCTCCCCCTCCCCCGGCGGGGCGGAATTG
>OKRW01000847.1_pt1 | contig 29037 bp, 22 predicted proteins | sample 1601151 | NCBI WGS metagenome assembly OKRW01 (sample SAMEA3541471, study PRJEB24748) | human gut metagenome | biome: human gut; feature: human-associated habitat; material: faeces | place: China | collected 2012 | reverse complement strand
CGCGAGCTGGGTTCAGAACGTCGTGAGACAGTTCGGTCCCTATCCATCGTGGGCGAAGGACACATGAGAGGAGCTGCTCCTAGTACGAGAGGACCGGAGTGGACGCATCACTGGTGCAACTGTTGTCGTGCCAACGGCACAGCAGGGAAGCGAAATGCGGACGGGATAAACGCTGAAGGCATCTAAGCGTGAAGCCCACCTCAAGAATAAGTGTCCCATTCGAAAGAAGTAAGACCCCTGGAAGACTACCAGGTGATAGGTCATCGGTGAAAGAGTGGTAACATTTGGAGCTTGATGATACTAATCGGTCGAGGACTTGATCTAAGAGAATTGAGTTGAGACCAAAGGGAAAATTGGAAACTGGTTATACAAGATGTAAGCAATCTGGATGTGCGGTTTTCAGGGTACGCGCAATAGAAGATGAAGCGCGAGATGTGCGGAAAGTCTCCAAGATGGAAGTTCCGGTTATGAAGTGACGGAGCGGAAACCAAGAAGACGAAGGACTGCACAAACCCTTCACAGTTTTCCGGTGACAATGGCGAAAGGGATCCACCTGTTCCCATACCGAACACAGAAGTTAAGCCTTTCAGCGCCGATGGTACTTGGTTGGAGACGACCTGGGAGAGTAGGACGTTGCCGGATTCCATGAAAAAAGGACTCACCCCTTGCGGGGTGGGTTCTTTTTTCATTCCATCTGCAACGTTTCTACTCTCTGGTTGTCTTCAATGAATGTGCGACATTGTACTTGGAGTCGAAATCGAGCGCGCCCTGCGGGCGATTCAGCGAGATGAAGGCTGGAATTGCAAAGGAGCGCATAGCGCGACTATTGCGATTCCCGGGCTGGGAGAGTAGGCGGAAAGGCGCGGAAGAAACGATATCTGCGATTGCGCCAACCCGAAATCCAGCGCACATTCGGCAGACGCGCCCCTACAATCCACAAAAAAAGCCGCCCGTTTTATACAGCGGACGGCTTTTTGCATATTCGAGTGATTTTGAAACGTGACACGGAACGCGCGCGGCGGAAAACGGGAATCAGTCGTCCTTCCTGCGCCGGAAGCAGAGCAGCGCGATCAGGGCGGCGGAGGCGACCGCCAGCAGCATCCACAGCGCGGGCTGGGTTTCATCGCCGGTCTGGGGCAGGGAGAACACAGACAGCACGGCGGAATCGGAGGTCACGCTGTCGCCCGCTTCATCCGTGACCACACAGCGCAGGGTCAGCCCGCTTTGCGCCAGCGTGACCTTGGCGAGCTGGTAGCTGTTCTGGTTCGCGCCGGGCAGATCCACCCATCGCCCTTCGGCGTTCAGCTTCTGCCACTGATATCGGTACGGCCGCTCTCCGCCGGCGGCCGCGGCGACAAACAGCGCATCCTGCTTTTCAACCAGATTCAGGCTTTCGGGCTGCTGGGCGATGTACAGCTTGGGGAACAGGAAGAGGCGAACGTGGTTATCCGCATCCGCGAATTCCTCATAGTTTGCTCTGGAACTCACGTTCAGATCCAACTCGTCCAGACGGCGGCCCGCGGTCAGCGTTTGGAGCGGAATATCCATGGAGTAACCGTAGTCATCCTCCATGGCGTTTCGGAAGGTGTGGCTGAACAGGGTCTGCCCGTTGTAGGAGGATGTGAGGGTGGGCACCACGTTGGAGCCCGTGTTGCCGCTTCGGTTCAAAATGCTGACGCGCACATAGGTTTCGCCTTCCCGGTTAAAGAGCTGGGCGCTCAGCATCAGGTCGTGGGAATCGGTATCCACAAGCTTGAGCGCGTTCTTTTGGCTCAGGCGCATCAACACCGTATCGTCGTTCGCCGCGTCTGTGGTCAGGGCGAGGGCGTTGGAGAGCGGGCGGCCGTTTTCCGTCAGCAGCGCGCCGAATTGCTTTGCGCCCACCGTCTGAACGATTTCCGCCGTCAAATCGACCTTGCCATCCCAATCGGCGGGAATCAGCATCTTGGCCTTATAGCTCTGGGTATCGCCCGGCATCAGCAGGGTGGTGCGCACGTTGCGCTGGGTGGTTACGCCGTTGCTGTTGGTGCTGGTGATGTTCCAGCTTTCGCCATTCAGCGCGTCATACATGCCGTCCACCCGGCGGATGGTGTACACGCCCTTCTGCTCCGCCGCAAGGTTTCCATCGGCGGCGAGGAACAGATTGGTGCTCTCCTGCGGCTGGGCGCAGTTGATATGCAGGGTCTGAATGTCTTGGCTGCCCTTCTTCACCTTCACGTTCAGCCCGGAGAGCGGCAGGTTGCCGGTGTTGCGCACGGAAAGAATCAGGTCGATGTAATCCCCGGCGCACACGCAGGGGTCGTTGGGCACGGCGGCCTGCAATTCAGCTGACATCACCAACTGATAGGTGAACTTTGTCAGGGACTGGCGCAGGTAGGAGCCGTTTTTGTTGCCCAAATCCACCGCGTAGAAGCCCTTGCCCGAATCCTGCAGCTTGACGCTGGAAGGGCTTTCGCCGAGCTGCACCAGCGTAAAGGGATCGCAGATGGTATCGGTATCCGGATCGTAGCGCACGCAGCGCACCAGATATTCCTCTTTGTATTTATATTTGGGGTCGGAACCAGCGCTGGGGGTCGAGCACTCCGTCCAGTACAGATAGATGCCGCCGCCGAACTTGACGGTGTCGAAGCGATCCGCGTTGACCTCGATGTCGTAATCGGTCACGGTCACGGGTTTTTCCGGGCTTTGGGGCGACAGCGTGACGCCCTTCAGCCGGTGGATGAACCCGCCCTCCTCCGTCTTCACCCTGTCCAGATAGAACAGGGTATCCTTGTCGTCAATGCCGTTGATGCGGGTCACCACTTTGAAATTGACGATGTCGCCCTTGGCCAGCTCCTGCCGATTGCCATTGCGAATGCGGGCGAGCACGCCGTTCGTGCCCAGAACATAGAAGTTCATCTTATCTTCTTTCGGCGCGCTTGGGGAAACAGCCGTCGGCTCGCCCACATGGTAACGGGCGATCTCCTTCCCGTTTTCAAAGAGGGAGGATTGCAGCGCAGCGCAACTGAAATCCGCTGCCTTATTATTTCCGCTGACGACCAGCCCGCTGACTTTTTTTTCGTCAGAGCGGACATAGGTGTTGACCATGAACACGGAGGACAGCTCCTTGGTGGCGGTTAAAAACACTTCCGGCATGGTGGGGTAGCTATATGTGGTGAAGTTGCCAGTTTCCTCCCGATAATACACCACTTTCAGGGAGCCGTCGCTCTTCTTTTGCATCAGCACCGACGCGGCGCAGGCCTCCTCCGGCGGGTTGACCTCGTTTTGGAGGGAAGGCTTTCCAAACTTGCCGCTCAAGATGGTCAGGGCGCAGAAATGGCTGGAATTCCCTTGAATATCCCGGCTCGGTTCCACGGTAAAGTCGTAATCGACAAACCATTCCTGATAGGTTTTTCTCGTGTCTTCCGTGTTGTTGCGCTTGGCGTAGGTGCCGGAGTCTATCCAGCCCACATGCCCGTACTCGCGCGTCCTCAGGTTACACCAGTTGACCCGCTCCCAGTCCGTATCGCCCTTGCCGGGCTGAATCCAGAACAGATAGGTGTCGCCGTCCACCACGACATACTGGAAGTCGCCCGCGGAACAGTCGATTCGGTCAAACAGCTTTTTTGTCTCGGTGGGCTCCACCCCGCTGGCGCCTACCGCCGTTACGGTGTTGGCGGCGGCCAGCGATGGCGGTTCCGCGCCGTCGTTATCCCGCCACGACGAGCTCGTCGTCTTGCCGGAAGCCGTCAGCGCTATCGAATCGGACGAACTCAGCGGAAGGTTGCCCTCCCACAGGGTGGTGCTCCATTTTAGGAACAGGGCGCGCAGGGTCACGCTGAGGCCGATGCCGATTCGAGCCTCGGCAGAAACCTGCGGCGTGGTGAGGTGGATGATGGGGTTGATGTAGCCGTAGCCGCGGAGCGACACGGAGAGCACATCCTTCAACCCCAAGCCGATGGTTCCGCCCAGCTCCAGCCGGAAGCTGATGGTCATGCCGCTGTCATAGCCGATGACAGGGCCTTCCTTGACCTTCAGAAGCCCGTTTTCGATTTCGGCTTTCATGTTCAGGCTGATGCCGACGCCGAAGCTGGCGCCCATGCTGAAATCGATCCCGGCAAAGAAGGGCACGGGGCCGATGGTGAAGGTTTGGGTGAAGCCCGCCTCAAAGGCAAACGTCGCGCCGCCGTTTCCGCGCAGTTCGAGGGATTGGTCGCTGCGGCGATACAGCCCCTGCATGGCCGCAAAGGGCGTGATATGCACGCCGTAATCGCCCAGCAGCTTGGGGGTGGTGGTGGTGTTGACGTTGCGGTATACGCCGGCCGCCGCCAGCAGCTTATCCGCGGCAGACTGCTTGTCAAACGCCTTGATCGCCCGCTCCTGATCCTGCGTGTCGTCGGTCTTCCAGGTCGCTTTCTCCGGGGCGAAGTCGTAGCCCCAGGAGAACATGCCCATGCCGGAGGGCAGAATCATGAGCGTGGGATAGTTGCCGGGGATGGAGAGGGAAAGCGTGCTTCCGCTGATAAAGGGAACATCGCCCGGAATGGTAAAGCCAAAACCGCCCGAGCCGCTGGTGAAGGAGAACAGCGCGCTGTGGTCGAAGAAGGGCTCATCCACGACGGGCTTTTCGATTTTGAGACGGGTATCGAAGGTGTATTCCTGCCCGTTTGTTGTGAGCTTGAAGGAAACCTTGGCTTCCGGATGCAGGATGCGCAGCCATTCTTTCTCGAAGGTGAACACCTTCTTGTCGCTGTCGGCTGCGGTAAACGTCTGCTTGACGGATTGGAACGCCGTGCCCGCCGCGTCGGTGGGGTAGCGCATCTCCAATTCGCCGCTGCCGGCGCAGGAAAGCTTGACGGAAAAGGTGTGCTTGACGTTGTTCTTTTTGGAATAGTAAAAGGAACTTTCCTCGTTTAGAATATCCCGGCCGTTGAAGCAGGCCATGATCAGATACGGGGTCTGATCGTCCTTCTTCAAATGGACGGAGACGGATTCGCCGCCGCGGATTTTGACGGTCTGAATCTCGTGGATCTGGTAGCCGCTTGCGGTGACGCGCAGGCCCAGCTTCATATCCGTCTTTTCATCCGCGCCCAGATCGGATACCCAAAACACCGCCCGACCGTCGGAATCGGTGACCACGTCCTTGGTGCGCTTGGAATCCTTGGTGTTGACCAGATGCACCAGCGCGCCGGACAGGGGCTTTTTATCCAAATCATATACCGCGATGCAGATCTGCTTGGTGGAAATAACGGTCACGTCAAAATCAATCGCGTCGGCCGCGTTTTCCGAGATTTCCAAAGCGCGGGCCTTGTCCATTAAACCGGTGACGCTTTTCCCCTGCACTTGCAGCATGCTGTGGTTGATGGGCGCGGCCAGCATGCTTTCGCTGCACCGGTTGACCAGCGCGGTATAGGCGGTGTAGTTGGCGCTGATGGTCTTGATGGCCTGCCGAATCTCTTCCTTGGCCTCCATCATGCGGTCATAGGCGCAAGCGCGGTCGTAGGCGGAGGCGCTGACGTCCTGATAGAGGCGGATGCCGTTGAGAATCGCCATTCGCCCGTCCGAAAGCTGCTCTTCATAATAGGTAAGCTGATCTTCCAGCGCGCGCAGTTCCCATTCCAGCGTGCTGACATCGGCTTGGACGCTGCTGCCGGGCAGGCCGGAGGCCAACTGAATGTAATCCTGCGCCGAGCCGAGCAGGCTGCGCAGCTTTTCCGAGAGAAACCAGTCGGTCCACTGCCACATTTGCAGCGCGTTCATCGAGGCGGAGGGGTTCATGCCCTCGTGCCACGTGGCTCCGGCCTGAGCGTCGCCCGCCAGCGTTTTCAGCGAGGCGATTTCGGCGGAGCGCAGGACGGGCACGGCCGTTTCCGCCAGACCGGGCATCGCGCCCAGTAGGATTGCCAGCGTCAGCAGAAGGGAGAGCAGCCGTTTCATCATAAGGAAACCTCCTATTCGTCGTAAAACGTCAGCCATTCCGGATGGGTTTCAATGTCGTATGCTTCGCGCCACTGGCTGACCAGCTCCTCCAGTCGGCGGGTTTGTTTGTCCGTCAGCGCCGCCTGCGTCAGCAGGTTGTGCTGCTCGTCCGTCAGCGCCAGCGGGCCGGCCGGTTCGTCCGCCGCGTACAGAATGATGTGAACGCCTGCCGATGTGACCACCGGCTCCGATACGTCCCCCGGCTTTTCAAGCGCCAGCGCCGCGCTGAGAAACGCTTCATCCCACAGCTGGGAATCGGCGTGCAGCAGATATCCCGCGTCCTCGGGCGGAACGGAGGTGTCATAGGAATAGCGCTGCATCTGGCTTTCAAAGCTCTCGCCCGCGTCCAGCGCCTGATAGATGGCGGCGATCTGCGCCGACGCGGCGTCCGCGTCCGGCAGCGCCATCACGATGTGCTTGATCCGCCGGTAGCCCTCCGGGATGTAATAGGTCTGCCCGCCGCTCAGGAGAACTTCCTGCTCGAACAGAGGGATGTCGTCTTCATAGCGCGCCCGATAGACGGAAACATATTGCTGCTCGTAGTAATCCTGCACCTCCTGATCGGTCACGGAGATATCCCCGCAGTACAGGGCGATGAGCCGCTGGTTTTTCAGCGTCAGCTCCGCCTCCTGCCGGTATGCGTCCAGCGTGTAGCCCATATGGGTCAGAAAGGCGCTGATCTGCTCGTCGGTCGCGTCGGGCGTTCCAGATCGAATCGCCTCGGCCATCTGCTGCCAAGCCGCCTCGTAGGCCTGACGCGCCTGCTCGTCCAGCGCCTGCCGGGTCGGCTCGTCGATCTCCGCCTGCCCTTCCCTGCGAAGCTGATTTTCCAGCACGCCCAGCCCCACAAAGCGCTCCAGCACGCTGTCGGCCAACTGCTGCTTTTGGGCGGCGCTCAGGCTGATGCCCGAAGATTCGTAGAGCTGGTAACCGGCATTCAGGGCGTTTTGCACCGTCTGCACGTCGTAGGTCACCTCGCCGACGCGCACAACCCCGTCGGTCTGCTCCGCCAGCGCGGGGCAAACCGCCAGCAGGCCGCACAGCAGCGCGATCCATCCTCGTTTTTTCATGGCTGTCCTTCTTTCTGATATTGTTTGATGAGCAGCGAAACGCTCAGTTTCAAAACGTCCATCTGGCTTTTCAAATAATACTCGTCCTCAAACAGCGCGTAATGCACCGCCGCGCGGACAAAGATGAAGATCAGGGGCGTGAGCACCTCGCAGGGGATGCCGAGATGCGGCTCCATCTGCCGGGCATATGCGGAATAGCGCTCGGTCACTCCGGCAAAAAACCGCTTGCCGTGCTCGATGTATTTGGGGTGCGTGTAGACCTGATACATCAGCCGGTATTTTTTGCCGTGGCGCTTTGCCGTCCAATAGGGCACCTCGTCGATGAACCGCCGAATATCCTGCGGGCTGGTGGGGGAGAGCTGCATGAAATCGTCCTCCACCTTGCTCATGCAGTAGGCGGTGGATTGCACGATCAGATCGTCCAGCGTGTCGAAATAGGTATACAGGCTGGCCTTGGACAGGCCGCATGCGTCCGCCAGCGCCTGAATTCCCGTTCCGGTCAGGCCGTTTTCCGCGTAGCAGTTGAAGCAGGCTTCCATAATTTCCGCCTTTTTTCGCTGAAAGGCTTGTTCGTCTCGTTCTCTCATATCGTCCTCGCGTTTATTTGGCTGATCGTCCTTATTGATTGACCAACCGTTCGTTCTATCAAAGAATAACACAAAAAAAGAACGCTGTAAAGGCGTTATGGGTATAAATTGTATAAAAAATAGAGATGATTTTGCGGCGAACGGCTGATTTTTGACGGGGACAGTCAATGGGCGAATCCGGAATTCGGCTCAAATCGTATATCAAGCCGTTTACGGTTTCCCGAATTTGACCCAAACAACCGTTCCACACGTCCGTTTCACAATTACGGCCCCGAATTGTTGCAGGATTGACAAAAATAATTCTTTGTGAAAGCCGTAGACAGATGGTATAATATAAAGTATAATAAGCATATGACTTGTTCTTGTGCACTTTTTACATAGCACGGCAGGAGGAAAAAACGCGATGACCATACGGGAAATTGCCGAAACGCTCGACGCAACATGGCTGTGCTGCGAGGAGGAAGGCGACCGGGCGCTTCGCACGGCCTTCGCATCCGACATGATGAGCGACGTGCTGGCCTGCGTGACGGAAGATACGCTGCTGCTCACCGGCCTGGTGAACAGCCAATGCGTGCGCACCTGCGAAATGCTGGACGTGCCGTGTGTGGTCTTCGTGCGCAGTAAGGAGCCGCTGGCCGACGCGCTGGCGCTGGCGCGGGAGATCGACCTGCCGATGCTCAAAACGCCGTACACGATGTTTGAAGCCTGCGCAAGATTATATTCAGCCGGTTTGAGGCCGGTGGAGCTGGGGTGAAACGATGGTCATTCAGGAGAGCTATCCGGTTCAGGCGGACGATATGACGGCGGCGGGCGATGTTTCGGCCCGCATCAAGCGGCACATGAAGCGGCTCGGCGTTCCCGCCGCCGTGATGCGCCGCGTATCCGTTTGCACATACGAGGCGGAGATCAATCTGGTGATCCACTCCGACGGCGGGCAGATCGACTTTGAAATCGCCGAGGATCGAATCACGGTGCGCGCCAGCGACGTCGGCCCCGGCATCCCGGATATCGACAAGGCGATGACCGAGGGCTGGTCCACGGCCACCAACGAGGTGCGCAACATGGGCTTCGGCGCGGGCATGGGTCTGCCGAACATGAAGCGCAACGCGGACGGATTTGACATCGTCTCCGCCGTGGGCGTCGGCACGCATATCACCATGACTTTTGACATATGACAAGCCCGTTCCCGGGGCATACGTCGGGAGGAGAATGGCATTGCAGCATTACTATCATTCCGTGCGGCTGGATATGGACAAATGCAAGGGCTGCACGACCTGCTTGAAGCGGTGTCCGACAGAGGCCATCCGCATCCGAAACAATCGCGCGTCCATCCTGAACGAGCGCTGCATCGACTGCGGCGAGTGCATCAAGGTCTGCGCCAACCACGCGAAGGTGGCCGTGACCGATCCGCTGGAGAGCATCAAGCGCTTCAAGTACCCCATCGCGCTGCCCGCGCCGACGCTGTATGCGCAGTTTCAGGGCGTGCATCAGCCGGAGCCGATCATCGCGTCGCTGTTCCGGCTGGGCTTTGTGGATGTGTTTGAGGTGGCGCGCGCGGCGGAAATCGTCTCCTACGCGATCAGCCGCGCCATGCGCGAGGAGGATCGCCCCAAGCCGGTGATTTCCTCCGCCTGTCCGGCGATTCTGCGGCTGATTCAGGTCAGCTTTCCGGCGCTGCTGGATAACGTGATCGACTTCGTCTCCCCCATGGAGGCCGCCGCGAAGATCGCCAAGGAGGAATACGCGCAGAAGCACGGCGTGGATAAGGCCGATGTGGGCGTGTTCTTCATCACCCCCTGCGCGGCGAAGATGACGGCGGTGAAATCGCCCGTCGGGCAGGAAAAATCCCATGTGGACGGCGTTATCGCCATCAAGGACGTATACGCGCAGATGCGCGCGGCGATGAAGCAGGGCTTCAGCCCGTTGGAAATCGACCGCGCCAGCGTCGTGGGCATCAAGTGGGCGATACCGGGCGGCGAGGTGGAAGCCGTGGGCATCAAGAGTTCGCTGTGCGTGGACGGCATCGACAACGTCATCAACGTGCTGGAGGCGATTGAAGACGCGCGCTTCCGCAACCTGACCTATTTTGAAGGGCTGGCCTGCGTCAACGGCTGCCTCGGCGGGCCGCTGACGGTGGAAAACAGCTTTGTGGCGAAAAACCGCCTGCGCAGCGTGATGAACCGCACCCTGCAAAAGACGGTGCAGCGCCGGGAAATCTTTGAAGACGCGGTGCAGACGCTGCGCATGACCCGGCCGATTGAGCCGAGCGACGCCTTGCAGCTCAGCGGCACGATGAAAGAACGCATCGAGCGCGAGGAGCGCATCGAGCGGCTGACGAGGGGGCTGCCGGGGCTGGACTGCGGCTCCTGCGGTTCGCCCTCGTGCCGGGCGCTGGCGGAAGATATCGTCAACGGCTACGCAAACGAACTGAACTGCGTGTTCCGCCTCAACGACCGAATCAATTCGCTGGCGGCGGAGATGCTCACGCTGGGCACCAGCACGCGCTACACCACCGGCGAGGACATGGCGCGGCTGCGCCGGCTTCACGACGAGCTCAGCCGAAGCGAGCCGAGCGAAGCGCCCGACGGCGGCGCGGACGACGATGGAGGAGACAGCACATGAGGGTTTCGGAGCTTGAACGCCTGTGCGGGGCGACCTGCCTGACGGGCGAATACGAGGACAGAGAGATTGCCTGCGGCTACACCTGCGACCTGCTCAGCCACGTCATGGGGCGCGGGCAGGCAGATATGGCGTGGATCACGGTGCAGACGCACATGAACGTGATCGCCGTGGCGGCGCTGATGGATTTTGCCTGCGTCGTGTTTCCGGAAGGCCTGCCCGTCGAGGCGGCGATTGTGGACAAGGCGCGGCAGGAGGACGTGATCCTGCTTTCGAGCGGACAGACGGCGTTTGAGCTGGCGGCGCTGCTGGCGGCCAACGGCGTGCCGCCCGCCCGGAAGGAATGATGGAGCGCCTGTTCTGCGACCTGCACATTCACTCCTGCCTTTCGCCCTGCGGCGACGCGCTGATGACCCCCAACAACATCGCGGGCATGGCGTTCATCAAAGGGCTGGACGTGATCGCGGTATGCGACCACAACAGCGCGCGCAACCTGCCCGCGGTCAAGGCCGCGGCGGACAGGATGAACGTGCTGCTGCTGCCGGGCATGGAGCTGACCACGCGGGAGGAGGCGCACATGCTGTGCTACTTCCGCACCGTGCAGGCGTGCATGGCGTTCGGGGAAGCCATCTATGCGCATCTCGCGCCCACGCCCAACAACGAGCGGTTTTTCGGCCGCCAGCAGGTGATGAACGAGCGGGACGAGGAAATCGACGTGGAGGAGCGGCTGCTCATCGGCGCGCTCGATCTGCCGTTTGAGGCCTGCGCCGCGCGCATCCGCGAGGCGGGCGGGCTGTGCGTGCCCGCTCACATCAACCGGGGGAGCAGCGGCGTGCTGGGCGCGCTGGGCTTTCTGCCGCAGGGCGTTCACTACGACGCGCTGGAGGTCAGCCCGGCTGCGCCGCTGACGGCGGATGTGACCGGGTACAGGCTGCTCCGCTCGTCGGACGCGCACAGCCTGGAGCAGATGCTGGAGCGGGAGTTCGCGCTGGAAGCAAAGACGCGCAGCGTGGACGCGGTGTTTGACGCGATTGCGGGGCGGACACAGCCCGATTGAGCGGCTTTCATCGGATTTATTTCAGATTATTCTGCGCGGTTCGCCGGAGGGCGCGCACAGGTGCGGCTGACGGCGGGCGCGTATGATATAATGCATCGTTTTGGAAACAGGGAACTTCAATTCAAATCGAAAGGGGTTTATGCGACATGTCTCTTGAAAAAGAAAGGGTCGAGGCACTGCAACGGGTGATCGACGAGCTCAGAGACGAACCGGGCGCGCTGATGCCGATCATGCAGCGGGCGCAGGACATCTTTGGCTATCTGCCGGAGGACGTGCAGAAGTACATCGCCAAAGAAATGGATATTCCGGTCAGCGACGTCTACGGCGTGGCCACGTTCTACGCGCAGTTCAACCTGGAGCCGAAGGGGCAGTACACCATCAGCGTGTGCATGGGCACGGCCTGCTACGTCAAGGGCAGCCGGAAGGTGCTGGATAAGCTGGAGGAGGTGCTGGGCATACAGGCCGGGCACACCACGCCGGACGGACTGTTTACCCTGAACGCCACCCGCTGCCTCGGCGCGTGCGGACTGGCGCCGGTGATGATGATTAACGAGGACGTTTACGGCCGTCTGACCCCGGATGAGATTCCGGGCATCATCGCCAAGTATCGCAGCTGAGGCGAGCGGCCATGATGCGGGAACTGGCGGACAATATTCTGGATATTGCCCAAAATTCCATTGCGGCCGGCGCGTCGCTGGTGGAGATCGATATCTCCGTCAGCCGCGCGCAGGATACCGTTTCGCTGGCGTTCATCGACGACGGCTGCGGCATGAGTGAGGATATGGTCAAGGCGGTGTGCGATCCCTTCACCACCACGCGCAAAACGCGCAAGGTCGGGCTGGGGCTGCCGCTGCTCAAGATGACGGCGCAGGCCACGGGCGGCGAAATGTCCATCGCATCCAAACCGGGCGAGGGGACGACCGTGCGCGTGACGTTCGGACTTTCTCACATCGACAGGCCGCCCATGGGCGACGTGCCGGGCGTGCTGTATACGCTGGTGCTGATGAACCCGACGACGGATTTCCGCTTCGCGCTGGATTATGACGGAAAGACATTCGCGCTGGATACGAGGGAGGTGCGGGAGGCCGTCGCGCCCATCCCGCTTAACCATCCCGAAATCAGCGCGTGGATCAGGGATTGCCTGAAGCAGAACATTGACGAATTGCACGGAGGTGTGTTTTCATGAAATCGCTGGAGGAGCTGGCGGCCATCCGCGCCAAAATGCTGGAGCAGGTCAGCCTGAGAAAGGGTGACAACATCGACACCCGCATCGTTGTGGGCATGGCGACCTGCGGCATCGCCGCCGGCGCGCGCCCGGTCATGCTGGAGTTCATCGAGGAGCTTAAGCGCCGCGGGATCGAGAATGCGACGGTTTCCCAGACCGGCTGCGTGGGCGTCTGCCGTCTGGAACCGATTGTCGAGGTCTATGTCAAAGGTCAGGAGAAGGTGACCTATGTTCACATGACGCCGGAAAAGGTCGCCCGCGTGGTCAACGATCACATCGTCAACGGCAGACCCGTAGAAGAATACACCGTCGGCGCGCAGGGATAAGCCGGTCGGTGAGAGGAGGAGCATCGTATGGATCTGATTCGCTCGCATGTGATGGTCTGCGGAGGCACGAATTGTTCGTCTAGCGCTTCCGGCGAGATCATCAGGGAGTTTGAACGGCAGATTGCCGAAAAAGGGCTGGAAAAAGAAATCAAGGTCGTGCGCACGGGCTGCTTCGGCATGTGCGAAGCCGGTCCCGTTGTCATCATCTACCCGGAGGGCGCGTTCTATGCCCGCATGACGGTGGAAAACGTGACGCGCATCGTGGACGAGCACCTCGTCAAGGGCCGCGTGGTCAAGGAGCTGCTGTACAAGGAAGCGGTGGACGAGGACAACAAGATCAAGTCGCTGGACAGCGTAGAGTTTTACAAAAAGCAGCGTCGCGTCGCGCTGCGCAACTGCGGCGTGATCGACCCGGAGAACATCGACGAATATATCGCTTTTGACGGCTACAAGGCGCTGGGCAAGGCGCTCACCGAAATGACCCCGCAGGAGGTCATCGACGTGATGCTCAAATCCGGTCTGCGCGGCCGCGGCGGCGCGGGCTTCCCCACCGGCATGAAGTGGAAATTTGCCGCCGCCTCTCAGTCGGATAAGAAATACGTCTGCTGCAACGCCGACGAGGGCGACCCCGGCGCGTTCATGGATCGCTCCATACTGGAAGGCGATCCGCACGTGGTCATCGAGGCGATGGCCATCGCCGCCTACGCCATCGGCGCGGATCAGGGCTACATCTACTGCCGCGCAGAATACCCCATCGCGGTCAAGCGCCTGCAAATCGCCATCCGTCAGGCGCGCGAATACGGCCTGTTGGGCAAAAACATCTTCGGCACGGATTTCTGCTTTGATGTGGACGTTCGTCTGGGCGCAGGCGCGTTCGTCTGCGGCGAGGAAACGGCGCTGATGACCTCCATCGAGGGCAAGCGCGGCGAGCCGCGTCCGCGTCCGCCGTTCCCGGCGGTCAAGGGTCTGTTCGAAAAGCCGACCATCCTCAACAACGTGGAGACCTACGCCAACGTGCCGCAGATCATCAACAACGGCTGGGAATGGTTCGCTTCGATAGGCACGGAAAAATCGAAGGGCACCAAGGTGTTCGCGCTGGGCGGCAAGATCAGCAACACCGGCCTGGTGGAGGTGCCGATGGGCACCACGCTGCGCGAGATCATCTACGACATCGGCGGCGGCTGCCCGAACGGCAAAAAGTTCAAGGCGGCGCAGACGGGCGGCCCCTCCGGCGGCTGCATTCCGGCCAGCCATCTGGACGTGGAGATCGACTATGACAACCTGACCGCCATCGGCTCGATGATGGGCTCCGGCGGCATGATCGTCATGGACGAGGATACCTGCATGGTCGATATCGCGCGTTTCTTCCTCGATTTTACCGTGGATGAATCCTGCGGCAAGTGCGCGCCGTGCCGCATCGGCACCAAGCGCATGCTGGAAATCCTCGAACGCATCGTCGATGGCCGCGGCGAGGACGGCGACATTGAGAAGCTGGAAGAGCTGGCCAAGGCCATCAAGGCGACGGCGCTGTGCGGTCTGGGACAGACCGCGCCGAACCCGGTGCTTTCCACCCTCAAGTATTTCCGCCACGAATACGAGGCGCACATCTATGAGAAGCGCTGCCCGGCCGGCCACTGCAAGAAGCTGGTGACCTATCAGATCGACCCGGCGAAGTGCAGGGGCTGCACGCTGTGCGCGCGCGGCTGCCCGGCCGGCTGCATCAGCGGCACCGTTCGCGAGGCGCACCGCATCGACACCACGAAGTGCCTCAAATGCGGCGTTTGCATGGAGAAGTGCAAGTTCGGCGCGATTTCCCGTTCCTGATAAAGCCGAAGGAGTGAAAAAGCAACATGGCAATGGTTCATTTGACTATCGACGGTGTGCCGGTTTCCGTGGAGGAAGGCACCACCGTTCTCAAGGCGGCGCATGCTGCCGGTATCAAGATTCCGACCCTCTGCTGGCTCAAGGACATCAACGAGATCGGCGCCTGCCGCATGTGCGTGGTGGACGTCGGCGCGCGTTCGCTGGCGGCGGCCTGCGTGATGCCCGTATCCGAGGGCATGGTCGTCAAGACGAACACCCCGCAGGTGCGCCACGCGCGCAGAGCCGTGCTGGAGCTGATCCTCTCCAACCACGAGCGCAAGTGCCTCTCCTGCGTGCGCAGCCAGAACTGCGAGCTTCAGGATCTGGCGAAGGAGCTGGGCGTGGACGAAAACCGCTTCGAGGGCGAAAACATCCACTATCCGCTGGATAACTTCTCCCCGTCCATCGTCCGCGACCCGAACAAGTGCATCCTGTGCCGCCGCTGCGTGGCCGTCTGCCGCAATGTGCAGAAGATCGGCGCGATCGGCGCGGTGAACCGCGGCTTTAAGACCGTGATCGCCCCGGCGTTCGGAAAGACCATGCTGGAGACGGACTGCGTGTTCTGCGGCCAGTGCATCAACGCCTGCCCGGTCGGCGCGCTGCGCGAGCGCGACGACACGGACAAGGTTTGGGATGCGCTCTCCGACCCCGAGAAGTTCGTCGTCGTGCAGCCCGCTCCGGCCGTCCGCGTGGCGCTGGGCGAGGAATTCGGCCTGCCCATCGGCACCCGCGTCACCGGCAAGATGACGCAGGCGCTGCGCCGTCTGGGCTTTGACAAGGTGTTTGACACCGATTTCGGCGCGGATCTGACCATCATGGAGGAAGCGACCGAGCTGCTGGGCCGCATCCAAAGCGGCGGCGTGCTGCCGATGTTCACCTCCTGTTCGCCGGGATGGGTCAAGTATCTGGAGCACCACTTCCCGGAGATGATCCCCAACATGTCCACCTGCAAATCCCCGATGGAGATGGAAGGCGCGATCATCAAGACCTACTACGCCGAAAAGACCGGCATCGACCCGGCGAACATCGTGGTCGTCGCGGTGATGCCGTGCACCTCCAAGAAGTTTGAAGCCCAGCGCCCGGAGATGGTCGTCAACGGCATGCGCGCCGTGGACGTCTCCCTCACCACGCGCGAGCTGGCGCGCATGATTCGCGACGCGCGCATCGACTTCGCGCGCCTGCCGGATGAGGAATGTTTTGACGAGCTGGTGGCGCAGTCCACCGGCGCGGCGACGATCTTCGGCACAACCGGCGGCGTGATGGAGGCGGCGCTGCGCACCGCCGCCGACGTGCTGGAAAACCGCTCCGTGGAGAACGTGGAATACCACGAGGTTCGCGGGCTGACGGGCATCAAGGAAGCGACCTTCACGCTGGGCGGCAAGGAGCTGAAGGTGGCCGTGGCCAACAGCACCGGCGCGGCGAAGGAGCTGATTCAGCGCATCAAGGCGGGCGACGCGAGCTATGCGTTCGTGGAAGTCATGGCCTGTCCGGGCGGCTGCGTCAACGGCGGCGGCCAGCCGATCGTTTCGGCGTACAAGCGCATGGACGTCGATCCGCGCACGGCGCGCGCGGCGGGGCTGTATGCCGAGGATGAATCCAAGACGATCCGCAAGTCCCACGAAAACCCGGATATCCAGAAGCTCTACGCGGAGTTCCTGGGCGAGCCGAACGGCCATCTGGCGCATAAGCTGCTGCACACCGAATACATCGACCGCAGCGACGACTAAGCCCATCCGAAGCGAAAAAAACCGCATACACGTCACGAAGGGTCCCGGCAGAGCGAGACCCTTCGTTTTGTTTATACTAATTCTTGTTAAAATGGCTTAATCCGCGCACCATCTTTTTCGCTCTGACTTTGCCTCGTTCCGTTCAACGTACCTCCAGTACGCCTCACTTCACTTGGCTTCGTCAGAACAAAAAATCTGATGCGCTCTGTTAAGCATTTTAACTGCGAATTAGTATTATCTTTCATTTACGGAAAGGGCTATTCCCCCCCTTCGGGGGAAAAAATAGCTTTTTGTCTGCAGCCTGTTGACATAAGCCGTTTTATCCTTCCTTCACTGCCTGAAAATAGAAAACCCCGCTGTCAAAATCCCCGTTCAGCTCCGCGCTCAGCCCCAGATTCATCAGCGTCTTTCCCGCGTAGGTTTTGCCCGTCTCTTTGCAGAAATATCGAGCGTCTTCCCTCAGGGCGCGAAGCCTCACCCGCGGAATCACCTCGCCGCACTTTCGGCTGTGCATGAACAAAAAGAGCACCGCTTCGTTTTGATCCTTGGAAACGTACTCGGTCGCCGCGACATTGCCGCCGGACGGGCGCTGCAAGCGGTACAAATCGCCGTTTTGAACGACATGCCGCCACGTCTTATACCGCGCGATTTCCGCCGTAAACAGCGCCATCTCCTCGTCGCTCAGCTTCGATATATCCGCGCCGACGCCCAGCGTGCCGCACATCGCCACGTGGAATTTATAGCGCCAATCCGCCCGACCGTGCCGCCGTCCGTCCGCGGGCGTGTCCGTCACCCAGCAGCTCATCATCATCGGCGCATACATCAGCGTGTACCCCTCCTGAATGAACAGCCGGTCAAACGGGTCCGTGTTGTCGCTGACCCAGAATTGCGCCGTTCGCTTCGCCATGCCCAAATCCACGCGCGCGCCGCCGCCGCTGCATGCCTCGATATCCACATCGGGGAACTCTTTTTCCAGCGCGTCCAGGATTCGATAGAGCGCCAGAACGTGCCGCTCCCGCGCGAAGGGCGTCAGGCTTTCGCATACGTCGGTCATCGCGCGATTCATGTCCCATTTCAGATAGCGGATCGCGTATGTATTCAGCAGGCCGCGCAGCATGTCGAGCGCGAATCGCTCAACCTCCGGCTTTCCGAAATCGAGCAGATACTGGTTTCTCTGCGTCAGCGGTTCGCGGCCGTCCAGCCGATGAATCCAATCCGGGTGCGCACGGTACAAATCGCTGTCCGGGTTGACCGATTCCGGCTCGACCCACAGCCCGAAATCCATGCCCAGCGCGTGCACACGGTCGATCAGTTCCTCCAGACCGTTCGGAAACTTCTCCGGGTTGACCACCCAGTCGCCCAGCCCCGCCCGGTCGGAATGGCGCGCGCCAAACCAGCCGTCGTCCACCACGAAAAGCTCCACGCCCATCCTCGCCGCGCGTTCCGCCAGCCGCATCTGCGCGTCCGCCCGCACGTCGAACTGCGTCGCTTCCCATGAATTATAGAGCACGCGGCGCGGCGGCCTGTTCGGTTTGAGAGGGCCGCGCTCGAAATCGTGCATCCTTCTGCTCAGCGCGCCCATGCCTTCCGCGCTCATGCACAGAACCATCGGCGGCGTTTCAAAACATTCGCCGCGCGCCATCGGGCAGACGAGATCCGCGTCGTTCAGCCCCGCCGTGATGCGGTGATTTCCAAACACCGTGGACGACGCCGTGATCTGCCAGCATCCGCTCCACGCGAGCGCCACGCCGTAGGCCTCGCCCGTCTCCTCGTCCTCGCTGTTTGCCGCGATGAGGAACGGGTTCATGTGCGGGCCGGACATGCCGCGCACGGATTGCAGCCGCAGTTCCCCTTCTTCCAGCTTGGCCGTGCGCCGCCTGAATTCCCCCGCCCACGCGCCGACGACATAGTGCGCCGTCCACGGCTTCGCCTCGTGCGGCAGGAGACACGCGCCGCTGTCCATGCGCGTCAGCCTGACCGGCGCGTTCGCCGTCAGCCTTGCGTGTTTCTCAATCACATCGCAATCCTCAAGCACGCGGTACATGAGGCAAACCTCCATGACGCTTACCTCGTCCGCCAGCGTGATTTCCGCCTGCTGACCCTGAACGCGCACGCCCGTCGTCCGCAGATTCAGCGGCACGTCGGCTTTCAGCGACACGTTTTCAAACGTCCGCCCGTCAAAGGCAGGGTATTCCATCCGCTCCCGCCACAATTCCGTGTCAAAGGAGCTATGGCCGCCGATCGGTTCAAATATGTCCGCGTCCTCCGGCGCAATCTTCCTGCCCCAATGCAGGCAGACCGGCGCGGGATATGCAAGGCCGATCCAATACGACGTTCGTTCCGTTTCCAAAATGAGAAGATTCTGCTTTTCCAGATAGCGGATCATGTTCTTTTCCTCCTTCGTCCGTCTCCAAACGGCAGAATACGGGTTTGGTTGTTCTTTATTTCTTCTCCGCGCCCCGGCCGTTCTCCTTTTCGCCTATCGCGCCTAAAAAACGCGGCGATGGGGGATTGCGCTTTTTCCCAATCGCCCCGCCGATTTTTCTGCCGTTTGTCAGATAATTCGCTGCAAATTCTTGCCTTTTGGCCGAATATTCATATATAATAATGCTGTGTCAAGCATGCAGTCGCCGAGATGAAACCATCGCAAGCGCGCTGAGGCTCGGCGTTGCAGAAGGAAAAGAACAAATCATGTGCCGGGTTCGAAAGAAAAGGGGGAAACCGGATGAAAAAGTCGCTGAAAGTCACGCTGCTCTCGCTCTGCGGAATCGTGGCGGTGCTTCTGGCCGCCGTACTCGTGTTCGTCGGGATCTACTTCACGCGCATACAGACGATGAACAGCATCGAAAAGCTCTCTGATTATGACGACGGCTACAACCTCTACCGCATGGAGGTCAAATACGATTACAGCCTTGACGACGTTATCAACTACGGCATCAAGGACAATCAGACGATGATCGACGCCATTTTGAAGGACGCGCTGCCGCTCCTTCCGGTGAAAATCGAGGCGCCCAGCTTCGGCTGCACGGCGTTCACGCTGACGGACGCCGACGGCGATGTGCACATGGGGCGCAATTACGACTTCAAAAACAACACCTCGGCGATGCTCGTCTACTGCGCGCCGAAAAACGGCTATCGGTCCGTGGCTACGGCGGCGCTGGACAATGTTTCCGCAAACGCGCCGGATGAGAGCACCAAAATGAAGCTGGCCAGCCTGACCGCGCCGTATATCTGCCTTGATGGCCTCAATGAAAAGGGCGTATCCATCGCCGTGCTGACGCTGGACAGCGACCCGGTTCACCAGAACACCGGCAAGCCCGCCATCGCCACCACCCTCGCCATCCGCCTTGTGCTGGATCGCGCGGCGAGCACGGAAGAGGCGGTGGAGCTGCTCCGCGGCTACGATATGTTCGCTTCCAGCGGGCGGGATTACCACTTCTACATCACCGACGCGACGGGCGACGGCCGGGTGGTCGAATACGACTGCGAAAGCGAAGCGCGGGAGCTTGTGGCGCTGCCCATCAACGCCATCACCAACTTCTATGGAATCTACAAGGACAAGGTGCTCCCCAACCAGAAAAACGGCATCTACGGCCATGGCCGGGAGCGTTACGACGCTGTGCTGGAAGTCTTTGACCAGCAGAAGGACAGCCCCTCCAACGATACCGTGTGGGCGGCGCTGAAAGCCGCCTCGCAGGAGCCGAACCCCGAAAGCATCACCAGCAACACGCAGTGGTCGATCGCCTATAACAACACCGACCTGACCGCCGAAATCATCGTCCGCCGCCACTGGGGGGATATGACGCGCTACAGCCTGACGGCGGGCGCGGCGAAGTAACGTCGTTTACCGCCGAAGTCTGCAAAGCGTCAAAGCCTTGCTTGCGCGGATGATTTTACGCAGTTCCCTTATATCAAACGAGTGAACGGACGCATCCATTCGGATGTTCCCGTTCACTCGTTTATTTGTCTGTTCAGCGTGTCCATTCCCGAAACGGGTCGATGCCGTCAGATGATATGCGGTACGGTCAAATCGGGCTTTCTTCGCTCTGTGCCCTGCGCAAAATCCGCGGCCATCTCTTTCATATCGGCCGCAGATTGATGAGAAAATTTTCAATCAGGCGGTTTATCTCCTCCGGCTTATCCGTGTTGGCGTTGTGCCCCGCGCCCTCAATCCAAACCAGAGGCAGCTGCGTGTTTTTGTGCCACTTCTTATTATACCGTATGCAGGAACCCGCGTGATCCCGCGACCCGCACAGCAGCAAGGCCGGGCATCGGATTTCATACGGCAAATCCCTTTCCATTGCATCCGCGAGAATACGATAGCCGTGTCCGGCAATTCGCGCATAGCGCTTTTGATCGCCGTCGTAAACCAGCATCATTTCGCGCATCAGACGCCGCCCATACGCGGACGTGGCGACGCCTTCCGTGCCGACTTTCAAAAGCGCTTTCCACGGATAATGCGCATACACGGGCTCCATCTTTTTCAAAAGCCAGCGTTCAACCGCCGTCACATATTTTTTCGCCAGCGGCGCTGAATCAATGGAAATAAAACCCGCCAGTTTATCGGGGAACAACTGCGCATAAACCTGCCCGACATAGCCGCCCATGGATTGACCGACGATAACCGGCCTGCAAATGTTTTCCCGGCTGAGAATTTCGTTTAACCATTTCGCTTTATCGAACAGGTTAAAATCAAACCGGAACGGCCACGAGGACGCATGCGCCGGTGCATCCCAGACAAGGATGTTGTATTTTCCCTCAAAGTATTCGATTTGTCGATCAAACAATCTATGGTCGGCGGTCAATCCCGGCAGAAAAACAAGCGTATACGCATCCGGGTTGACAACGTCTGCCCAGTAGAAGATCGTTCCGCAGCGCGTTTGATGCGCGCGTTCCTTCAATGTGCTCATGTTATCACCCTTGCCTGAGCTATAATTTGTGCGCTCTGATTCAGCTTTCGTTCCATCCGTTTGGGGTCGCCCTCCCGAAACACAACCCGCTCTTTTTCCCGCGTGTCAAATCGAATGGATATGCCGGGTTCATTCGGATTACTCCAGCTCGAACACGCCCTGCGGGTCATAGGCGCTCCCGCTTTCGTCAATCTCAATGCCGTAATGATCGTATATCGTTCCGGCAGCGTCCATGTCAATCCAGCGGCGGTTGAAGTCCGCCTCCCGCATCAGGCCGTAACCGACGCACGCCGGATCGTTGAAATAAAACACATTGCCGTCGCTCTTCTTCTGATAACCGACGCAGATGACCCAGTGCCCCTCTGCCAGATACGTATCCGCGTCGTTCGGGTTTTGGGTGTTGTATCCGTCCGCGCCCCACGCCTGAATACAGACCAACACGGGATGCCCCTGATCCAGCGCGGCGATCAGGTCATCCGTCGTTCGTTTTTCCCGCGCGATGACCCGCACGCCGTTTTCCGCAAAAAAGGCGAGGATCGCGTCCGGAGGCGTTCCGGTTTCCTCGGTTGTTCCAAGCGCTTCTTCGTAGGCGGTCAGGTTCAAATCCGCCTGATAAGGCTCAAGCCAGTTCATCAGCATTTGAACGCACGTGGTTCCACAGGTGTAGCCGCCGTACTGGCGCAAATTCGGAATATCAATGAAAACGTCGGCGTCCTGCGTTCTGCCTGCGTAGAGGCTTTGAGGGGATGCGTCCGCCTCCCCTTTCCCGGCGCAGGGCAATGCACACAGACACAGCGCGCCGACCAAAGCGGCCGATGCAAGGATTCCATATCGTTTCTTCATGGTGCACCTCCAACCTCACAAGATCCTGCGCAGCTCCTGCACAAGGTCGCCGATCACGATGGGCTTGGACAAAAAGCCGGTCATGCCGCTTTCCAAGGCGTTGCGGCGATCCTCGTCGAATGCGTTGGCAGTCATGGCAAGGATCGGGAGCTTTGCCCGGGCGGGGTCATCCAGCGCGCGGATTTGCCGGGTGGCGGTATAGCCATCCATCACCGGCATCTGCACATCCATCAACAACAGATCATAGCTGCCCGGCGCTGCGGTGCTGACCTTTTCCACCGCAACCGCGCCGTTTTCGGCCGTATCGACCCGGAAGCCGTATTCGCGCAGAATTTCCAGCGCGATCTCGCGGTTCAGCTCGTTATCCTCTACCAACAGGATATGTTTGCCCATGAAGCCGACATTCTTTTCGGGCAAAAGTTCCTGCGTTGCATCCGTCTGTTTCTGCCCGATTGCGCTCATCAGGGTCTCGCGCAGGTCAGACATAAACATGGGCTTGGAGCAGAAGGCGGTCACACCGGCAGCCTTTGCCTCCACTTCAATATCAGACCAGTCGTAGGCAGTCAGTATGATAATGGGCGTATTATCGTTCAGGCTGCGGATCTGGCGGGTGACCTCGATGCCGTTCATATCCGGCAGCCGCCAGTCGATGATATAAGCGTGGTAGACGTCGCCCATCTCGATGGCCTGCCGCGCACGCAGCACCGCCTCCTTGCCGGAAAGGGTCCACTCGGCGCGCATGCCCACCTTGACCAGCATCCTCGTCACACTGTCGCAGGTGTTGAAATCGTCGTCCACCACCAGTGCCTTCAAGCCTTCCAGCTCGGTGATCTTTTCCACCGGACGGTGCTCCGCCTGTGTGCGCATGGGCAAGCAGATGATAAACTCGGTCCCCTTGCCCTGCGCCGTCTGCACGTTGATGGCGCCGCCCATCATATCCACGATGTTTTTGGTAATCGCCATACCAAGACCGGTGCCCTGTATCTGGCTTACCGTGGAGGTGCGTTCCCGCTCAAACGGATCAAAGATCTTTTGGGCAAACTCCGGGCTCATGCCGATGCCGTTGTCCTTGACGCGGAACTCGTACTGCCCACAGCCGTGCACCTTACCGGCCAGCTGCCGCACACGCACCGAGACCGTGCCGCCCGCCGGCGTAAATTTGATGGCGTTGGACAGAATGTTCAGCAGGATCTGGTTCAGCCGGGTCTTGTCGCAATAGACATCCTCGTCGGTCACATCCATCACGTCCATATAAAGTTCAAGCTGCTTTGCGTAGATCTGCCCGCTGACGATGGTTTTCAGATCGTGCAGCACATCCGAAAGGTTGACTTCCACTTCCTCCAGATGGATCTTTCCGCTTTCAATGCGGCTCATATCCAGCACATCGTTGATGAGGGAGAGCAGATGGTTGCTGGATGTAAGGGCCTTGGCAAGATAATCCTTCACCCGGTCCTTATCGTCAATGTTGCTGATCGCCAGCGTGGTAAAACCGATGATGGCGTTCATGGGGGTGCGGATATCGTGGGACATATTGGAAAGGAAGGTACTCTTGGCGCGGTTGGCGGTCTCGGCGGCGGCGACGGCATTGGAAAGCGCCTGATTCACCTGCTTGTCGGCGGTGCGGTCGGACATGACAAGGATATACTTGGTTCTGCCCTCCACCTCGCTGCCCATGGCGATGTTGTGGAACCAGCGTCGCTCTTTGGTATCCAGATGCTCATACTCGAAATCCCATTCGCGCTGTTCCCCGCTGAGAAGCCCTTCCAGAAAATTTTTACCGTGCTCGGGGGCGTTTTTCGGGTACAGCTTGTCCAGAACAAAAACATCCTGCCGGACTTCTTTCCACGGTATGCCCAGCAGACGCTCGATGTTCGGGCTGACATAATCCACCTTGTAGGTCTTTGCGTCCAGCATCAGGAAAACGTCGTCCACGTTCATCGAAAGCTTTTGGAACAGCTCGTCCCGGTACGAAATCTCGGTATTCTTCCGGCGCAGGATGACATGGCTTCTGCGCACAATGAGCAGAATGACCAGCATGGCAAAACCAACGGTGATACCTGCTACAATCTGTATGGTATGAAACCACAGCCTGTCCAGACTGGCGTTGACGATTCCGACCGGCACAAGCCCCAGCATCGTCCAGTTCAGGATCTCCGTGCCCTCGTAGACCAGATAATAGCTGGTGTTGCCCAGCTTTACCCTCAGGTTTCCGCTGCTGCCCTGCGCAAAGGCACCCGAAAGAGCAAGGAGCTGTTCCTCAGAAAGGTCGGAATGGTCGCGCAGCATCGCAATGAAATTGTAGATCGTTTCCTTGCGGTTTACGGAATTGTCGATGACCACCCGCCCATCCGGGTAGATCACATAGTTGCTGGCATTGCCCTGAAAGGCAGAGTCGTCCAGCAGCGCCAGCACTGTATCATTATAATAAGAGATGGCAAAGGCATCGTAGGCAAAGCCCCGGTAGCTGCCCCGCGTTTTGGGGCAGACAAACACAAGCATCTGGGGTTTGCCGGGCAGCGCCGTATTCATAACGATATCCTTGCCATCGGCGAGTTTTTCGTCCAGATTCGTCTGCAAACCAAGATAGCCTGTTTCCCCGGTCACGGTCATGTAGTTGCCGTCATAGGTAAGAAAGTAGAAGGCGGCAAATCCGGTGTCCTGCTGCGCTTCCTCGATATAGGCCTGAATCTCTGCTTCGTCCGAGGTATTTTCCAGAAAGCCGTTGTACAAATGCAGGTAGGTCAGGTTTTTGCGCACCATCTCTTTCAGCATATGGTTTGATTTATGCAGCACCTCTTCCAGATGCGAGGTGCTTTCCTGATAGATGGTCCGCGACACAAACGAGACGTACCGGACGCCAAAACCGGCTGCCAGCAAAACCAGAAGAAGGATGGCAGCGACAGGGAGCCACTTTTGCCGGGGATGGCCGTTTCGTTCGGGTTCGTGTTTTTCGTCTGCCATTCCGGTCACCTCAATGTGATGTAGTTTTCAGGCTCTGCAAGCGCTGCGCCGCCGCCCAAAACGTAATCGCGCCATATGTTTTTCACCCATGTGTCTCCGCCCGCAGACGTGCCGTTTTCGTCCGCAAGCAGCGCAGCCATCTGCTTTTCCGGCGCCAGACAGGTCACGGTAACGGCGTCGTCATCCCGGAGCGGCTGCCCGTTCCGGGTGATGCCGGTCAGGGTATAGCAGCCGTCATCCTCTTTTACCTCCACGGTAATGCCGCTGACCACCGGCAGAGAACCACGATTGAACGGCACAAACCCGCCCTCGCAGCCTTCCACAAAGGCGCGGACGGTTTCCTTCAGTTCTGCACCGGTCATCGTGCGCTGGCGGGACATCAAACTGTTCGGCATAATCATGGAGATGGCCATCTTTCTGGTATAATCTGCCTGCAGCACACTGCCGGTAAAGCTGTTTGCGGTGGCGATGAGCACATCCGTGCCATAAACGCCGCACAGCGTGTTCGCCATCACAGAGAAGGAGGCATTGCCGCCGTTTGCATGGAACACGTTGGAATAGCCCTTCCCGGAGGTCAGCACGATTTCGTCCGCGGCGGATGCTTCTTCTGCAAGAAGCTGGGCATTGAACGCGCGATAAGCCTGTGTTGCCGTATACTCGCCCGCGATCATTTTGGAAACGACATCCTTGGAGATGGCAAAGAAATCGTTGGAGGCGATGCGAATATACATGTGGTTTTCTTCTACCACAGTGCGCACGTCCTTCAGATACTCGGTCAGGCGCAGGCCGACGTTCTGGCTGTAGCTCAGCACGTCCTGCCCATCGGCAACGATGCGGTTCTGCGCCTCCTCGGAGAGCATGACGTTCAGCACCTTCATGGCCTTATTGCGGCGCGTCGTGTCCTGCTCCAGATCACGGTTCAGCGCGACCTGGAAATACGGGGTGGTCATCAGCCACTTTTCGCCGTTCTGGCTGAAGAATGGCAAAAAGGTCGTGTCGATGCCCTCGTCCTGAAACATCTTGACCCCGGCAGAGCTGCCAAAGTACATGGCAACTTCCCCGTCCCGGAACATCCCGGCCACATCGTCGTAATTCAACGCAAGGTCGTCTGCCGTGAGGTGCGTATCCTGAATGAACTGCGCCAGACGCGCAAACGCCCCCGGCCACACGGTATCATCCAGACCGACCCGCGCGGTGTTGGCGGGGTCGCTGTAAGCGGTGCGCCACTTGCGCCCTTTCGTAGTGGTAAGCTCGGAAGCGGAAAGCCCCTGCAGCGTTTCCATGCAGGTGTAGTCGTAGACGTAATCGGCGGTAAAGCCGCGGATTCCTACCTTTTCAAACGCCTGACAGGCCGCAACAAAGCTCTCGTAATCGGTGGGCAGCGGGATATCGTACTGCTCAAAAAGGCTGCGGTTGACCACAAAACCGTGGGCATCCGCGCACACCGGCAGCCAGTTCACGCTGCTGTCCTCATTTTTAAAGCTGTTGAGGTAGGTGTTGTACACGGCGCCCGCCGCGTTGGTGGTGGCAAGGTTCATCAGGCTGTCCTTCAAGGGGGCAGCATCGTGCAGCGAGAACCGGCAGCAGGTGATGATATCCGGAAGACCGCCGTTTTGCTGCAAAAATTTGTAGAAATCCAGATCGTTGTTGCCTACGATGAATTCAACATTCACGTCCGGCAGCTGCGACTGAATATACGGCGCATAGGTTTCGTACAGGCTATTGGTCCACAGATATACCTGAATGGTCTGGGCGTCTTCCTGCTCCTGTGCCTGTTCGGTACTTTTTATGCTGCATCCGGTCAGCAGAGATAGCCCCATCACCAGTGCCGCAAGCACGGAAATAAGGCGGCACAATGCTCTTTTGTTTATCAAATCGTTCTCCTCACCACGCTTGGGTTGCTGCCGTTTTTTGGCAAAGCTGCTATGGCTCACTTGTCGCACATCGCTGCCCGCAAGCGTGTGCTCCGCCCACGGAAATGATACCGCAATGATTTGCGTGTGTCCTGTTTTGCAATCCCCAATACCGCAAAAAACTTTATAAAGCCTTTGGAAAGGCACAGGCACAGCACGACAATAACATGTAGATATTTTATCACGATAGCGACGGGTTTTCAATAAAATATTGCTTTGAAGCAGAGTCGCTGCCTGACCGTTGCCCAGGCTGCGGCAAAACGGTCTGTCAGAACGGAGCGGCCATTCGCCCGGCAACCCAAAAAAGTATAGGATCTTCTGCGAACCGGGGGTGAGGAAGGGGAATAGTTGTATTTGTCACTTCCGATTTCTCGAATCTTCTGTAAGGTGTCCACGATCATCATTCTGGTTTCGGGATGATGAGCAAGAAACGCTTCAAGCTGGATGCGGGCGTAATCATCCTCAAGGGCGAGATACAGCACCTCGCCCGGATGCACGTCGTATTGCCAGAGTGAAGTTCCCGTCGCGACATGATAGCTGAGCTGCGCCATGAAGAAGAATTTGCCGATCTTCGGTGCGCCGACGAACAGATAAGCTCCGGCGTAGAGCAGACCGTCGATGATGGCGGCTTTCGGGGAATAGGTCGTGTCATAGAGTTCCGTCATGGAAAGCGTGTGTTGTGTTAATTTGCACCCGATATTGATTTTTCAGTGTGTTATCGTATAATTTTATTATGATACTCTGAAAAATGGCGGTGAAATATATGGCAAATTCTGAAGTGGAATGTGTAACTGTGCACACGCGGCTTATGAATTTAACGCTCCAAGAGCTAAAAAATTCCGTCGATGCAAATGATATTAAGACTGATCCGGATTATCAGCGCAAGTATGTATACGATGATAAACGGGCTTCTTGTCTAATTGAATCAATTCTAATTGGTATTCCAATTCCAGTGATTTATCTTGCGGAAGAAAATGGAGGAGAATATTCTGTTGTTGATGGGCAACAACGGATTACTTCATTTGTTCGTTATTTGAAGAACGAATTTGCTTTGATAGGACTGAAAAAACTTCATAATTTGAATGGGCTATATTTCAAACAACTGGATAAGAGCTTACAACGCCGTCTAAACTATCAAACTTTGTCCACTGTTTGTATTGAAAAGGATTCTGAAAATCTAAAATATGAAATCTTTTCTCGGCTAAATCTGGGTGCAGTTAAATTACGCGACCAGGAAGTGCGCAATTGTATATACCGTGGCAGCTTTAACAATATGTTAAAAGATATTGCCCAAACAAATATGAATCTTCCCATTTTGTTTCACGACAGTGATACGCGATATTCGTATGAAGAACGAATTCTTCGCTTTTTTGCACTTCGCGACATGAAATTAAAGGGAACGTTTAAGCTAATGATGAATAGATACATGGAAACACATGCTAATGATGATGAATACTCAATAGAAAGTGCAAAAAAACAATATAATGGGTTAATCGAACTGGTTAAAGTTGTTTTAGGGGAAGATGCTTTTTTTGCAGCTTCTGATCGACGTCATAAATTCAATGGGGCTGTGTATGATTCCATTATGATCCCGTTCTCGCTTTTTCCGAAAAAAGATATTCTTAAACATACTGATGAAATTAGAGCAGCAATTCAAAAATTAAAGGCTGAGAATAAGGACTATCAAGATTGGGTCTATGCGGGTACGAATGCTGGAAATAAGATTCGTTCAAGAGTGAATGCTGTTATGGATATTCTAAATGGAATCTTGTTATCTGATAAAACGGATGTAAATACACGCAAACGGCTTTTTGACCCGTCGATAAAGGAAAAACTTTTTCATCCGGGATATGTTTGCACATATTGTGGAAATCAAATTTTATACTATTTTTCTTCTAAAAACGAGATAAATGTGTTATACTGTAAGTGGTGATGAAAATGAAGAAATACGAGATAACCACTGAAGAATATGAAGCAG
>OKRW01000834.1_pt1 | contig 29411 bp, 40 predicted proteins | sample 1601151 | NCBI WGS metagenome assembly OKRW01 (sample SAMEA3541471, study PRJEB24748) | human gut metagenome | biome: human gut; feature: human-associated habitat; material: faeces | place: China | collected 2012 | reverse complement strand
GGCGGCGGGCGGCTCGAGTGCCGCAGGGGCGCAGGCCGCTCCTCTCGAGGCGCCGGCAATCAAGCTCACCCCCAAATACGTGGCGAAGGTGGCGCTCATTGGCGTTGTTGCCGGCTTCATGAGCGGATATGTGGGCGTGGGCGGCGGTTTCATTATGGTGCCGCTGTTCGTGAGCATGCTCGGAATTCCCATGCGCTTGGCGTCGGGCACGTCGCTTACCGCGGTGTGCATTCTGGCGATTCCCGGCGTTATTGAGCAGGCTGTTTTGGGCAATATCGACTACATGGTCGGCGTTGCGATGATGGTCGGTTCTATTCCTGGCGCGATTGTCGGCGCCAACTTGGTGAAGCGCGTGCCCGAGCGTGCGTTGCGTTTTGCCTTTGCGCTATTTTTGCTGCTGATGGCCGCGCTTTTGGTCGTGAACGAAGCAAGTGTGATTTAGGGGAAGGCGATCGCGCCGACGCGTCGTGCGAATGTGGTGCATGGCAGCCCGGATCGACCTCCTTTTTCAAGAGACGTTTTCGAAATTCCGCCCAGCGGGCGGCGCCGCCCAACGTATGAAAGGAACCTCATGTCCAAACCACCTCGAAATATATATGCGCGCGTGCTCGATGTCGTGCTTGCGGCGATATGCGTGCTCTCGGCCGCGGTGCTTGCGTGCGCGATGGCCTGGCCCGAAACGGTGGGCAATTTGAACGTGGTCGCGGGCATTTCGTTCACCATTTCCGTGGCACTGCTCATCTATTCGCGCCTTAATCCCGATACGGTGCGTGCTCGTCAGTCCGATACGATTCTTAAAATCGCGTCGCAAACGCTCGCGTGCTTCCAGGAGGGTTTCGATATTCCCACGGCGCAGAAGGTGTGCCATTTGCTGCTGCCCGCCATTGGGGCGCAGGCTGTGGCGATTACCGATCGTGAGTCGATTTTGGGTTATGCCGGAGACGACGAAGAAATCAGCCCAGGCGGTGCGCCCATTCGCACAAAGGCTACGCATGCCACGCTTGAAGACGGCAAGCTGCGTGTGCTGGGCACACCGCAAGAGATTGGATTCCCCGATAGCATCAAAGGCTTGCGAGCCGGCATTATCGTGCCGCTTACGCGAGGCGACGCCATTATTGGCACGCTGAAGTTTTACTATCGCCGTTCGCGCGACATCACCGAAACGCAGGTGGCGCTCGCGGAGGGCTTGGGGCAGCTGCTTTCGACGCAGATTGCCGCCGTTGAGCTGGAACAACAAACCAAGCTTGCGACCACCATGGAGCTCAAGGCGCTCCAGAGTCAAATCAACCCGCACTTCCTGTTCAATACTATCAACACCATTGCGTCGCTCGTGCGCACCGACCCCGATCGCGCACGCATGTTGCTGCGCGAGTTCGCTGTGTTTTACCGTCGTACGCTTGAGAACTCCGACGATTTGCTTGAGCTGTCGCGCGAGGTCGAGCAGACGATGCGCTACTTTACGTTTGAAGTGGCGCGATTCGGCGAAGACCGCCTTGCCATCGACATCGATATCGAGCCGGGCCTTGAAAGTGTGATGGTGCCCGCGTTCATGGTGCAGCCGCTTGTGGAAAACGCCGTGCGCCACGCCATGCCGCAAGAAGGAAAGCTCGAGATTCATATTTTGGCGTACAGCGAGGGCGATGATTTGTATATCGCCGTTTCCGACAACGGCGTGGGTATGGATGCCGAGCAGCGCCGCAAGCTTTTGCGCCCCGAAGCCTCGAAGGGCTTGGGTATCGCAATGAAGAACATCAACGAGCGCTTGCGCGGTTATTTCGGCACTGAGTCGCGCATGGAGGTTGATTCGACGCCGGGCAATGGCACCCGTGTGACCATGTTCATGAAAGACGGCTTGGTGGAAGACTAGCGTTATGGCGTTTTGTCGGCGACTGGTTTTCCTGAGCTGGCGAAAGGTATGAATTTCCTGATGAACGGCATTATTCATTGGCGATATCTATAGCTTGCGTGAAGTGGGGCTAAAGGTGTCCCATTCTAGGGTTTCCATGCTTTCAAACATCGCGAATTTGGGCTACTATTCGTATACGGGCATCGCTCGCCGACGGTTTTACGCCGTTGGCATGGGGCGCTTGAGTCCGCCTTCCTTATACGAACTTTCCAGTTATTGGGGGATGCTGTGCTGAACGCGATTATCGTTGACGACGAAGCTCCTGCTCGTTCTGAGCTGCGTTACTTGCTGGGCGAAGTCGGTGGGGTCGAAGTGCTCGCCGAAGCCGCAAGTGTGCGCGAGGCTATTGAGAAAATGCAGAGCTACCCCGTGGATGTGTTGTTCCTCGATGTGAGCATGCCTGAGGTCAATGGCATTCAGTTCGCCGAGGCCCTGCAGCGTTTGAAGAACCCTCCGGCGGTCATTTTCGTTACCGCCTATAGCGAGCATGCACTCGAAGGCTTCAAAGTGAATGCCGTCGATTATTTGGTGAAGCCGGTCGAAACCGATCGCCTGCAGCAGGCCGTGAATCGCGCAAGCGAGTACATTACGCTGCATGTGAAGGCCAGCCAGTCGGAGCGCATTCCTGTCGAAAAGGGCGGCAAGAAGATTCTTATCCCTATCGACAGCATTCGTTTTGTTATGGCGCGCGACGATTACGCGTACCTGCAAACCGACAACGACCGCTACTTCTCCACCGTGTCGCTCGCTCAGCTCGAAAAGCGCCTCGATGGTCACGGCTTCTTCCGCGTGCATCGCGGCTACTTGGTGAACCTTTCGCATGTCGAAGAAGTCGAGCCCGTTCCCGGCGGCACGCTGCTTTTGTCGCTGAATGCCACCGACGAGAAAATTCCTGTTTCTCGCCGCCGCGTTTCCTCGCTGAAAAAGGCGTTGGGGCTGTAGGGTGCAGCAAAAATGAACTTCGAAAGGCTCGCTTTGGCGAGCCTTTTTCATATGCGCTATCCTTCTTGTCGCTCGATATGCTTACGGGCTTTTGCAATGTCGCGCTTAATGTCGGCGGCCGTTCGCAGCCTGCGTGCTACGTCGACGCCCGCGGCCTGTTCTATCTCGTCGGTCACGGGGCTTCGATAGCTGAACAAAAACCAATTCTCGGCCAAGTGGCTGCCTTCCATACGTAAAAGCGCGTCGGCGACTTGGGCGGCGTTTCTGCTCCATCCCATATCGCTGCGAAGCAGACGCAAGGCGAAGAATGCGGCGTAGCACATCAGAAAATGCGCGCGCATGTGTATGGCGTGGGCCACGGGATAGGGCGAAGGCGAGAAATCGGATTCAAGCAGCTGGAATGGCTCGGTGAGGCGCCACAGCTCGCGATAGATGTGAAACAGTGTGCCGGCGGTGAGCTTCGTTTCGCTTGATGATATGCATATGTAGCCATCGAGGGCCAAATCGCGTGCCTCGTCTTCGGCACGGCCTTGTTTGCGGGCGATTTTCGCGTAGTCGCGGCCCCAGAGCACCGTGTCTTTGACGCGAATGCCCGCCATCTCGTCGGTGCGCGATTTGACCTTGTAGCTGCCCGATTGCGTGGTGATGTAATCGGAGGCATCGGCGACCCATGCCTGAAGGTCGAAAGCGGCGGTTTCGAGCGGCCGGAAAAAGACGAACCCGTCGCCGCTTTCGGCGAGCGTCTCGGCGATTTCTCGCGCGTGGGGAGTGCGGCCCGCAACCACGATGACGCGTTTTGCGCCGAAATTGCTTTTCGTGCTCGCGACGAGCCCCGATACTTCATCGGCGCTCGGCGTGGCACTTGTAACATGGTAGGTCATGGGAATGCCCGTGCGGTCGAGCAACATTCCAATGCCCATCGACAGCCCTTCGTCGCGATCGATTCCGCCCGCCAGTCGAGCGTTTGTCGCGTTCACATCGCCTGTGTCGGCCAGGGTGAACGAGGCAAGAACCAGCAGCACCGAATTGACCTGGTAGGGCTCGCGAATTGCCTGGTAGGATTTCGAGAGATGCGCCACCAACGCTCGCTCGTTGCGTGCGAAACACTGGAAGGCGGCGTACGTATCGGCCAAGGTGAAATCGCATGTGCGCGGGAATGAGGCGCGGCGTTGCCACGTCTCGCGCTTGGGGGCCACGTGAATCATGCGTTCGGATGCGAGCATCTCAAAAATGCGGCCCGCATGCGCGGGAAAGCCGACATGTCCCGCGCGATTTTCGAAGAAGCGCCGAACGCCTAGCGCATCGAGGTATGCGAGCGCGATGGCGCTTCCCCAGCGAGCTTGGGCAATATGGGTGTCATCGATGGTCGCGTCGCGCGGAAATGTGAAAGCGATGGGCGGGTTTTCGCTTTTCGCCCGTTCGTTGAGCTCGGCGACGTAGGCTTGGAAGTGGGCGATAGGGTCGGCGTATTGGCTTGTGAATTGGTCGACGTAGCCGATCGACTCGATGGTCTTCGTCTTCGTTTTCCCGCCTTCTCGGTAGTTCTGCACAACCGAAAGGTATACGCGCTCGCCGCGCTTCGTTTTTTTCAAGTGCATAGCACACCTCCTGAGTGTAAGTATAACCTTGCCGCTTGTTCGGAATACCCCGCTTACCCCCGCATAATGCCGATGGATAAGGAAAAACCGTTTATGCAGATCGGCGGCGCGTACAATATGCGCGTTATCGTTCGCGGCGCGTGTGCGCCCGAAGGAGAGGAGTTATTTGTGCTGCCGGAAAAGAAGCAGTGGACCTATCGCGAGAAAATGGCGCAAGCCAATCGTGAGGCGAAGGCGACCGTGGTCGCGCTCGCGATTGTTGTGGTGGTGTGGATAGCAGCAGGCTTCGGCCTTTCCGCGTTCGATGTGGAAGTATTCGGAACGCCTATTTGGGTGTTCGGCGGAACGCTTGGCACATGGATCGCCGCCATCGTGGCGGCTGTGGTGCTGGGCCGCCGGGTATTCGTCGATTTCGATTTGGATGAGGAGGAGCGCGATGCAAACAACTAGTATTGCGGGCTTGCTTCCCGTGCTCATTTTCCTCGTATTTGCCCTTGGTCTCGCGATTGCGGCGCGTCGTCGCTCGCGTGCTGCGGGCGAAGGCGGATTCGTGAAGGAATACTTCATCGGCAACCGCACGCTTGGCGGCTTCGTGCTGGCCATGACCACCATTGCCACCTATGGCTCGGTGAGCTCGTTTGTGGGCGGCCCCGGCCAGGCGTGGCAAACCGGCTTTGGCTGGGTGTATATGGCGGCCGTGCAGGTAACGACGCTGTTTTTGCTCTACGGCATTATGGGCAAGAAGATGGCGCTTGTTTCGCGTAAGCTTGGGGCGGTCACGGTGATCGATGTGATTCGTGCCCGCTTCCGCAGCAATGCGTTGGCGAATGCTGCGGCTCTGATTATCGTGCTGTTCTTCGCGGCAACTATGGTTGCCCAGTTCGTAGGCGGCGCGAAGCTGTTTGAAGCCGTGACAGGGTATTCGTATTTTGTTGGCTTGGCCATTTTCGGCGTTGCTGTGATTATTTTCACGACGGTGGGCGGTTTCCGCGGCGTAGCCGTGACCGACGCGTTGTGCGGCATCGCTATGCTCGTGGGCATCGTGGTGCTTGCGGCTGGCATTCTTATTGCGGGCGGCGGCTGGGAAAACATCATGGGCACCATTCGCACGAACCATCCGCAGATGCTCGAGCCCCTTTCGGGCGGCACCATGCCCGTGTCGTTGTACTTCACGCAGTGGCTGCTCGTCGGTATTTTCACGTTCGCGCTGCCCCAATCGGTGGTGCGCTGCATGGGCTACAAAGATACGAAGAGCCTGCGCGGCGCGATGATCGGTGGCACCATTATTATCGGCGCCATGATGATTGGCGTTACCACGCTCGGCGTGCTTTCCGCGGGCGTGCTTACAGGGGATTTGGCCTCGTATGGTGGAAGCGTTGACAATATTATTCCGCGCACCATTGTGGAAACCCTGCCGCCATGGCTTGCCGGCGTTGCAATCGTCGGCCCTGTTGCTGCATCGATTTCTACCGTGTCTTCGCTGCTCATTGCTTCGTCCTCGGCCATTATCAAAGATTTGTGGCTGCATTACGCAGATGATAGGGGCCAGCAGGTAAGCGATGCTGTCGTGGCGCGCTCGAGCCAGATTATTACCCTGGGCGTGGGCGTTATCGTATTCGTGCTTGCCGTGGTTCCGCCGAGCGTTATTTGGAAGATCAACATGTTCGCGTTCGGCGGTCTTGAAACGGCATTTTGCTGGGTTCTTGTGGGCGCGTTGTTCTTCAAGCGAGCGAGCAAGGTGGGCGCGATTGCGTCGATGGTGGGCGGTACTGCCGTCTATTGCCTGTGCATGGCGCTCGGCTTCAAGCTGTTCGGCCTGCACCAAATCGTGATTGGCATCACCGTGTCGCTTCTGTGCATGGTGATTGGCTCATGGATTGGCAATCGTCGCGCAAATGCCGCCGACGCGGCCGCAGACGCCGAGATGCGCGAGGTGTTCTTCCCCGAGGCGTAAGAGGGGCCTGGCTCATAATTCTCCCAAAAAGAAGAGCCCGCAGCTCATTGAGCTGCGGGCTTGTTTCGTTTCGTGGGGTGCGCCTGTTCGGCAGCGCGCTCTCGCTCGATTTCGTCAAGAACTTTCATGACGGCATCGCCTAGGGCGCGAATAGTCACGCCGGAATTGTCGGGCAGGTGCAGATGCATGCAGCGGCGGCCGCGTTCGATAAGAATCGAGAGGTCGGCGGCGGCCTGCGTGCGTGCGAGCATTCCCAGGCTTTCGGGCTCAACGTGGCGCAGTGGGATGTCTTTCAATTCGTCGGCGGAAACCATGAGGAATACGCCGTTGTTGGTGCCGCCTTTTTGCAGCTGGCCCGTGGAATGCAGGTAGCGGGGGCCAATCTCGAGGCAACTTACGACACTGAGTTTGTCGGCGACACCATGGCGAATAACCTCGAGCGCTTCGCGGCGCCCCTCGCCGTCGAAAGGCAAGAACGCGTCGAGCGCGAAGTAGTCGCCCGGCTTAATCGACGCAAACAGGTTGCGCAAAGCGCCCATAAGCGTGTCCGATTTGATGCAGGGCGCGATGGTGACCTCGGCTTCGCCCATGTTCACGTTGCCGATGAAATTCTCGGTGAAATCGGGCTTCGGGCAGCCTTCCGCGAGGAACTTCAGCGCGGCGGCCTTGGTGGAGGCGACGTCGGGCTGGTCAAACGGGCAGCGCTTCATAAGATAGCCGCACATGGCCGTTGCGTATTCCCACATCACGAAGTGCTCGGCCAAATCGAGCACGCTGTCGATGCGGAAGGAAAGGCGCGGAATAGCCGAATCGAGGTAGGCGAGACTCATGTCGAAATTCTTGCGCTCGTCCCACAGGTCGGTTTTGGTTTGGTAGGTGATGACGCTGCGGTCTTTCGGGTCTTCGGTAAGAAGCAGCGTGTCGAGCTCGATGTTCGGCAGAATCCCCACGCCCTGCTTGCCGAGGCTTTCGGCGACGAGCTGCTCAATCCAAAGGCCAAGCACGCGCCCGCGCTTCGGCGTGAGGAAGCTGAACTTGTCGCGGCCGTTCAAGTAGTTGTCGTACAGGAAGCTTGCCAGCGTGATGGCAGGGTTGTCGATAGAGTTTTCGCTGCACACGCGCTCGGCATCTTTGGCGTGGCCCAAAAAGCCGCCCAGGTCGATGCCGACGAGCGCAGCGGGTACCAAGCCGAATACCGAAAGCGCGCTGAAGCGACCGCCAACGGTAGGCTCGCCAAGGAAGCATGCGCGCCAGCCTTCATCATGGGCGCGCTTCTCCAAGTCGCTGCCGGGATCGGTGATGGCGACCAGGTGCGAGGGAATTTTCTCGGTTTTCAGGTACATCTCAAAGTGATCAAGCACAGCGTCGAGTACGCTGCGCATCTCAATGGTGCCGCCCGATTTGCTGGAAACGAGCACGAGCGTGCGTTCCAAATCGAGGCCTGCAAGAATCGAGCGCACGCGAACGGGCGATACGGAGTCGAGCACTTTGAAGTCGAGCGCGTTGCGGTCGACTTTGTTGTATTTGGTGATGGTCATGGGAGCCTGAGTGGAGCCGCCCTGACCAATAAGCAAAACGGTTTTAAAGCCTTCGGCGATGATGCCTTCTGCGAAAGCCTGGATTTTTTTATAAGGATAGGGCGGCTGGCTCGCAAGCGTTGCCCAGCCGGTGTAGTTCTTTGCGCATTCGGCGGCAGCTTCGTCGAAATCGTAGAGGCTTGCATCCTTGGCGTGAAGGCGGCTGGCGACTTTGTCGCGAACCAGAATTTTTGCCGAGGGGTAGAGCTTCTCGGTGTCGTTGATGAGCATGGTTCCTCTTTCTCGCAATTATTATGCGAATGCGGGGAGCAATCTGGTACAAGTGTTGCCGAAAGTTCCCCTTCACGAAGCAGGCGCGCAGAAAACGCGCGCCTGAGTCATATCTTCGTTGTTGGGGTATTGTACCGAAATCAGGCCTCAACTGGAAATTATCACCTGTTCAATGTGGAGGTGACGTGATGGAGGGGTGGATGCGGCCGCAAGAAAATGGGGGTAGAGGATGTTTTCCCTGCCCCCATTGCGGGTAATTAACAAATGCGCGGAAGCTGTTCGCCCACGAGCATATCGAGAATGCGGCGCGTGCCGAAGCCCGTTTCCAGGAAAACCTTTGGACCGCGGGTCTCGTTGGCTTCTTCGACGCGGCCGATAATGGCGGCATCGGCGCCGTATTTGTTGGCCTTCATGGCGGCAAGCGCCGCTTCGCTCTGCTCGGCGGGCACGATGCAAACCATTTTGCCTTCGTTGGCAACCTGGAACACGTCGTAGCCGAGCATGTCGCATGCGCCACGTACCACGTCTTTCACGGGAACGTCGTCTTCCGAGACCACCATGTCAACGCCGCTTTGCGCACCCAATTCGTTGAGCGTCGAGGCCAGGCCGCCGCGGGTGGGGTCGCGGAAGCAGCGCGTATCGGGGGCGGCGGCGAGCACGTCGGCAATAAGGCCGTTCAGGGGGGCGGCGTCGCTTTCGATAGGGGCGTTGAACGAGAGGTTCTCGCGTTGGCTCATGATGCAAATGCCGTGATCGCCCAGCGTTCCGGAAAGCAGAATGGCGTCTCCCGGTTTGCAGTTCGCGCCAGAAAGCTCTACGCCAGCCGGCATCAAGCCCACGCCTGCCGTGTTGATGTAAATGCCGTCGCCGTGTCCGCGATTCACGACCTTCGTGTCGCCTGTCACCACATGCACACCGGCCTCGGCAGCAACTTCGCGAATCGTTTCGCAAATGCGGCGCAGGTCATCCATGGGAAAGCCCTCTTCGAGAACCATGGCGACCGAGAGGTATTTCACCTTGGCGCCGCTTGTGGCAACGTCGTTCACCGTGCCGCAAACGGCCAGGCGGCCGATGTTGCCGCCAGGAAAGAAATGCGGCGTGACCACGAACGTGTCGGTGGAAAACGCCAGGCGCTCGCCGGGGGCGGGGGCGGGCAGGAGCGCCGCGTCGTTTCCCTGGGCAAGTTCTTCGGAGCCGTAGGTCGCGGCGAACACGTCGTCGATGATGCGCTTCATCATGGTTCCGCCGGAGCCATGACCCAAAAGAACGGTTTCGTCAGCCATTATGAAAACTCCCTTCATCGGGTGATGAGTGTGGACCCATCCAGTAATAGCGGGATTCGATGGGCGACTTCGGTGGTTCCTCGCGGAGGGGCCGCTACGACATGCCCGCTCGGCTAACGGCCGCTTTGCGGCCTATGCGCCTCGCTCCGGTTTCCCGTTTTGGAAGAAATTGAGAAACCGAGCATGTCGAAGCGGCCCCTCCGCGAGGAACCACCAGCCATCATCATAGTTAGTAATACCTGAAATATGCGGCGCAGGAGCCCTCCGAGCTCACCATGCAGGGTCCCACGGGGTTTTCTGGCGTGCAAACCTTGCGGAACAGCGGGCATTCGCTTGGCGCCATAATGCCGCGCAGGACATCGCCGCAGCGGCAACCCTTCGGTTCAATCGTGGGCTCTACCTCGACCTCATGCACGCGCATCGCATCGAAATCAGCGAACTCGTCGCGAATTCGGTAGCCGCTTCCCTCAATGGGGCCAAGGCCGCGCCATGTCGCGGTGCAGGTATCGAACACCTCGTCAATCGCGGCAAGCGCTACGGGGTTGCCTTCGGGCATGACGCCGCGCGCGTATGCGTTCTCGATTTCGGCGCGCCCTTCGTGCAACTGGCGCATGATCATGGCGATGCCCTCGAGTACGTCAAGCGGCTCGAACCCGGTGATAACGCCAGGGATGTGGTATTTCTCGGCCAAAAACTGGTAAGGCTTCATTCCGATGATGGTGCTTACGTGCCCCGGCAAAATGAGGGCGTTTACCTTCAGCTCGGGATCACCCATGAGCACGTCGAGTGCGCCAGGCATGTTCTTGTGCGCAGCATACACGCTGAAATTGGCGAGTCCCATCGCCTTGGCGCGCTTGATTGCCATGGCAACGAGCGGCGTGGTGGTTTCAAAGCCAACGCCTACGAAAATGACGGGACGCGTGGGATTTTCCTTGGCGACCGTTAGCGCGTCGAGGGGCGAATACACAATGCGAATGTCGCATCCCGCGGCCTGTTCCTTAAGGAGCGAACTCGTGGAGCCAGGTACGCGCGTCATGTCTCCGAAGGTGGTGATAATCACGTTCGGAACGCGAGAGAGCGTGATAACCGTATCGATGTCGCGGTTGCTCGTCACGCATACGGGGCAGCCCGGACCGCTTGCAAGGCGGCAGCCTTCAGGCATGAGCGAGCGAATGCCGTTTCGAGCAATGGCGACGGTGTGCGTTCCGCATACTTCCATAAGGGTCGCATGCTCGGGCGCGAGGGCTTGGATGCTTTCGATGAGCCCGCGTGCAAGCACGGGGTCTTTGAAACTGTTTTGGTCAACCATGGCCGCCACCTACACCGCGGGCGCGGGTTGCACGTCTTCGGCGAATTCGGGGAATTGGCGAATAAGGTCGAGCGTTTCGTTCGCGGCCTGTTCGCTTACCACCTCAATCGCGAATCCCGCATGCACCAACACGTAGTCGCCTACGGTTGCCTGCGGAGTAAGGTCGATGGAAATGGAGCGCGTGACGCCCAAAATGTCGACGGTAGCCATGTTGCCCTCGTCGAGCTCGGTGATTTTTGCGGGAATCGCAAGGCACATACTGGGTTCCTCCCTCTATTTCTGTGCATCTGCCCCAGCGTGGCGTGCTGCGGCGATGACGGCTTGTCCGAATGAAACGCCGCCGTCGTTGCACGGCAGCTCTTTATTGAGCGCAACGGTGAAGCCGGCGGCTTCGAGCACGGCGAGCGTATGCTCGAGCAGGTAGCGGTTCATGAATACACCGCCCGAAAGCGCAACGGTGGAAATGCCGTAGGCCGCGTTTGCCACCAGGCATGCCTGCATAATGGCCTCAACTATGGCGTCGTGGAACTTGCGGGCGATGGCCGACGTCGCCACGCCTGCCGCCATGTCATCGAGCATGCTCGCGAATACGGGCTGGGCGTCGAGCAGAATGACGCTCGTGTCGTGCGCGGTGCTGTCGGGGTTGGCGCAATTTTTTGAGATGCCCATATGGTAGGCGTCGCCTGCGGCTTCAGGATCGACGGTTCGCTTTCGGCCCAGCGAGGCGTCGCTTATGGCCGCTTCCAGCAGCACAGCGGCTTCGCCCTCGTAGGCGGGGTGCTCGCATACGCCCAAAAGCGCGCTCGCGGCGTCGAACAGTCGGCCGACGCTTGAGGTGCGCGGGCAGTTCAAGTCGCGTTCGATCATATGGTCGCACACGTGGGCGGCATCGCCGAGCGCCTCAATCGCAGGGGCTGCTGCTGGGTGATCGAGCAAGTCGAATTCATGCAATGCCCCATAGGCCATGCGCAGCGGGTTTTTCACCGCCGCCGCGCCGCCTGGCATGGGAAGGTAGGCGAAGTTCGCGAACCTCTCGAAATCGGTTCGATTTGCGAGCAGAACCTCGCCGCCCCAAATACGCCCGTCGTAACCGTAGCCCGTGCCATCGAAGGCAACGCCAATGGTCGCCTCGTCGAGGCCGCATTCGGCCATGGCGCTTACGATGTGCGCGTGGTGGTGCTGGATTTTCTCAAGGGGCAGCTCTTCGCCTGCGTCGACTGCGCGACGATGGGCCTCTTCGGCCCATTTCGACGAGAGGTACTCGGGATGCATGTCGGCCACAAGGCTTTCGGGCGTGGCTTGGAACAGGCTTTCGAAATGCTTTTTTGCCGAAAGCCACGCGTCGAATGTCTCGGCGTTTTCCATGTCACCAATATGCTGGCTTACGAATGCCTCGTTGCCGCGCAGCAGACAGAACGTGTTCTTTTGTTCGGGACCAGCGGCAAACAGTACGTGTTTCTCTTGCTCGCTGGCCTGGTCGCCCTTCTTCGCAAGTGAAATTGGCATGGGTGCGAGCCCGCGCGCGCGGCGCACCATTTGCACGGCGTCGCCGGCGCTTCCCGCCGAAATCACGCGCACGACCGAATCGTCGAAGCGGCAACGAATGGGGCGATTGTTGCCCAGAAACGCGCCAGCGATGCTCGCGAGCTGGGAGCGCGCCTCGTCATCGGTCATGCAAATGGGCTCATCGTGCAGATTGCCCGACGTCATGACGAGCGGTCCGCCGAACGCGGCAAGCAGTAGGTGCTGTACCGGCGTATACGGCAGCATAACGCCCAGTTCGGGAAGATGGTCGGCGAGGCCCGCCGCGAATTTCGCGTCGTCGCGCTTCTTCAAGAGCACGATGGGTCGCTGCGTGCCTGTGAGCAAGCGGCGTTCGGCATCGTTGACCTGACAGGTTTCACGCACGTCGTCGAGTGTGCGATACATAACCGCGAATGCTTTGCCTTCGCGGCGTTTGCGGCGGCGCAGCTCGGCGAGGGCTTCGGGGTTGCGCGCATCGCATGCTAAATGAAAGCCGCCAAGGCCCTTCACGGCAACAATGGCCCCTTCATGCAAAAGTTCGGCTGCGCGCGCGAAAATCGCATCGCTGGCCTGAAGGGTGCTGCCCCACAACGTTCCGTCTTCGTCAATATCGGCGCCGTCAAAGGCTTCGTTCGTCGCGGGGGGTTCCGTAAAGCCCTTTTCCCACCAGGAGATATGAGGGCCGCATTCGAAGCATGCGTCGGGCTGTGCGTGGAAACGTCTGTCGGTCGGGTTGCGATACTCGGCGTCGCACGCTTCGCACATGGGGAAGCCTGCCATGGAAGTTTTCGCGCGATCATAAGGGAGGCTGTCGATAATCGTGAAGCGCGGTCCGCAATTCGTGCAATTGATGAATGGGTAATGGTAGCGGCGGTTGTGCGGGTCGAACAGCTCGGCCACGCATTCGTCGCATGTTGCCAAGTCGGGCGATACCAGGGTGGTCGCGTCGGCTTCGGCTTCGTCTGAATAGCGAATCTCGAAATTGGAGAACCCCTCGAGTGGGGCTTCTTTCATATTAATTTCGTCCACGCGCGAGGCGGCCGGCGCATTGCTATTGATTTCCATAACCAATGCGTCGATGTCTTCGGACTCGCCTTCCGCGTGCACGAAGACGCCCGCGGTGGCGTTGAGCACCCAACCGCAGATGTTGTGGCGCAGTGCGGCGTTGAAGACGAACGGGCGAAAGCCTACGCCTTGAACGACGCCGTGAACTTCTATGTCGAGGGCTTCTCTCATGGATGCTCCTTGGGGCTAGTGCGTGTGGCTATGGCCGTGGGTATGCGGATGGTCGTGCGCGTAAGCGCGCGCAGCATTCACGGCGTCGGTGCCCGGCGTGGGCTGATTGTCGTAGATGCCATGTCCCGTCGAGGTCATGGTGAGATGCCCGTGCGTCACGCCCTTTGTGCCCAGGATAATATTTGAGATGGTTTGAATCAGGCCGCTTTCGCCGCGCAGGATAATGACTTCCATGCAGGTTTCGGCATCGAGATGCACATGCATGCTCGAAACAATTTGCTCGAAGAACTCGTGCTGGATGCCGTCGAGTTTGTCGCGTACGTCTCCCGTGTGATGGTTGAACACGATGGTGAGCGTGCCCATGACCTCTTCGCCGGGCATGGAGCATTCTTCGTCGATGAGCGCGTCGCGCACCAGGTCGCGAATTACCTCGCTGCGGTTTTTCGCCAGGCCGCGTCGCGCGACCAGGGCATCGAAGCGAACCAAGAGGTTCTCGGGCATTGCAACTGAGAACCTCATAAGGTCTTGAGCCATGATTTACACCAGTTTGACGGTTACGCCGCTGGCCTTTTCGGCGTCGTCTTCCAGGGCTTCTTTGGCGTCGTCGAGCAGCGCGCGAATGTCGTCGAGCGCGCTCATGGCTGCGTGGAGCTTCTCTCCAGCGGTTTCGAAACCCGCGTCTTCTGCCTGGTGGGCCAGGTTGTGAGCCCAGCGGCGCTCCAGCTTGATGTGGTCGTCGATCTGTTCGATCATTTGCTCGAACTGGCCGGTGTTAATGCCGTTGGTGCACATGGTGGCTCCTCTCACTGCGCCTCGCAGGCAACGCTTTGGCCCCGCTGGCCGGTGGTCGTTGGGGCTGGCGCAAAAAAATGGCGATGGGCGCGATGGGCGCTCATCCGTACGGTTTTCGGCGGGCGTGCGCTTTTGGGCGTTGCGCTGTCGCTTTCGCCTGGAAGTGCGGCGATTGGGCGCGTTGCCCTTCGGGCGGGTTGCTCCGTCGGGGGTTGCCCTGAAGAGGGTTTTGCTGTTTGGCCTCTCGGGTTTGGGGCTATTATGGTCCTGCGCGTGTTGCATTGAAAGCAAGAAAAGGGGATAGGTGTGAAAAAACCAGTGAAAAGTAACATGTATCTCGACGCGAAGTTCGAGCAGCTCGCGGAATACGATGCGGCTATTGCGGGCGACGTGGATGCCGATGCGTGCATCGTTGGTTTTGGCGAATTGCCTGACCAGGTGTTTTCCGCGCTTTGCGCGGCATGCGCAGGTATTGGCATGCCAGACCCCGTGATAGTGGATGCGTCGCTTGTTGGCGACCCCGCGCGTGCGACGTTCGTAGTGGAAGCGCTTGACCCAGCGGCGATTATCGTGGCCGATGAGATTGCAACGGCCATGCTCTCAGATGGTTACCATGCAAAGCTGCCGCTCAATGCCGCGACGCGCTTGTTGGGGCGCCCGTTCGTGGCGTTCGAATCGTTCCAGGACGATTTGTCTGACGACAAATTGAAGCAGCGTGACTGGGCGCTTATCAAAACGCTGAAACGTGCGTAACTTAGTTCTGTTTGTAGGTGGCTTCTTCTTCAATAATGAGTTCGGCCATGTGTGCCTCGCCCCAGACGCGCATGGCGTCGATGACGGGCTCGAGGCTGCGGCCGCGATCGGTGAGCGTGTATTCGACGCGCGGCGGCACTTCGGCAAACACTTCACGCTTGAGCAGGCCGTCTTCTTCCATGGCACGCAAATTTGAGGTGAGCACTTTTTGGGAGATGCTGCCGATAGATTTCTTCAGCTCGCCAAAGCGTTTCGTGCCGGTAAGAAGGTCGCGAAGAATGAGGACTTTCCATTTGTCAGACATGAAGGAAAGCGTCGCCTCGACGGGAGATGAAGTTCTAGACAGCTTAGTGGCCATGTGCCATGGATCCTTTCGCTCGTGCGGTGTTTAAGGTGTGTGTAAGCGAAACTTATGAAATTGTGTGCGGTTGCTGGTTGCACGGTGGTTAGTATCCCACAGAAACCTGATTACCGCAAATAATTCATAGCGTTTCCTATGAAAAAAACGAGCAATCAGAAAATGCAATTTGTTGCACGCGGTTATCTTCTGAACGCGTGACGTGGGGTTTTGTCAATGCGTTGCAGAAAGGTTAGAACCGTTCAGCGTCATTTCCGAATTTCTTCTTGCAAACGCTGCAAGTCATGGTATTTTGCGGTCAGTGATTTGAGCCGGCGGGGTGCCGGTTTGAGTTTTTGTCAGTGTTGATTTTCAGCGTTGAAGCTGAGTACACAAGTGAGAGGAGCGCACAATGGCTCATCCTGTGCTTGAAACCGAAGAGTGCATTGGCTGCGGCATTTGCGTTGACGCCTGCCCGCAGGACGTTTTGGAGATTGCAGGCGGCGTTGTTGTTGTCGAGAATGAAGACGCATGCATCGCCTGCGGCGACTGCGTCGAGGAATGCCCCATGGGCTGCATCACCGAGATCAGCGAAGACTAATTCAGATTTTGGTTGCTTCCGAAGGCCCCGCGTTCAAGATGAGCGCGGGGCTTTCGTGCGTTTTTGAGCCGAAAGGCCGATTTCGGGCCGAAGGATTGATTCTCTTGGTTTGCGCCTGTGGGGCGGAGTTTGCGAGATGAAGGCGGCTTGGTCTTGTGGAATAAGGTCTGTGCCATTTTTGATGTTGGCGCAGATGGCGCTCGTTTTTCTGTGGAATTTTGTTCGAAGCGCCGCTCGCGTTAAAGGTCGCTTTGCCTGAAGCGACGTTGTGTCTAAAGACTGCGCCGCATATTCGATGAAATAAAAAAGACCAGGAGTGAACTCCTGGTCTCAAGTTTTAAGTGGTGCGGGTGAAAGGACTTGAACCTTCATGGCACTCCAGGATTAACGGCACCCTATGGCATCCTACGGAACTTTGCGAACAGGATAGCCGCCTGAACTGGGCGGGAATTCCGCCGAATTCGAGGGAATTGCCAAAAGTTCGGCACTCTGCGGCACGTTGCGAACTCCCGAAGAGGTGTCGCCGACACCTCAGGCGGAGGTGTCAAGCCCGAGGCGCCTTTCCATGGCCTCGAACGCGAGCCTGTCCGCGCCCTCGTCGGCGTGCACGTAGGTGTCTGCCATGGCGATGCTCGCCCAGCCCGCCAGGCTCTTCACGGCCTGCGCCGACGCGCCCGAATTGGCGAGCAGCGTTATGAACGTGTGGCGAAGCTCGTGCAGCGTGCAGTCGATGCCGAAGAGCCTGGGGGCGTTGGCCTTCCACCAGCCGTAGAGGTTGCCCGCGTCCATGCGGGTGCCCACCGTTGAGGTGACGACTGGCGTCTCGTCGGTCTGCTCGATTCCCATTCCGTGCAGCGCGAACGCCTGCATCTCCCTCCAGCGCGCCAAGGCCTGGGCGATGGGCGGCATCAGCGGCACGGCGCGCACGCCGTTCTCGGTCTTGGTCGGGGCGACGCGGCCCGTCTTGGCCTCCACGGCCTGCACCACGCGGATATGATCGGGGAACACCGCGCCCCAATCCAGTCCCACGGCCTCGCCCCTGCGCAGCCCGCACATCACGCACAGGCGCACGCCCATCGTGTGGCCGTCGAGCGGCATCAGGTCGAGCTTGCGGGCGAAGTCAAGGAACTCTTCGAGCGACAGGGCCTTCTTCTTGGGGGTGTCCTTCCTGGGCGGCTTCACGGTTGAGACGGGGTTCGCGGGTATGATTCCGTCGTAGGCGGCCTCCTGCATGATCTGGCGGAAGCAGCCGTGCATGTCGTTCATGGTGGAGCCCTTGAGCACGCGGCCCGAAAGGTTCTCGCCGTTGCGTATGGCGGCTATGCCGGTCTTCACCTTGTCGCGGGTTATCTCGTCCAAGCGCATCTCGCCGAAATGGCAGCAGAGGTTTCGGATTCTGGTGCCGTCCTTCATGAGGGTCTGCGCGCGCACGTCGCCCGACTGCCGGCGCAGCTCCAGCCAATGGGCGGAGTACTCCGCGAACGTGGGGCATGGCGGCTTCTCCTCCTGGGGGCTTTCGAGCTGGGCGCGGAAGCGTTCAATCTCGCGGCGGGCGGCCGTGTGGCTTCCCCTGAAGCGCCGCTCGCGGCGGGTGCCGTCGTCCATGTTGAAGCGCAGACGCCACAGCCGGCAATCGGCCTTGGAGGTGCCTTCGAGCCTGATTATCGAGCCTTCGCCTTTGGGCTGCGGCATGCTCCCTCCTTTCCTCGTAGTTATGCCTTCGCGAGCACCCCGTCTTTCATGCGGAGTTTGAACTCCTCACACTCGCCATCGATCCATAGGTAAACGTCGGAGGTGTACGGCTCGCATTCCGCCGTGTATCCGATATGGCATATAACGCTATCGCCCTGCTGGTAGTCCCAAATAACGCATGCATTGGCTATCTTTTTCGGAAGCTTTCCCGATTTCGTGAGCGGCTGCCATTCTATGTTGATGCGGCTCGGCTCCTTGTCGGCCCGAACTTCTATTTCGCAAGGGCCGCCGACGATGTCGCGGGCATCGCCGACAATCCATTCGCCAGTGAGCAAATCGACCTTCGCGCCAGCTTCCTTAAGGGTGCGATTCCTCATAGCCTGCTGCCTGCGCTCTTCTTCCTCGCCGCGTTTGCGGAGCGAGTCGAGGTATTCCTCTTGCTCGGGAAGCACCGAAACCTTCACCGCGCAAGTCTCTTCTTTGTCGCGCGCATCGACATACGCCTGCTTCGTATCGACGATCGAGGCGATGAGACGGCATACGGCCTTCAGGAGCTCCCACCACCAGAACAGCAGCCAATACAGCCAGCCGCGCTTTTGCTTCGGCGGCTTCGCGACCCAATGGGCGACGTCGGTCGCGCCGAATGTGACCCGATGGTACGCGGCGTTGTAGGCCGCCTTCTTCGGGTCGTTCACAAGGCCCATGCCCTTCTTGCCGTATATCGGGTTGACCGCGCGCTTCATCTTTCGCTTGACTTTGCCGGTGGTGCGCGCTTTGATCGATCTCTTCGGGCTCGGCTTTCTGAAACCCACCTTCATGGCGCTACCTCACATCCTTCTCTGCCTGGTACCAGACGACCACGCCCTTGAGCTTTACGGGGGCATCGTCGGCCCTCACGATTATGTCTTCGAATGAGTCCGAATGGCTGTCGGGCGAGAGCATCAGCGCGGTGCTTCCTTTGCTGTACTTGCGCACGATGCTCTGGTATTGCTCGGTTTCCGCCAAGACGGCGCAGCCGTCGAAGGGCTGCATGTGGGGGTCTATGAACAGCACGGAATCGCTGGGGTAGCGGTTGTCCATGCACTCGCCGTCGGCGTGCACGCAGAACCCGCCCGGGTGCGCCTCGACTACGCTTGCGGGCACCTCAACCATGCGATCGCACTCGTCCTCGTCGGAGAACTCGCCCATGTGGGTGGTTCCCAGGAGGGGCACCAGCACTGAAGAGGGGCGGGCTCGCATCGGCTCGTTTCCATTCAGAAGATCGTAAGCGGTTGTCCCCAGGAGTTCGGCGAGTTTTTCGAGTTTGTCGAGCCTCGGTCGTGAGCGGTTGTTCTCCCAAGCCCCAACCGCAGCCGGCGACACATCGAGCTTGCGAGCGACTTCGAGCTGGGTTAGCCCACACAGCTCTCGAAGCCGTTTGACGCGCGAAGAAAAGTCCTCCATTAGGCCTCCTTCCAACTTTATTTTTCATTCTAGGTAAAATTAATTTTGGTTTGAAGAAAAATTTAGTTGTGCTTCAAGTATAATTAATGTATAGTTGTAAACAACGAAAGGAGGAAGCATGCAAAGCCTGAAGGAATTCCGAGAGCACGGTTCACGCCATTACCAGGTCAAGTCCATTGCGCAGGCCATTGGCGTAACTGAACCCACATACAGGGCGCTTGAACAAAACCAGGCGAAGCGCATCACTCCCGAAATCGCCGAAAAACTGGGTAGCTATTTCGGCTGCGATGCAGATATTTTTTTAACCAAGAAGCCTAATTAAAGTAGGCTCACGACAGGAAGGAACCAACCATGACCCCCGAGCAAGCACGAATTCACACCGAGCACTTCGACGAGCTGGCAAAGGAGAAGCGATTCCGCGCGATCGACTCCGCCAACGCCGCGTTCCGAGCATTGGCCGCCGACGAGCTTGAAGACGCCCGCGAGTACTTCATCGTGGCCATCAAGCAAATCGACGATGCGCTGGTGGTCAAGGGCAAGGCCGCGCTGATGCGCGACGTTTCGAAGGCTCTTTAGACACACGACAGGAAGGAAACGACATGAGCAACTACATGAGCATCCAGGACGGCGCCGTCAAGCGCGAAATCGCCCGGGCGATGGGCGAGGCGCTTCTCAAGCGCAATGGCTACGAAATCCTGCAGGGATGCTTCGACTGGAGCGAGCTGCACAGCTTCATCGTGGCCCGCGACCCAGAGGACGGCGCGCTGGTGCTCGCCGAATGCCACCTGGTCGACGAGTTCGAGAGCGAGGGGCTGACGAACCGCTGCGTGTGCGAGCGCGCGGCCTACGACTGGCTGTGCGTCAACCCCGACACGGCAGACTCGGCCCTCAGGTTCGACGAGATTCAGGTGCGCCAGATCGGCGACAGCGGGAAGGGCCTCATGAAGCATGTCATCAACGTGCTTGGGAAGGGCGCGTAACCCGCTTGTGACCGCGCCGTTACCCTGGCGACGACGGGGCGGCCGGTTTTGGTCAAGACCCGTGCGGCGGCGGTCAACGGTCCGCAACCGTCCGGGGCGCAGAATGCCGCCAAGTGCCGAAGAGGAAGGAGCAAAGCATGGAATTCTCACCGAACCGAAAGCTCGTGAGCGATGGATTCCCGGCGCACGTGACCCCGCGCGAGCTGGCCGACATCACGGGCGGCAGCGAGGCGTGCATACGCCGAATGTGCGAGCGCGGCGACCTGCCTGCCTACAAGCAGGGCAAGCGCTGGTGCATCAACCGCGTACGACTGATGGGGGCCGCGCTGTGAAGCCGTGGAGCCGCAGGGAAGACCAGATTCTGCGCGAGTTCGGCGACCGCGGCGCGAAGTACTGCCAGCAGCTCATTGCCCGCCGGTGCAAGGTCACGCGCACGGTGGCGGCGGTGCAGGTTCGGGCGAGCCGCATAGGCGTCTCGCTGTACCCGTGCCAGACGTGCCCACAGTGCGGCCGAAGGGTCGCCAGGCTGCGGCAGACCACGGGCCTGTGCGATCTGTGCCACGAGCGAAGCTTCGTGCCCGCCGTGAAGCAGCGCAGCGAGGCCATGAGGGAAGTTGCCAAATCGGAGGGCGACCCCGAGTACCGCGAGGCCGTGGCCAAGGCGAAGCGCGAAAGATGGCGCCGCCGAAAGGCCGACCAGCGCAAGCGCAGGCGCATGGAGGACCTGTGAAGTTGAAAAGCAACTTGAAAAGACGCAGGTCAGAAGCCCGAAGTTTTTCGAACTTTTTTAGGAAGGAAAGGAACGGCCATGAAGACGAATAACGCGCCCAGCGATTGGAACCCGACGGGCGCGGCTCAAGTAAGCGCCAGCGATTCTACCACGCTGGCGGACGATTTGAAATTCGCGCTCAGGGCGATGGGCCTGCGCGAGGAGTTCGCGGGCATGGGGCCTGGCGAATTCGCCTTGGCGCTGTTCGGCGGCGCGATGGCGACCCTGGGATGCCTGCTGCTGTGCCTGGGGGTCTGATGCAGAGCTTCGAGGTGCCCGGGCGGTTCCCGAGCCTGAACGACGTGCTTCGAATCAAGAACGGCGTTCAGCGCAACCGCATGAAGCGCGAGCTTGACAACCGCGTCGCGTGGTCTGCGAAGCAGGCGGGAATCAGGCCAGTGGGGCGCTGCATGGTTCGCGTCGGGTGGCTTGAGAAGGACGCAAGACGCGACTGGGACAACGTTCGCACGGGAATGAAGTTCGTGCTTGACGGCCTGCAAAAGGCTGAAGTGATACCGAACGATTCGCAGAGGTACGTGCTCGACCTCGACGATTGGTACGGGCACGACAAGGGAAACCCACGATTGATTGTACAGATATACGAGGAAGGTGAGCCGACATGGCCAAAGAGCAGGTGCTTGAGGCAGAAGTGATTGAGGAAGAGGCGAAGGAGCTGGCCGTCGAGTATTCGGCGCCGTCAATCTCCGCGAATTTCGACGCGCTGGAAGCGCACGTGCGCAAGATCGTGTCCGAATACGACGGCGCGAAGTACGACCTCACGGACAAGACCGTGCTCGCTGGCGCGAAGAACGACCGCGCCTATCTCAACAGCCTGAAAGGCGAGATTGAGACGCGACGCAAGGCCGTCAAGAAGGCGTACTGCATGCCCCTCGACGCGTTCGAGGCGCGATGCAAGGGAATCACGTCGATCATCGACGGAGCCGCCCAAAACATCAAGGCGCAGCTCGACCAGGCGGAAGAGGAGCGCAAGGCGTTCATCTACGGCAACCTCAAGGCGCATTACGAGGAGTTCGCCGAGCTGCTTGCGCCGGTTGTGCCGTATGAGCAGCTCCACGAGAAGCAATGGCTTAACAAGAGCTTCGGGCAGGTGAAGGCCGAGAAGGCGCTCGACGCGAAGGTTTCGGCGGTGGCCCGCGATTGGGAGACGTTGAAGAGCCAGAGCGGAATGGCGCACTACGAAGAGGCCGAGCGCGAGTTCTTCCGAACGCTCGACCTTGGGGCGGCGCTCAACGCGGCCCGCTGTGCGACCGAGTACGAGGAGCGCATCGCCGAGATGAAGGCCGCGATTGAGCCTGCGCCCGTTGAGCCTGTGCCGATTGAGCCGCAGCCCGTCCAAGCTCACGCGGAGCCGCAGCCGATTGGGCAACGCGGCGAGCCTCTTTGCGATTGGACGATCGAGGTTCGAGGCGCGACGCGCTCGCAGATGGAAGAGGTCGCGAAACTGCTCCGCTCATGCGGAATCACGGGACGCATACAGAAGGCGAAGGAGGTTTGCGAATGAAGAAGCTCGTAGCGGTTCAAGCCGCTCTCAAGGCCCCCAAAGGCCAGTTCAACAAGTTCGGCGGATACAAGTACCGCAGCTGCGAGGACATTCTCGAAGCGCTGAAGCCGCTGCTCCTTGAGCAGGGTTTGCAGCTCACCATCACCGACGAGCCCGTCGAGGTTGGAGGCCGCATCTACATCAAGGCCACCGCGACCGTCACCGACGGCAGCGAGACGGCCACCGTGAGCGGCTACGCCCGCGAGGCCGAGACGAAGAAAGGGATGGACGAGAGCCAAATCACGGGAACGGCATCGAGCTACGCCCGCAAGTACGCGCTCAACGGCCTGTTCCTCATCGACGACACGAAGGATGCTGATGCGACCAACGATCATCAGAAGCCCAAGGCCGCCCCGAGGCCCAAGCAGGCCCAGAAGCCCAAGGCCGCCCCGCAGCTCCAAGACGGCGAGCTGAAAGCCGCCAAGGTGCGCCTGTGGCGCGCGCTGCAGAACTACGCGGCGGAGCACGGCGGCATAGCCGACCAGCTTCTTGAGGGCGTGAAGAAACGCCCGGGCGCGCAGATGGACAGCCCCGAATGGCTCGAAGACGTGGCTTCCGAATTCGAGGCGGCGTAATGGGCGCGTTCGACATCTGGGAAGAGATTCAGGAGTGCTCGCGAATGCTCAACGTGGCGTTGGAGCAGGCGAAAAGCCGAGGAAACCAGATGGTAGAGGCCGAGGCGGCCTACTACACGGCGAAGGCGCGAACGGCCTACCAGATGGAGCGCGACGGCAAATCGGCGAGCTTCATCGGGATGGTGATAAAGGGCATGCCCGGCGTGAGCGAGGCCATGGAGTTGTACCACCGACGCGAGATCGAGTACCGCAACGCCAACGAGGCAATTATGGTCCACAAGAAGCAGCTTGACATGCTCCGCGAGCAGTACCAGCGCGAATGGACGCAGGCGGGGATGCAGCGATGAGCCAGTGCGACGAGATTCTATCTCATCTGCGCAACCGTGGCCCGCTCACGGGGGCCGAGGCCTACCGGCTGTACGGGTGCATGAGGCTCCCCGCCAGGGTGAGCGACCTGCGTGACAAGGGGTACCCCATCAGGCGGCGCATGGTAACCGTCGAGAACCGCCACGGCAGGCCAGTGGGCGTTGCCGAATACTACATGGAAGGAAATGCGAAATGAGCATCAACAAGGTTTTGATCACTGGAAATTTGACCCGAGACCCCGAGCTCCGCGAAACCCCGAGCGGCTTCCAGGTGCTCAACTTCGGCGTGGCGGTGAACGACCGCAAGAAGAACCAGAGCACTGGCCAGTGGGAGGACTACGCGAACTTCGTCGACTGCACGATGTTCGGTAACCGCGCTGCGAGCGTGTCCCGCTTCTTGGGCAAGGGAAGCAAGGTTGCCATCGAGGGCAAATTGCGCTGGTCGCAGTGGGAGACCCAGGACGGAAGCAAGCGCAGCAAGCTCGAAGTCGTTGTCGACGAAATCGAGTTCATGACGAGCCGCGACGGCGGGCAGCAGCCGCAGTACCAGCAGCAATACCAGCAGCAGCCGCAGTACCAGCAGCAGCCGCAGGCCGACATGTACGACGACGAGATTCCGTTCTAGGAAGAGCCATGGAAGAGAGAAGTTTTACATGGTTCCCGAAGCTGACCCGGGTCATGGCGAAGCTCCCGCCAGAGCTTGCGGGCGTGTTCGCCGCAGCCGTGGCGGCTTACGGAACCAACGGAACTGAGCCGAGCTTCGACAACGCGCTCATGGAAGCCGTGTTCGAGGGGGTTCGCGAGGATATCGACAATTCCGTTGCCGCGCGAACCAAGAACAAAGGCGGACGGCCGCCGAAGCAGAAGGCGGAAACCGAGGTTTCGACCGATTGCGAACCCAAGGAAACACCAGTTTCCGAGGTTTCAAAACCAGAAGAAACCACTGTTTCGGAAGTTTCGAAACCCAAAGAAACCCCCGTTTTCGATTTCGAGAAACCTACCGAAACCGAAGAAAACCCCTCTTATATATACCAAGCCATACCAAGCCATACCAAGCCAAAGAAAAAAGAAGGGGGCGCGCGCATGGCGCGGCCCACGCTCGAAGAGGTCGAGGCGGAAATCGAGGCGAGGGGCTATCACGTCGATGCCCGCGCATTCATCGCCTACTACGACTCGAACGGCTGGAAGGTCGGCAAGAACCCCATGAAGTCGTGGAAGTCGGCGCTCACGACATGGGAGCGCAGAGACAGCGGGAAGGCGGTGGCGAGCGATGCGGACTTTAGCCGATTCGGTTAACCCCCTCGTGGAACGGCTCAAGGAGATTCGCGACGGAATCACGCCTGAGCGCCAGGCGGAAATCGACGCGGAGCTGGCCATTCAGCGCGACCTGGAGAAGCGCAAGGCGATCGTAGCCGTGGGGATGCCCGTCATCTTCGAGCGCGTCCCCTTCGAGGTCGCCCCGAAGAGGGCGCGGGACTGGGCGCGGAAGTGCTGGAAGGGCGATTCGCGCAACCTCGTGCTCATCGGCGACTCGGGCGAGGGCAAGACCGAAAGCGCCTGCGCCCTGCTCGCGACGATGGCGCCGCACGTGCGCTGCCGCTTCGCCACCTTCGGCGACATCCTGCGCGAAGTCCGCGCAACCTACGGGGCCGACGGCACCGAGGCGGGCGTGATGGGCAAATGGGAGGGCTGCGCCGTCCTGTGCCTGGACGACCTGGGCAAGGAGCGCCCCACGCAGGACGTGCTCGACAAGCTCTTCGCGCTTATCGACCACAGGTACCGCCGGGGCCGCGCGACCATCTTCACGACGCAATATAAATCGCCCTCGGAACTCGGCGCGCGGCTCATGTCGCAGGGCGGCGACAAGGAGACCGCCGAGGCAATCGTCCGCAGGGTCTTCGGCATGGGCGAGCACAAGGCGGAGGTGGTCTCATGCCGGTGACGTACGCGGCGGCGATGCTGAAGGGCCGCACCGTCAGGGCGTTCTCGATGCTCGGCAAGCCGTGCGTCGGCGCGGAGTACGCGGGCAATGGGGACGCGCACAGGCTCGAAGCAGGCGCGAGGTGCTGCATCTGCGGCAGGCCCGCGGCCAACGCCCACCACGAGCCGCCGAAGGGCATGGGCGGGAGCGCGTTCCGATTGGACACGCCCAACGGGCCGCGAATCCTGCGCACGCCGCTTTTGGCCGTGTGCGGCGTCGGGAACGCCTGCGGGTGCCACGCGATGCTGCACAAGGGAATCGCGAAGGTCAGGTGGGAGTGGGATTCGGAGCTCTTCGAGCGGGAATGGCTCGAAGGCAGGCTCGACGAGGAGCTTTACAAGAACGACGAACGGCTGTTCGCCATGGGCCGATACGTGATCGAGATTGGCGGCGGCGAGAAGGAGGTGCGGCCATGCTGACCGAAGACCAGCTCGAAACGCTGGTGATGCTCTACGCAGAGCGCTGCGGCGGCGCAGGCGACGAGAAGTGCTTCGAGGGGTGCCCGTGGAACAGCGAGGCGAACGACGTGACTTGCGCGGCGTTCGTGATCGACGCGGCGCGGCACCCCGAGTGCTACGAGCTCCGCGACGGGCTGGTGGAGCCGACGGGCTGGAAGCGCTCAAGCGAGCTTCCCGCATTCCCGAGGCCCGCGAAATGCCCCCAGGAAGCCACAGAATCGCGCCTGAGCCGCGCTTCGTAGGAAACATGAGCATGCGCCCGCCCCGAGAGAAATCGGGGCGCACATGGCGCGAGAGGAAGGAATTGGAAATGGCAAAGGTCATAAAGCTCGGAAGGTGCCCGCATTGCGGCGGCATCCCGGAACCCCACAAGGCAAGCGGCATCGCTGGCGGGGACCTGTGGTGGGTCGAGTGCGGCGAATGCGGCGCGAAGACCGGCAACAGCCCCGGCTTCGACGGCGCTGTCGAGAAGTGGAACCTCCGAACGTGCCTAGAGCTTCCGAAGGGAAAGAACGGCGAGCCGATACGCCTCGGCGATATCGTGCGCGGCCCGTCGGGGTTCACTGGGCAGGTCGCCTGTATCGAGTACGCGCTTTCGGGAGACGTAAGCGTGAGCTTCGGAAGCTCGATGGGCTACAAGAAGCTGGGAGCTGAGACGATTGAGCACCCTGAGCCCGCGCGTGTGTCCAAGATGCTTTGCCTTGAGAGCGATATGCAGCTATCGCCAGAGGAGTACTGCGGAGAGGTTTTGGAGCACGACGAGGCTTCCGACCTCCTGCCGCTTGCGGCAATGGAGTTGAAGATGCGCGATGTGAAGCAGCGCCTGGACAAGCTGGAGGCTATGGAATGAGCGAGAAATTGAAGCCGTGCCCCTTTTGCGGCGGAAAGGCGGAGCTTGTGGCGGATGTATTCGACCAAAAGCGAATCTGGTACGTGAGGTGCTGCGGCACGGGCTGCGCTGTTTTCTCCGAGACTGCTGACCGGCCCACGCCGCAGGAAGCGGCGGAGCTTTGGAATCGACGAGCGGGGGAGGACGAGAAATGAGCGGAATCATTTGCAGCGAGTGCGGGAGAGACATCGACGAAATCGGCCAGGACAACATGAGCTGCACCAGCGAGCCGCTGTGTGAGGACTGCTGGAACGATAGTCAGAGCTACGCGGTGAGCGTCCTTCGCCGAGAGAACCGCCGCCTGCGCGGGAGGCTTGATGCCATGGCCGAAAAGGCGGTCGTGCCCAAGGTCGCGCGTATGGAAATCGAAGCCGTGTGCGCCGCCGAAATACAGCCAGTACGCGCCCACGAGGCGGATGCAGGGGCGGACTTGCGAGCCTCGCGATACGAGATATTCATGCCCGGAGAAATCAAGACTGTGCCGACGGGCGTGCGCGTGGCGATTCCGAAGGGCTACGTAGGCCTGCTGTTCGCGCGAAGCTCGCTCTGCAATTTGGGCGTGATGCTGGCGAACGGCGTCGGGGTCATCGACAGCGGCTACACGGGCGAAATCAAGGTGCCGCTCTTCAATGCGTCGCCGCGCGTCTTCGAGCTTCCTGGCTACACGCGCATCGCCCAGCTGGTCGTGATTCCGTGCGAGCTGCCGACATTCAGACGCGTGGAATCGTTGGAAGAGACGGAGCGCGGCGAGAGCGGATTCGGTTCGACGGGGGTGGAATAGATGGAAGAGCTCAGAAGTGGAATCGATCACCTCAAGCAGGCAAAGGCGCACATGAGCAAGGCGAATGGCATCATGAGTGACCACATCTCGAAGCTCAGGGAGCTCGAAGAGGAAAACGCCGGGCTGAGGGCCAAGCTTGAGACCTTGATCCAGTCCGATGATTCGTACATGAAGCTGCCGCTCGATGCCGACGGTGTGCCTATCCGCATCGGCGACAAGGTGAATGTCGATGGCGAGGCCATGACCGTGCTCGGTTATCGCCTACACAACGGAACGCTGTTCCTCATCGTGAAGGAAAGCGGAAGCATCATCACCTACTCTCCCAAGCCGTCGAGCGTTCGCCATTTCAAATACGTTCCGCCCGACAGCTGGGAGAAGCTCGAAGAGGACGCGAGCGTAGGTGCGCAGGACTATTGCGCGAACTGGCTTGGCATTGACGTACGCAAAACTTTGACCAGCGATGATGACAGGGCGTTCGCGAAAGACATCATTCGACGCGCCAAGAAGCTCGCGGGCATCGAAGAGCTTGAAGGTGGAGAGCGATGAAGTACATCTCGCTTTTCAGCGGAATCGAGGCGGCTTCGGTCGCTTGCGAGCCGCTCGGCTGGGAGCCGATCTGCTTCGCGGAGCTGGACGAGTTCCCCAGCGCTGTGCTGGCCGAGCGATACCCCGAGGTGCCGAACGTCGGCGACGTGACGAAGATGAGCTGGAAGAAGTACCGCGGAAAGGTGGATCTGGTGGTGGGCGGAAGCCCGTGCCAGTCCTTCTCGATCGCAGGCAAACGGGAGGGGTTGCAAGGTGAGTCAGGACTCATGTACGAATACATTCGAGCAGTACGCGAAATACGCCCTGAGTGGTTTCTTTGGGAAAACGTCCCGGGAGCGCTCTCAAGCGAAGGCGGGGAGGCTTTCCGACAGCTCCTGTCCGAAATGGACAAGCTCGGGTACGGTCTGGCGTGGCGGGTACTTGATGCGCAGTTCTTCGGAGTGGCCCAGCGACGCCGCCGTGTCTTTCTTGTCGGACATCTTGGAGCCTGCCCCCCCCGTCGAAGTACTTGCTGAGCCGGAAAGCCTGCGAGGGGATTATCCGTCGAGCCGAGAAAAGAGGGAAGCCCTTGCCGCCGCAGCTCGACGAGGCGCTTCGAGCGCAGGCTTCAAATTCCACCAAGGAGCAGGAGCCGGGAATATAGGCTTCGAGGCCGAGCAGTCGCCAACCTGCACCGCCGACTGGCACAACCCCGCAGTCCTCACAGGCGATGCTGGCTGTCTCAATCCCGAAGACCCTCAAAGCAAGCGAATCTTCGCCCCCGATTCATGCGGGCCTACCTTGAGCAGCGGCACCCGCGAGGGGATGAACATTCAGCCGTCGGTGCTCTGCATGGCGGACGACAACGCCAAAGCCGCAATCGACGAGGACATGTGCGGCTCGCTAAAAGTGGGCGGCGCACCGCCGATGGCGGCATATGACGAGGCGGTGTCCCGATGAGCTGCGCGCTGCTTGTGCGCTGCGGTTGCGCAGGCGGCGGCAAAGGAGCGCTGGTGAGCGACGAAGTTTCGCTCACCCTCTCCACCTCCAACCTACAGACGATTTTCGATGATAGGAGCACAGACATGATTGTGCGCAGATTGACGCCGAAGGAGTGCGAGCGCCTTCAGGGATTCCCCGACGATTGGACGAAGATACCCTATCGCGGCAAGCCAGCAGAGGAGTGCCCAGACGGCCCGCGATACAAGGCGGTGGGCAATTCCATGGCCGTGCCGGTGATGCGGTGGATTTTCGAGCGAATAGAGGAGGCGCAGCGATGAGCAGGAAAACGTTTTGCGATATGTGCGGAGCCGAAATCAAAGGCAACTCCGCCAAGGTTGTAGCCATTT
>OKRW01000833.1_pt1 | contig 29482 bp, 26 predicted proteins | sample 1601151 | NCBI WGS metagenome assembly OKRW01 (sample SAMEA3541471, study PRJEB24748) | human gut metagenome | biome: human gut; feature: human-associated habitat; material: faeces | place: China | collected 2012 | reverse complement strand
CGATCTTCCACCACTGCTGCTCGAGGTTCTCGAGGAAGTTGGTGGGGTTGCAGCCGTCGATGGCAAGGCCACGGGCGAGGCCGGAGTAGATGTGCGTGTGGCAGTTCACGAGACCCGGCATGATGACGCCGCCGTGGGCGTCGACGTACTCGTAGCCGGGGTTGGCGGCCTTGAGCTCAGCCTCGTCGCCAACAGCCTTGATGGTGTCGCCCTCGATGGCGACAGCGCCGTGCTCCAGATAGGGCTTATCCGCATCTCGGGTGATGACGCGACCGTTGCCGACAATAAGCATGGTGCTCCCTTCGTTGTCTCAGGCGGGGTTTGTCACCTTTGACCAGTGGTACCGTGCCTCGCGCGCCGAACCATTTCGGAGGCGGGCCCTCCCCCGCACTCGCGCATGCGACCATGCAAATCGCATAGTGCAATTGTCCCCAAAGCAATGCCGTTGGGCTCGAGAACTCAGCTTAACGGCAGTGGGCAAACAGAATGTTATCAAACCTAACTATTTGTAATAACTGCGGGTTTATGGGAGGTTGCGAATTAGTGACCGCTCGAGGGCAAATCGGTGAACGGTAGTTGCCCACAAACCTTGAACACATATTGTTAGCTGCGGTTTCGTTAGTTGGTTTTGAGAACAACGCATGTTCGGGGCCACGCCGCCGGGCCTGGCGCCTCCCGACGTGCCAAATGCGCCTGCAGGTCCTCCCCATGGCATGCGACCGACACGAGCGGAAAGCCAGTCATATGACGGAGGGGCATGACGGAGGGGACGTGCCTTTTGTCATATGACAGAAGGCACGTCCCCCTGTCATGTGTGCGCCCCTCAGTCATGTGCGAGGTGAGCCAACAAGCCCGGCCCCTTTGGCACGCGCGACAACAGACCACATGGCGCGCACAGAAATGCCCCCGACGGCGAAGGGGAAGGGCCGTCGGGGGCAGGTTGAAGGAGCGATATGGCTCAGGGCTAGTCGAGGCTGATCTCGCAGCCGCGGACGTACTTGCGGGCAATCTTGCCGCCCTCCTCGGCGAGGTAGACGTAGCGCTCGACGCGCTCCCACACGTCAAGGTCGCGCGGGGTGGCGATGGCGGAGTCGTCGAGGACGAGGGCGTCAAACTCGTAGCCCTCCTCGAAGGAGCCGACCTTGCCAAAGAAGGAGCCGCCGCCCACGGTGGCGAGCCACAGGGCCTCCTGCGTGGTGAGCGCGGCCAGGCTGTCGTCGACAAGGCGCCAGCGCAGCTTGGAGACGGCTACGGCGTCGGACATGCAGCGGAGCATCGAGAGGTTGGCGCCGCCGGCGACGTCGGTGCCCAGGCCCACGTTCATGCCCAGGTCCATGTAGCGGCGAATCGGGGCGATGCCGCTCGAGAGCTGGGCGTTGCTCTGCGGGCAGTGGGCGACGTAGGTGCCGCTCGCGCGCAGCAGCTCGACCTCGCGGTCATCGGAGTAGATGCAGTGCGCCATGACGGTGCGGTTGCCGAGCAGGCCAAAGTGGTCGTAGGCGTCGCCGTAGCACTCGCTCCAGGGGCAGAGCTCCTTGACCCAGCCGCACTCGGAGGGGTTCTCGGACAGGTGGCTCTGGACGGGCAGGTTGTGCTCGCGGGCCATGTCGGCAAGCTGGGTCATGAGCTCGTCGGTGACGCTCGGGGTGAAGCGCGGGGTGATGATCGGCATCGTGCGCTCGTACTTGCCCTCGACATCGGCGAGCCAGCGTCGGGTGTCGGCCGCGGAGGCCTCGGTGGTCTCCTCGAGGTTCTCGCCACCGTTGCGGTCCATGTTGACCTTGCCCACGTAGCTCACGACGCCCGTCTGCTCGAGCTTGTCCATGAGCAGCTCGGTGCCCTCGACGTGCATGGTGCCAAAGACGACGGCGCGGGTGGTGGCGCTGCGGCGCACGTCGTTGGCGAAGATGTCATAGGCGCGGCCAGCGTACTCGAGGTCGGCGTAGTGGGCCTCCTCGGGGAAGGTGTGGGTGTTGAGCCAGTCGAGCAGCTCCAGGTCCATGCCCAGGCCGCGGAAGGCGTACTGCGGGGCGTGGATGTGGATGTCGCTCATGCCCGGGATGATGAGCTGGTCGCCGCAGTCGACGAGCGGCAGGCTCGCGTACTTCTCGGGAAGCTCGGCGAATACGCCGGCGCTCTTGCCGTCGACGCAGACGACGTAGCCGTTGGCGGTGCAGGAGACCTCCTGCGGGGTGGTGTTGTAGCAGACGTTGCCCTTGAGAACGAACGAGTTGTCCATGGTTTCTCCCATCGAAGGCGAGCGCGCGGCGCCCGCCGGTTACTTGGCTTGGCTAGATGCTAGATAAGCACGTACTTGAGGATGAAGATGGCCGCAAGGACGTACATCATCGGGCTGATCTTCTTGCGATTCTCCTTGCCACAGAACAGGTTGATGCCCACGTAGGAGATGATGCCCAGCGAGATGCCCTCGACGATGCTGTAGCAGAAGGGCATGCCCACGAAGCACAGGAAGGCGGGGATGGACTCGGAGGGGTCGGAGAAGTCGATTGAGAGCACCGAGCTTGCCATCATCGAGCCAACGAGGACGAGGGCCGGGGCCGTCGCGAAGGACGGGATGGCCAGGAAGATCGGCGAGAGGAACATCGAGAGCAGGAAGAGCACGCCGGTGGTGAGGGCCATGAGGCCGGTGCGGCCGCCCTCGGCAATGCCAGCGGCAACCTCGACCGAGCAACAGGTAGCGGAGTTGCCCAGGACGCCGGCGATCATCGTGGCGACGGACTCGCCCATCATGGCGCCGCGCACACCGGGCATGTTGCCATCCTCGTCGAGGAGATTGGCCTTGGCGCCCAGGCCAATGAGGGTGCCGACGGTGTCGAACAGGCTCGTGAGCAGGAAGGCAAAGGCAACCACGAGGAAGCCCAGGTCGGCGATGTGCGAGAAGTCCATCTTCATGAACGTCGGGGCGATCGAGAGAACGGCGAGGCCGTTGGAGAAGTCGGGCAGCAGGCTCGCGAAGCCGGCGTCAGGGTTGGGAACGTAGAGGCCGCAGAGCTGGCAGACGATGCCAAGGATCCAGGTGATGAGGATGCCAAGCAGGATGTTGCCCTTGACGTTCTTGGCCATGAGGATGCCGGTGATGACAAGCCCAACGAGGAACAGGACAACCGAGATGCCAGCCGTGTTGAAGGTGCCGTCGGCCATGCTGCCGGTGAACGAGAAGATCGAGACGAGCGTGGCGGAGCTGCTGATGACGAGGCCGGAGTTCTTGAGGCCGATGATCGTGATGAACAGGCCGATGCCCGCCGAGATTGCGTACTTAAGGTTCAGCGGAATCGCGTTGAAGATCTTGTCGCGCAGGCTCGTGAGTGAGATGAGGGCAAAGACGACGCCCTCAAGGAAGATGGCGGCAAGCGCGGTCTCCCAGCTATAGCCCATGCCCAGCACCACGGTGTAGGCAAAGTAGGCGTTGAGGCCCATGCTCGGCACCAGCACGAACGGGTAGTTGGTGAGCAACGCCATCACGAGCGTGCCGAGGAAGCACACGAGCGCCGTTGCCGTGAAGACGGCGCCGGAGTCCATGCCCGTCGCGCTCATAACGGAGGGGTTCACCGCGAGCACGTAGGCGGCAGTGACGAAGGCGGTGAGGCCAGCGAGGACCTCGGTGCGGACGTTGGTCCCACGCTCCTTGAGGTGGAACAACTTGTCGAGCTTTTCTTCCATGGTGGGTTTCTCCCTTAGACCAAGGCGGGCGGCTTTTGCCCGCGTGTCGTTGAAGCCCCGGCACCGCAGGTGGCTCGTACCGTACGCGAACGCCCACCTGCGAGTTTCGTGCCGTTGGTCACGGAGAGGGGCGTGGTCCTTCGCGAAAGGTGCGACCTTCTCCGCATCGGGTGTCTTGAATATAATTTCTCATCACGCTTGATAATAAATAGTTGTTGCAAACGGTAGGAAAATGGCCACAAATGGATGAGCATTTAAAGCAACAACGCCGGTTGGGGCCATATTTGGGGTGAGCGGCCCGAGGGCCGGCGCGCCGAGCGCGAGAGCCACACAAGATGCGTGCCAAACGCAGCCAGTTATCGAAAGCGCGTGCCCGACGCGGGTAGTTATGGGCCTTAGAACCCGATAATTACCCGCGTTGGGCACGCACTTGGAAGATTGACGAGAATGTTGGCTCCGCATGGGGATGCAGGCCAAGAGGGGAAGGCGCGGGTCCCCTACCCCTGGCGGCGGACCTGCTGCAGGTAGCGGTAGATGCTCGGCACTGAGACGTGCAGCTCGACGGCAACGTCTGCGGCCGCGCCCTTGATGAGGAAGGTGCCCGCAGCCTCGAGCCTGCGGATGATGTCGATGCGCCCCGCCTGGTCGAGCTCGCTCGACGTCTTGCCGAGCGCCCCCAGCAGCGAGCGGACCTGCTCGGCCACGCCCGTCTCGGCACCACCGATGGAGAGGGTCTCGACGCTCGACGCCTTGTAGGCGCTGCGCACGGCGTCGAGGTTGGTGTCGCGGAACTCCTCGGAGCCGCCGTGGCGGTAGGCCTCCATGAAGGCCTTGATGCCGTCCTCGAGCGTGCGGAAGGGCTGCGGGTCGATGTTGACGCAGATGATGCCCACGATCTGGCCCTCGTCGTCGCGTATGAAGTACGACGAGCTCTGCAGGGGGCGTCCGTCTGCGGTGGTGCTCACGTAGTCGCTCACGAAGCAGTCGTCCGAGTGCTGGAGCTGCTCGGCCATCTTGAGGGAGAAGGCCGTGGCGGGCGCGCCCACCGTGCGGCCCGAGACGTGGCCGTTCACGATCTTGACGACCGAGTGGTCGGGGTCGGTGAGGTCGTGCAGCGCAACCTCTGTCGCACTTCCTAGGGCAGCGCCCAGAAAGTCGATGAACGGCATGAGCTGTGCAACCTTCTCGTTCACGGAGCCTCCCGCAGAATCGATTCGACGTAACTTATTATATCTTGTGACCGATACTAACTTTGTGTTAGTTTTTGCAGGTAGAACGAAACATCGGAACGGGCGAACGGCACAGCGCCCGCATACAACCCGCCAACTTGTCCTCGCTATTTTGGCGAAAGGTAAAACATGGACGCCGCACAGACTGACTTTTATGCTCGTCTCGCACACGCCATCGCCGTTCAGTTTGGCTCCAACTGCGAGGTCGTCGTCCATGACCTCGAGACCAAGGACCCCGAGAAGTCCATCGTCGCCATCGAGAACGGCCACGTCACGGGGCGCAGCGTGGGCGACGGCCCCAGCCACATCGTGCTCGACGCCGTGAAGGCCGGCAAGGTCCACAAGCTCTCCGACCGCCTGGCCTACCTCACCAAGACGCCCGACGGCCGCATCCTGCGCTCCTCGACCGTCTTCATCCGCAACGCGGACGACATTCCCGTGGGCATCCTGGGCATCAACTATGACATCACGGTGCTCTCCGCCGCGGCAGACGCCCTCAACTCGATCGCCGGCACCGGTCCCGGCGACGACCCCACCGGCGACCCCGAGCCCATCGTGCGCTCGGTGGCAGACCTGCTCGATGACCTCATCGAGCAGAGCGTGCAGCTCGTGGGCAAGCCCGCCGCCCTCATGAGCAAGGACGAGCGCGTGCGCGCCGTCCGCTACCTCAACGACGCGGGCGCCTTCCTCATCACGAAGTCGGGCCCCAAGGTCTGCAAGTACTTTGGCATCTCCAAGTACACCCTCTACTCCTACCTCGACGAGGCCAAGGCCCAGGACTAGCCCCGGGACAATAGATGCCTGAGCAACTGTCCCAGAACGGCGCCCGCGAGCTGCACGCTAGGCTCGCGGGCGCCATTCGTTACCAAGGCGTAACGCGCCGCCTCCACGCAACGCGGGTATCCTAATGACACTTGCACACGTGCCTTCCTGAAAGCGGAGGCAAACCAAGCGCCCACGGGGCGGCAAGGAGGAACCATGGCTCGAGTCTTCAACTTCGCAGCAGGACCCGCGGCCCTGCCCGAGAGTGTGCTGGCCCAAATCGCCAGCGAGATGCTCGACTACCAGGGCAGCGGCATGAGCGTGCTGGAGATGAGCCATCGATCTAGTGCGTACCAGAAGATCTTCGACAACACCGAGGCCACCCTGCGCCGCATCGTCGACATCCCGAGCAACTACAAGGTGCTGTTCCTGCAGGGCGGCGCCACGCTGCAGTTCGCCGGCATCCCGATGAACCTCATGGGCGCCGGGCGCGCGGGCTACCTCGTCACCGGCAACTTCGCCAACAAGGCGTGCGAGGAGGCCAGGAAGTACGGCGAGGTCGACATCCTAGCCACGAGCGAGTACACCGGCTTCGACCGCATCCCCGAGGTTGCGGGCGTGGGCGAGCTTGCCGAGGCCACGGGCTACGACTACGTCTACATCTGCCAGAACAACACCATCTTTGGCACGCAGTACCACGAGCTGCCCCAGACCGGCGAGATCCCGCTGGTCGCGGACGTCTCGAGCTGCTTCCTCGCCGAGCCCATCGACGTGAGCCGCTACGGGCTCGTCTACGCGGGCGCCCAGAAGAACGCCGGATGCGCGGGCGTTACCGTGGTCATCGTGCGCGACGACCTCATCAAAGACGGGCCGGCGCTCCCCTGCTGCCCCTCCTACCTCGACTATCGCCTGCAGGCCAAGAAGGGCTCGATGCTCAACACCCCCAACACCTTTGGCATCTACCTGTGCGGCAAGGTCTACCACTGGATCGAGGAGCAGGGCGGCCTTGAGGCCATGGAGCGCATGAACCGCGAGAAGAGCGGAATGCTCTACGACTACCTCGACCACAGCCGCCTGTTCCACGGCCACGCCCAGCCCGCCAGCCGCTCCATCGCCAACGTGACGTTCCGCACCGGCAACGAGCAGCTCGACGCCGCCTTCGTCGCGGGCGCCACCGAGCGCGGCCTCGTGGGCGTCAAGGGCCACCGCCTCGTGGGCGGCATGCGCGCGAGCGTCTACAACGCCGTTCCCGTCGAGGGTGTGCGCGCCCTTGTCGACTACATGGGCGAGTTCGAGGCCGCCCACACCAACTAGCAGCCACTTCGCGCGACGCGCTCGCGCAGAGAAGGAGACCCCATGCGTCACATCAAGACGATCGACGACATCACCAAGGACGGCAAGGTCGAGTTTGGCGAGGGCTACGACTTCGTCGACGAGACGGCCAGTGCCGACGCCATCCTCATGCGCTCCACCGACCTCCACGGCTACGATCTGCCCGGCTCCATCCGCGCCATCGCCCGCTGCGGCGCCGGCGTCAACAACATCCCCGTCGACGAGTACGCCAAGAAGGGCGTCGTGGTCTTCAACTCGCCGGGTGCCAACTCCAACGCCGTCAAGGAGCTCGTCATCGCGATGCTCATCCTGTCGAGCCGCGGCGTCGTACAGTCGATGAAGTGGGTGCGCGCCCACGCCGACGACCCCAACATCCTCGTCGACGCCGAGAAGGCCAAGAAGGCCTTCGTGGGCCGCGAGCTCAAGGGCAAGCGCATCGGCGTCGTGGGTCTGGGCAACGTGGGCTCCAAAGTGGCAAACGCCTGCGTCGACCTTGGCATGCAGGTCTTTGGCTACGACCCGTTCATCTCGGTCGAGCACGCCTGGGTACTGTCGCGCGAGGTGCAGCGCGTGGGCACGCTCGAGGACCTGTGCCGCGGCTGCGACTACCTCACCGTGCACGTGCCGAGCAAGGCCGACACCATCGGCATGATCGACGCCGAGGTCCTGGGTCTGCTCAACCCCGGCGCCGTCCTCATCAACTACGCGCGCGAGACGATCGTCGACGAGGACGCGGTCGACGCGGCACTGCAGGGCGGGCGCCTCTCGTGGTTTGCCACGGACTTCGCCACGCCCAAGACGGTCGCGATGCCCAGCACCTTCATCACCACGCACTCCGGCGCGGGGACCGGCGAGGCCGAGGCCAACTGCGCCGACATGGCGATCTCGGAGCTCAAGGACTACCTCGAGAACGGTAACATCGCCAACTCGGTGAACTACCCGGCCTGCTCGATGGGCAAGGCGCGCGCCGCGAGCCGCATCGCGTGCCTGCACGCCAACGTCCCCAACATGATCGGCCAGATCACGGCCATCCTCGCCAAGGACAACGCCAACGTCCAGCGCATGGTCAACGAGAGCGCCGGCGAGAATGCCTACACGATGTTCGACACCGACGAGCACCTCGAGGACACGACGATTGCCGCCCTCAAGGAGATTCCGGCCGTCTACCGCGTCCGCGTCATCAAGTAACGTCCCCGGGACAATAGGTGCCTGAGCAACTGTCCCAGCCAAGGCGGCCGGCAAGCCCAAGCGGGTGCGCCGGTCGCCTTCCCATGAAAGGAGCGCCATGCTCGTCTCGCCCTTCTCCTGCACGCGTCCCGAGCCAGATCACGTTGCCGCGGCGCGCGCGTTTGCCACGGCCGCCGAGCTCGACGCCGCCATCGCGGCGGGCGACTACACCTGCGACGTGTCGCGCGCGCTCTACCTCGTGGCCCACGCCGCCAACGGCGCGGTGACGACGGCCGTGGCGTGCTGCTGCGACCTGTCCGAGCTGGGCGGGAGCGTTGCCTGCGGGCAGGCGTACGAGGACGAGGCCCAGCGGGTGGCGGCCCACCTCGAGGCGCTGGGGGCACACGACGCGCCCGTCACGATCGCCTACCCCGCGAACGTGGCGCTCTCCTACATCCTGGGGGCCGCGCGCACCTCGACCCCGCTCTACAACCTGCAGCGCGCAGGTGAGCAGCTCGTGCTGTGGCGCGTGAGCCGCCCCGAGGCCGTCGAGGCCATCTGCGCCACGTTTGGGCAGCTCGAGGGGCATGTCGTGGCGGGAGAGGAGCAGGCTGCGGCAGCGGCGCTCGTGGCAGACGCCATGCGCGAGAGGCGCGGGAGCCTGGACGAGCGCGCGCCGGTGCTGCACCCGCTTGCCCTGCTGGTGACGCAAGAGGAGCTCGAGACGTCCGACGGCAGCGTCCTGCCGCTGCCGGGACTTCTCATGCATCGCTTCGCCTAGGCCTGGGACGATAAAGCCCGAAGCTTTTCTGTCCCGCGTTTCCTGCGGTTTGGGACGATAAAGCTCCGGGCTAATTTGTCCCAGGCGGCATTCTATCTGCCGCCGAAGAGGCCGCCCAGAAGGCCGCCGAGGCCACCTCCCGCGAGCATCTTGCTCGCGATGGCGCCCATGTCGACCTTCGAGACGTCGATGCCAAGCTTGGTGGCGATGCTGAGCAGGCGCGCGGGGTCGAGCCTCGAGAGATCGAGCGCGTCGAGGTCGAGGCGCGACAGATCGAGGCCCGAAAGGTCGACGTCGAGTCCCTCGAGCTTGTCGAGGACGGCCATGAAGAGCGACGTGAGGTCTACCCCGGGGTTGCCGCCGCAGATCTTCTCGACGGTTGCCGCAGGCGCCTCGACGAGGCGCTGGGCGAGCTCGGGCGTTGCGCGAATGGCCTCGACCACCTGAGCGGCGAGTGCCTGGATGTCCTGGGTCATGGGTCCTCCCTGGGTGTGGCGAGGCGCGGCGCGAGGGGCGCCGGCGCGCATGGGTATAGTAGTAAGGATACAGGTACGGGCTGCCGGCACGCGAGCCGAGAGGAGAGACGCTTGGGCACCCATGGATTCGACATCGTGGCGGCGGCCATCGCCGCAGGCGCCTCCGTGCTCGCCCTCGCCCTGGTGAGGCGCGCGCGCAATCGCAGGCGCAACGGCGGCATGGAGACCCCCGCGGACGTGCGCCCGCCGGCACCCCAGGGCCTCGAGCAGACCGAGAAGGCCACCAAGGCGGCAGCTCCCGGCGCCACGCCAGCCTCCCCCGCCCCGAACGCTGCAGCCACCGTTGAGAACGGCGGGGCAGTCCCCTCCGCCAACGAACCGCGACCCTTCCCGCGCTCGAGCGTCGCCTCCGAGCAGCCCTTCGATGACGATGACCTCGATGCCATCGTCGACTACCTCGAGCACGAGGACGAGGGCGACTCCGATGGCGGCGACGTCCCCAAGGACGCCGGCCAAGATGGCAAGGCTGACGAGGGCGAGGAGGTCGATCTGCTCGACATGGAGCGGCTTGCCCGCAGGCTCTCGCGCAACCCGCGGCCCTGGGCGGTGCTCAAGCGCATCGCCCGTCGTTACCGCCCCGACCTTGGCAGCGAGGACAACTTTGACGCCGACGCCATCCGCGCCTACCTCGCCCGCGGCCTGAGGGAGGCCGGCATCCTCGACCCCGACGCCCATCTCCCCCGCGTCGTGGTGGTCTACACGGGCCGCAGCAAGACCTTCTACCTGCGCGTCGTCGACGACACGGTGGCCTGGGCCGACATGCTGCGCGTCCTTGCCACCGAGGGCGCCCTCAACCGGACGCTCTTTGCCTGGGAGCACTTCCGCAAGCACGCGCAGGGGACCATGGAGCCCGAAGAGGTCACCATCGAGGACTGCTACCGCTTTAACCAGGCGCTCGCTTCGTCGATCTGCGCGCAGCTGGGCCCCACACCCATCCCGCGCGCGAGCATGAGCGACGTCATGGGCGAGTGGGGCGTGCGCCAGACCATCTCGGCGGGCATCGAAACCTTCCGCCTGCCGCTTCGCCTCACCGCGCAGTTCCGCGTGAATCTCATGGGAGGCGACGCCGCGATCGTGTGCTCCTTCGTGCCGGCCGCGGCCCAGCCCGCAAGCGTCTACTCCCCCGAGCTGGGGCGCATCGTGCGCTGCTCGGCCCAGATGCGCGACCGGCTGGCGGCCGACTACGCCCAACGCTGCGCGCTGCTACTCGCCGCGCACGCCTTCCGCAGCTCGCGCAGGATCTGCCACGCCTTCGTGGCCGTGACGCTCGAGACGCCCAGCCACCACACATGCCTGCTCTCGGGAGACGTCTCGCGCGAGCAGCTGCGTGAGCTCGACCTCTCGGAGGACTTCGACGCCGCCGAGGTCTGCGCGCGCCTGGGCGTTCGCTGCCCCACCATCAACGGCAGGCTCTCGGGCACCGAGCAGGGCTTCGAGCTCGACTCCGAGCGCTTCTGCCCGCGCGGCCGCTACGAGTCGGTCGACCTGTCGAGCCGCGTGCTGCCAAGCTTCGAGGCACGCCTTCTGGGCGTCGACCACGTGAGCGAGATGTCGATCAACGAGAGTGCCCGCCGCGAGCTCATGGCCCAGCGCGTCGTGCGCGAGCTGGGTGGCTCCACCGAGCGCTCGGTGCGCCGCATCCTGCGACTCACCGAGAACGACGCCGACCCCACGGTGGTCGAGGCGGGCAAAAGGTGCGCGCGCCACATCATCGAGGGCTCGCTCTCGACCGCAGACCAGCTCGCCTTCGTCGAGGACTTCGTCGAGGGAGACGAGCTGTCGCGTGGCTGCGACCGCGCGACCGACCTGCTGCAGCAGGGCAAGGCCAGCGAGGCCATCGAGGTGCTCTGTGACCTTCTCGCCCCCATCGACGCGCTCGACACCTACCGCGACGGGGACGGCAGGACCTGGCGCCAGTTCATGAGCTACGTCTCGCGCACCCTCTACAACCGCCTGATGGCGACCGAGGGCGAGAAGACCCAGCTCGTGCCCGACGCCTACTACGGCGCGCAGCTCCTCATGAGCAGCGCGCTGCTCGAACGCGGACGCGTCGAGGAGGCGCTCGCCTTTGCCCGCCGCGCCCAGGAGCTCGACCCGCTCGACATGGCCGCGATGCTGCGCATCGTGCGCTGCCACGAGCTGCTGGACGACAACGAGGCCGCGGCCGAGGAGCTGCGGGGCTGGCTCGAGGTGGCCTTTGATCCGCAGGGCGTGGGCGTGGGCTACTACCGCCTCGCCTACCTCGAGTGGCAGCTGGGAAACATCGAGGTGGCAGACGCCTGCTACCAGAAGGCCGCCGTGAGCCGCGCCACCTGCGCGGGCGCCGCCGCGCTCGAGCTCCACGCGCTGCGCGCCCTCGAGGGCGAGCGCCCCGTCGAGGGCAACGAGGTCGACGAGGCGCTCGAGGCCGCGAGCGTGCCGCTCGCCCCCACCGAGCGCGTCATCGGCGTGCTCGTCGAGGCCGCGCAGGGCTCGCTCGACGCCGAGGTCTTCCCCGTCGCACGCAGCTTTGCAACGCTGCTGGGGTCGCTCACCGGCGATGACGTTATGAACGGCGTCGTTGAGTCGATCGAGCACGAGCCCGATAGATAGCAAAAACAAGACGAGGGGACAGTCCCTTCGTCTCGTTTTTCATTGGAGAGGTTGCCGTTAGCCCAGGCGCTGGACGCGCTTGCTGTTGGCCTCGCGATCGATGAACATGATGCAGAAGCACACAGCGAGCAGCGCCGACGCCACCGCGATGGCATGCAGACCCAGCGCGTGGATGCAGACGTTGCCCAGCACGGCGCCCAGCACGAACGTGAGGATCACGCCAAAGTAGAGCAGGCCGTTCTCGAGGAAGCCCTTCTTGTGCGTGATGATGTAGTCGTCGACGCTCTGCAGCGCGCTTCTCAGGTTACCGATGCACATCGTCGTGGCGATACCGTGACCGTGGATCTTGCGGAAGCTCTCGACCTGCATGCCGCAGGCAAACGACGTAAAGCAGTTCGCCGCGAGGTTCATCGTGCCCGGTATGAAGCTCACGCCCAGAAGGATCGCCGCCTCGCAGAAGACCGTGAGCTGCCTCCAGTGAAACACGCTTGAGAAACGCTCGTGAATAAGGTCTGCGAGCATGATTCCCAGGGCAAACGCCAGCACCGGGAAGAAGTAGCGCCCCGCCTTCATGAGGTCGCCCTCGGAGAGGTTTACGCCCACGAGCAGGATATTTCCAGTCTGGGCGTTGGCAAAGACGCCATCGCGGGCGATGTAGGAGTAGGCGTCCATGAAGCCGCCGGCAAGCGCGAGAAGAATGCCCAGCTCCACGGACTCCGAGATTTGCTTTGCGCGATCCAAAACCGTCCCCCTAGAGGTCGAGCTTCATGAGCTCGGCAATTGCGTAGATGTAGATCTTGAGCGAGAGCTTGAGCTGCTCCTCGCTGGCGCCCTCGTCGGGGCCGTGGATCTGGCCCACCCACTCGGGCGTGGGCAGGTCGAGCTCTTCGGGGCCAAAGCTCGCGGCGTTCCTGAAGTGGCGGGCGTAGGTGCCGCCGCCAATCGTGAAAGGCTTGGTGTCCTTGCCCGTGTACTCGTTGTAGCAGCGCGCGAGCGTCTGGATCTCGGGCGAGTCGGGGCTCACATAGAACGGCACGACGGCGCGGCCCGCCTCGAACTCGCAGCCATGGGCGGCGGCAAGCGCACCCAGGCGCTCGCTGATGGCCTCGGCGGTCGTGGACTTGGGGTAGCGGGCGTCGAGCGTCTGCTCGATGCGGCCGTTCCCGGTGGTGCGGATGGTACCGCCGATGCAGGTGAGCGGCTCGAAGACGTCGTCGGTGGCATCAATGCCCAGGCTCGTTCCGTCGGTGCTCGCGTGGATGGTGCCCTCGAGCTCGAGGAACGCGCGCTCGGCGTCAGAGCAGACGCCCGCCTTAAGCAGGTAAGAGCACAGCATGCCGATGGCGTTCCTGGTGCCCCCGGGCATGCTCGCATGGCCGCCGATACCATGGGCGGTGACGCGCGCGAGGCCCTCGCCCGCCTCGGCGACCACGATGCCGTCTGCCGCGGGCAGCTCGGAGGCGCCGGCGCGCACGACGGCCTCGGCGAGGCTCGGGATGGCGTTCGTGGCCGTGCCGCCCTCGATTCTGACGATGCGCGCGCCAGGCGTGTCGCCCGCGATCGTGGCCGAGCGGACGGTGGCGCCATAAAGGCCCTTCTCGCCGCAGCACACCGGGAACTCGGCGTCGGGCGTGAAGAGGAAGTCGGGCTCGGGATAGTGGGCAAGGTAGTACTCGACGTCGCCCATGTTGGTCTCCTCGTTGGCGCCGAGGATCACGCGCAGGGTGTAGGGCAGCGGTTCTCCCGTGACCTCGACTTGCTCGGCAAAGAAGCGGCCGGCGTAGAGCGACAGCACCGCGGGGCCCTTGTCGTCGGTGACGCCGCGGCCAAGCAGCCAGCCGTCACGGCGGACCATCTGGTAGGGGTCGGTGTGCCAGCCCGTGCCCTCGGGCACGACGTCAACGTGGGCAATCGTGGCGATTTGCTTGGACGAGGCACCGGGAACGTCGGCAAAGCCGAGGTAGCCCTCGCAGTCGTGGGCCTCGAGGCCGCAGACGTTGGCGATGCAGAGGGCCTCGTCGAGCGCCTCGCGCGGGCCCGGGCCCCAGGGGGCGCCCTCGGCGGCCTGCGAGAGGTCCTCGACGCTCTTGTGCGAGACGAGCGACTCGATGTCGTCGAGCACCTCGGGCCACACGCGGTCGACGAACTCGTCGATCTGGACCTTGAGCTGGGCATTGGTATCGGTCATGGCAACTCCCGTCATCTGCGTGCGCGCACGCGTAGTTTTCCGCATTACATAATACGACCGAATGGCTCGCGCGCGAAATCATGCGGACGTGTCCGCCATATTGGGTAAAACAGAAGGGTCCAAACCAACCAAGAGGAGGCCCATGACCACGGAGCTCGCAATGCTCGCCACGATGCTCGCCGTCGTGGTGCTGTCGTCGTTTGCGGCAAGCCTCATCCCGGGCCGGCCCATCCCCGAGGTCGTGTTCTTCGTGGCCGCGGGCGCGGCACTGGGACCCCACTGCCTGGGCGTCATCCACGCCTCGCAGGGGCTCGCGCTCATGTCGCGCCTGGGGATGGGCGTCCTGTTCCTCATCGCCGGCAACGACCTCGACCTGCGCGAACTCGCGGGGCGTGCGGGCAGGCACGGCGCCGTGTGCTGGGCCATCTGCATGGCGCTTGCCGCAGCGGCCACGGCCCTTCTCGACCTGGGGCTTTCCATGGCGGGCTCGGCCGCCTTCGCTATCGCGCTCACAACCACCGCCTACGGCACGCTCGTTCCCATCATGCGCGACCGCGAGCTGGGCGGCACCGCGGTGGGCGGCGTCATCGAGTCGTACGGCGCCATGGGCGAGCTTTTGCCCGTGGTGGCCATGTCGATCATGCTCTCCCCCACCCGCTCGATGGGAGCAAACATAGCCGTGCTCGTGGGCTTTGTCGTGGTGTGCGTCATGGTGGCACGCGGCGGCGAGCGGGCGCGCAACCTGGGAGGACGCCTTGTGCGCTTTCTTTCCGACAATGCCGAGACAAGCTCGCAGGCACTGCTGCGCGCCACGCTACTGCTGCTCGTGGCCCTGCTCGCGCTGGCGGCGGCACTTGACCTCGATGCGGTGCTGGCCGCGTTTGCCGCCGGATTCATCCTGCGCCGCGTGCTGCCGCCCGAGCAGGGCAAGGGGCTGCTCGCCAAGGTCGAGGCCGTGGGCAACGGCCTGTTCATCCCCGTTTTCTTTGTCTACTCGGCCATGGACATCGACGTGGCGGCCGTGGGCGCCAACCCCGCGCTGCTCGCCACCTTCGTGGCGCTGCTCCTGCTGGTGCGCGCCCTTCCCGTGGGGCTGTGCCTGCGGGCGTTTCCCGAGACGCGCGACATGCCCGCGGGCGAGAAGGTCTCGGCGGCCCTCTACTGCACGATGGCGTTGCCGCTCATCGTGGCACTCACCGAGGCCGCGGTTGGGGCCGGCGCCATGCCCAGCGCCATGGCAAGCGTGCTCGTGTGCGCAGGTGCGCTGTCGGTGCTCGTGATTCCTGCGCTCACGAACATATCGCGCGTGGCCATCTCGGCGAGCCCCGTCGAGGCCGCTCAGCGTATCGCCGCAAGCCCCGAGACAGCACGCCAGATCGTGCACGAGCATCACGAGCGCCTGCGCGAGGCCGAGCACGCCTTCCATACCGAGCGCGCCGAGCTGCGCCGCGAGGGCGTGCGGCTCTCCGCGGCCGACTACCTGGCCCGCGCCGAGGAGCTCCGCGAGCGCCACGCCCGCGAGCTGCGGCGCATTCACAAGCAGAACAAGCACGAGATAGACGAGCTGCGCGAGAGCCGCCGCAAGTAGGCAGCTTCGGGCCGCGCGGTTTTGCCTCGCGGCACGCAAGCGGCACGCTCGCTTTGCGCACCTACCACTCGCATTTGTTGCTCAACGTTTTTGTCCGAAACTCCCCTAGCTTAAGGATTACCAAACGTCCACGAGCCAGGAGGGACCATGGAAGAAGACGAGAAGGTCACCCTGCAGCTGGGTAGTGAGCCAGATGCATCCGAGCAGGCATACGCACCCACCGAGGAAGACGCAGGCAACGAGGCGCAGGCAGACGAAGCGGCAACCGTCAGCGACCGGACTGGTGAAGCCAGCGAGCTCGTAGCCGAGCAGGGCGACCAGACCGGAGAGCCCAACGACGACGTCGCAGCGGCGCCCACGGTTGAGGACGCATCGGAGGACGAGCAGCCCGAAGCCAAGGCTTCCGCGCAGACCGCCGAGTCCGCCAAGGTTGTCTGCCCCAAGTGCGGTGCCGAGATTGACGCAGCGGCGCTCTACTGCCCCAAGTGCGGAGCCAAGCTGGAGGGCGCAGCCAAGCCCAAGGAGAAGCAAGGCGAGCAGCCCACGCCGACCATCTCGCTCGACAGCCTCGCGGCACTTCAGGAGTCCGAGAAGCCCCAGAAGACGGATGCCAAGGCATGGCTTGCCAAGAACAAGGTCGTTGCAGCCATCGCGGCCGCTATCCTCGTGATCCTGGGCGTACTCGTCATCCCGCCAATGCTTGCCACCCCCGACGACCTCTTTGAGCAAGGCAAGTACGAGCAGGCATACCAAAAGAGCGCCGACGAGGACAAGCCCGCCATGCTCGCCCGCATCTGTGGCGCCGGCGAGTTCCAGACCGCCTACGACCTCGCACCAGATGACGATGCCAAGACGGACATTTCTTCACTAACATCATTGCCAAACAATGCGCGGACGTCGCAGACGGTCTGAAGGACCCCGACAGTTTCAAGCTGAGGGGTGCATACGTTGACAGGTCTACGGGCCAGTTTGCGCTCGAAGTGTCTGGCGCCAACAGCTACGGAGCGACGGTCTCGAACTACTATCTATTCTCCGTCAACAACTCCAAGAATGGGTACACCGAATACTATGTGAGCGGCCTCGAGGAAGAGACGTATTACCGCTTCGACACGTCTTCTGAGTTGACGGAAAAACTCATCAACAACGCCACTCGCTCAATCATCTCCGACCTTATGAGCAAGAGCTCAAACAAACTTGATAGTGGATACGTCGATGCAATCAATGCGCTCTTCGAGAATGACGCACTTGATTCCGTGACGTCTCTCGACGACGTAAGCAACATCTACAACCTCAAGAGCTAGGCTAAGGTTTAGTCAATGCAAGCAAATAGCGGGAGGCACCCGGATTATCCGAGTGCCTCCCGCTATTTGCTATCTCAAACTGAAGCGTCCCATTGGGTCGCGTCGCTCGTCCTCAATGGCAAAGACGGCAACGACGTGCTTCTCGTCATCAACGTGATAATAGACCCCGTAAGGACCACAGTAGAATACGCGGCACTCCACCGGCGGTTTTGCAGACTTATAGACAGGGTCATAAACAGAGCCATATCGTGGAAAGCGGGAGAGGTTTCCCAACAGGAAGCCAATTCTCTCCACCAAAGACTCGCTCGCAATATCCGAAAGTGCATAGACTGCTTCATCGGTCAGCTGGACCGCATACTCAGAAGCATGCTCTTCGGCATCCGGTCGCTTACTCCCCACGACAGGCCGCCCTGATACGAGCCGCATCGGCAAGAGCCTGATCAAGCGGCCTCACGCGCCCGTTAAGGTAGTCGTCGTAGCCACGGCTGATAGCACGGCTCACGCGTTCTTCGCGCTCGCGCACGGAGGCAAGCGCACCCATCTGACGATCGAACGACGCAGCGTCCATAACCACCAGCGAGGCCGAGCCATTCTTCGTAAGATAGACCGGCTCACCCGTCTCGTGGCACGTTCCCGCGATCTCCGTTAGGTTGCGCTGTAGCTCTGAGATTGGCTTTACGGCAGGCATTAATCCTCCTTACGTATGTTCCTTCATAAAAGTATACGTAAGATTCTTTGATAGCACCACGAAGTTTCAAACCCATTTGCCTCGCCACACCACGTGAAATGCCGCGCCAGATGCGCATGATCAGCGCAACAAGCTGGTAGCTTCGCGTGTCCATCGCGACCAAATGGCAGCCTGTTGGGTCCCGCCTAGTCGCGATGGACACGCACTCTGCAAGGCTCATGCCCCACGGTGCCGGGAAGGCCGAACATGATGGCGAAGGTCGTAGCGGCGCCAAGCCCCAGCAAGTCGCCGGCACGCAGCCGCGCGGGCTTGCCGGCGACCAGCTCGCGCACCTCGCCGGTCGAGCCGTCCTCTATTCGCGTGCCGTTCGTGCTGCCCAGGTCCTCGACAAACCACTCGCCGTCCGCATTGCACCACAGGCGCGCGTGGCGCGCCGACACGTCGGACCCAACGGCCGTAATGTCGCCGTCGCCCACGCACAGCGCCCCCAGCTCGATACCCCGCTCGCTCGGCTCGACCCAGTGCGGGTAGCCCGCAACGAAGTCGCCCTCGATGGACATGAGGCCCAGCGGCGCCGCCGCAACGTCGCGCTCGTCCGCGCCACTCAGGCCCGCCACGGCCACGTGCAGCGGCGTCGACGTGCCACCGGCGCAGGTCGTGTTGGCGTAGTCGAGCGCGTACGTAACACTCGCGCGCACGTTGGCCGAGCAGCCCGCCGCGATGAACAGCACCATAACCGACTCGGCACGCTCGTATGACCCCATCCCCGCAGACCCCGCCAGCCTCGTGAGCGCGTTGTGGTAGAGGTTCACGTCCTGGTGGCACGCGGCCAACGCGTCCTCGAGCGGCTTGCCGAAAGGACCGCACACCATCTCGACGATCTGCTCGTTGGAGAGACGGCTCGTGCGACTCGAGCGCAGCTTGAAAAGTTCAACCCTATGCTAATACCGCTGCTCAACTATTTGTTGCGCAACAAAAATAGAGGGGACGAGCGACACCGGGAGGCGTATGTCAGTGGGGACGTGTCTTTTGTCATATGACAGAAAGCACGTCCCCGCTGACATACCGAGCTAGATCACGTAGTCGTTGCCGGCGAGGGAGACGGTGGCGAGGTCGCTCACCCGAATGCCGTCGAGGTAGTCTCCGATGAGTGCGCCGAGCTTCTCCCACATCTCGTGGCAGCGAGGCTCCTCGGCACGAAAGCGCACGAGGTCGTCCATGCCACCCACGGGGTCGAGCGAGCCCTCGGTGGAGCGCAGCACCTCGCCGGCCGTGTAGTCCTCGGCCGCGCGGGCCAGGCGGTAGCCGCCGTTCTTGCCGCGCAGGCTCTCGATGAGATGGTCGCGCACGAGCGCCTTGAGGATGCTCTCGAGGTACTTGTCGGAGATGGTCTGGCGCGCGGCTATGTCGCGAAGCGGGATGAAACCCTCGCCCTCATGTTCGGCGAGGTCAACCATCACGCGCAGGGCATAGCGGCCCTTCGTAGAAACGAGCATTCCATCCTCCTTGGCGCCGACGTGTTCGCGCCAGGGGCGCCGCGGGCCCGCCGTCGGCTGCGCGCCGGGCCGTATCAATTTCCTATCAATACTATAGGATAATGGGAAAATCGTATCATGGAGAGAAATGACCGACGACAGGAGGGTTCATGGTTCCCACTCCACAGCAGGCGCTCGAGATGCTCGACGAGTACAACGAGGGCGAGTTCCACCGCACCCACGGGCGCATCGTGGGCGAGGTCATGCGAGACATGGCCGCCCAGCTGGGCCACGAGGACGAGGCAGACCTCTGGCAGGTTGTGGGCACCCTCCACGACCTCGACTTTGAGCGCTGGCCCGAGGAGCACTGCGTGCGCGAGGAGCAGATCATGCGCGAGGCGGGCATCGACGAGGTTGTCGTGCGCGCGTGCGCGAGCCACGGCTTTGGCCTCACCGGCACGCCGTACGAGCCCACGAGCGAGATGGAGAAGGTCCTGTTCGCGGTCGACGAGCTCACGGGGCTCATTGGAGCGGCCGCCCTCATGCGCCCCTCCAAGAGCGTCGACGACCTCGAGGTAAAGTCGCTCAAGAAGAAGTACAAGGACAAGCGCTTTGCCGCGGGCTGCTCGCGCGAGGTCATCGTCCAGGGCACCGAGGCGCTGGGCTGGGAGCTCCCCGAGCTCATGGAGCGCACCATCCTCGCCATGCGCAACGCACCTTCCGCCCCGCACGGCAAGGCTGTCGAGCAGAACTAACCACCCTGGGACACATCTGCCCGTAGCCTTTCTGTCCCACGTTACCTGTGGTTTGGGACAATAAGGCTACGGGCTTAACTGTCCCAACCGAAACGGGAAGCCATGAGCCTCATCTACCTCGACAACGCGGCCACCACCAGGCCATGCACGGCGGCGCTCGACGCCATGCGCCTCATAGGCACGGGCGACGCCTTCGCCAACCCCGCGAGCCAGCACGCCGCCGGAGACTGCGCGCGCCAGGCCCTTGAGGGAGCGCGACGCGCCGTGGCCGAGTGCCTCCATGCCCGTCCCAGCGAGGTCGAGTTCACCTCGGGAGGCTCCGAGGCCAACAACCAGGCCCTGCTCACGGGCGCCGCCCATGGCGCACGCGAGGGCAGGCGGCACATCGTGGCCTCGGCCATCGAGCACCCGAGCGTCCTGCGCTGCCTCGACTGGCTCGCAAGTGAGGACGGCCCCTATGGCGGAGGCTTCGAGATAACGCTCGTAAAGCCGCAGCCAAACGGCGTGGTGGCGGTCGAGGACGTCAAGGCGGCCCTGCGCGAGGACACGGCCCTGGTCTCGCTCATGTACGCGAACAACGAGGTGGGGGCCGTGCAGCCCGTACGCGAGGTCTGCCGCATGTGCCGCAAGCGCGGCATCTTGTTTCACACCGACGCCGTGCAGGCCGCGGGGCACCTCCCCCTCGACTTTACGCGCGACGGCTTTGACCTGCTCACCCTCTCGGCCCATAAGTTCCACGGGCCGCGCGGCACCGGGGCGCTTCTGTGCTCCCACCGCATCGTGCCTGCCTCGCTCGTCCACGGCGGCGCACAGGAGCGCGGCCACCGCGCGGGCACCGTCGACGTCGCGGGCGCATGCGGCATGGCCGCGGCGCTCAGGGAGGCCACAAACAACCTCGAGGCAGACCGCGCGAGGCTCGAGGCCCTGCGCGAGCGGCTCGTAGCCCAGCTCGAGCGCATCGACGGCGTGCGCGTCCTGGGGCCCTCCCTGCCCGAGCGGCGCGCGGGCGGCATCGTGGCCGTCACGCTCGCGGGCGTCGACCACGAGAGCGCGCTCGTTCTGCTCGACGGACGCGGCGTCTGCGTGAGCGCGGGGTCTGCCTGCGCGGCGGGGGCCGTCGAGAAGAGCCACGTGCTCGCCGCCATGGACGTGGGTGACGAGGAGGCGCGCACCTACCTGCGCATCTCGCTCGATGCGGCCGAGAACGACGAGGCAGACGTCGACGCGGCGGCCGCGGCCATCGCAGACGTCGCAGCCATCCTGCGGACCCGCGCCAGGGAGGTGGGCCGTGGGTAGGGGGCGCGTGCTCGTTGCCATGAGCGGCGGCGTCGACTCGAGCGTCGTGGCAAACCTGCTGGTGGAGCAGGGCTATGACTGCCTGGGCGCCACGATGCGCCTCGCAAGCAACGAGGACGACCGTCCCGGCGAGCGCACCTGCTGCAGCACCGACGACGTGGCGGACGCCCGCCAGGCCTGCTGGGACGCGGGCATCCGCCACTACACCTTCGACTACACAAACCAGTTCTCCCGCGAGGTCATCGACCCATTCGTGGCGGGCTACGAGGCGGGCCTCACCCCCAACCCCTGCGTGGCCTGCAACCGCCACCTCAAGTTTGGCGCCCTGCTCGACCGCGCGCTCGAGCTGGGGTGCGACCACCTCGCGACCGGCCACTACGCCCGCGTGACGCACGACGCGCGCGGCTACCACCTGCTCAAGGGCGTCGACGCGGCCAAGGACCAGAGCTACTTCCTCTTTGGGCTCACGCAGCAGCGCCTCGCCCACGTGATGTTTCCGCTGGGCGGCCTCCACAAGGCGCCCGAGGTGCGCGACCTCGCGGAGCGTATGGGGCTGTCGAGCGCGCACAAGAAGGACTCCGAGGGCATCTGCTTCGTGCCCGGCGGCGACCACCTGCGCTTCATCGAGGCGCGCACGGGCCGCGCGGCGCGGCCCGGCGACGTCCTCGACACGCAGGGCAACGTCATCGGCACGCACGCGGGGGCGCTGCGCTACACCCTCGGCCAGCGCAAGGGCCTGGGCGTGGCCTGCGCCCACCCGGTCTACGTGGTTGGTATCGACACGACGGCCAACACCGTGACCCTGGGCGAGCAGGAGCAGCTCCTCTCGAGCGAGCTTGTCGCCGGCGACTGGAACTGGGTCGCGGGTCAGGTGCCCGCCGCTCCCCTGCGGGCAGCCGCCAAGGTGCGCTACCACCAGCCCGACCAACCCTGCCTCGTCACGCCGCTGGCAGACGGGCGCGTGAGGGTCGAGTTCGAGACGCCCCAGCGCGCGATCACGCCTGGCCAGGCCGTCGTCGTCTACGAGGGCGATGAGTGCCTGGGCGGCGGCACCATCATGGCCCAGGACGTATCCGCATAAAGCGACGCGCCCGGCCCCACGGGGAGCCAGGCGCGCCACGTTCGCGGTATCGACCGGATTAGTGGTCGGACAGCGAGAAACCGTTCCGCATCTTCATGCTCGACGTGTAGAGGACCTTCCCCAGGAGCTTGTCGGTCTCCTCGCGGAGCCTCTCGGCCACGCGTTCGTTGGCAGCCTCGAGCAGCTCGGCGACGTCGGCGCCCTCGGCAAGACCCGCCACCGCCGCGTCGCACTCGCGCAGCACCTGGTGGCCGTAGGCCATCGTGACCTCGCGGTAGTTGTCGATGGCGTTGATGTTGTCACCAAAGTGGGGGTCGGCGATCGCAGCGATGAGACGGTTTGCCCAGTAGAAGTTCTCGCTTGTCACGGTGTCGGTAGTGTCGCGCAGGTAGGCCGGCGTGTCGCTCACGAGGCCGTAGAAGGGCACGAGCGTGTTGAAGGCGTTGGAGCCGTAGGCCATCCACTGCACGCAGCGGCAGGCAGCGGGCGCGTACGGGCGAATCTGCAGGACGGCGAGCTGCGAGTTGCGGTTGATGCCGATGGGGCGGTAGCGGTGCGCCTGCTCGGGCGTGCCAAGGTTGCCGTAGGGGTCATACGGCGTGCCCTCGTAGTGGCTCGACAGCACGTCCTTGACGTCCTCGATCGTGAGCCTGCGCTCGGGCACGCGGCACCAGGGGATGTCGTCGGAGTCGGGCATGAAGTCGGCGTCGGGGCCGTCCCAGATGTCGGAGGGATTGAGCGCGCGCTGCATGACCCAGGCGCGGCAGGTGTTGTAGACGTGGTCGCGCTCGGTGTGCGAGCCAAAGGCCTCGCGCGGGTTGAAGAGGACGTGCACGCCGTCTGTGCCAGCGGCGTCCTCGTCATCGGAGCCCGCGAGGCCGAGGTCGGCGTCGGAGAACGTGAGGTCGAGGTAGTTCGCGGCCATCCACTCGCGCAGGTCGGCCGAGCACAGGCAGTCCTTCTGCTTGCCAAAGGCGTCATCGAGGTCGAACTCGTCGATGCCCAGCTGGTTGGGCATCGTGACGTAGGCCTCGTCGGGCACGCGGCGGGCGATCCAGTGGTGGCCGCCCACGGTCTCCATCCACCAGATCTCGTCGGCGTCGGAGAAGGCGGTGCCGTTCATCTCGTAGGTGCCGTAGGTCTCGAGCAGCTCGCCCAGGCGCAGCACGCCCTCGCGGGCGCTGTGGATGTAGGGAAGCACGATGGTGAGGAAGTCCTCCTCGCCAATGCCACCGGCGACCTCGGGCTCATAGCCCGGCTCGCCCGGCTTTCCCTTGGCGGGCCTAAGGGCCACGAGCGGGTCTGCACCCAGCACGCGCTCGTTGGTGGTGAGCGTCTCGGTGGCGCTCATGGCCACCTGGCTCTCGTTAAAGCCAGCCTCACCCCAGATGCCCTGGGAGAGGTTGGCGTTGGGAACGGCGGTATAGCGCTGCGGGTCGTCGGGCAGGTCGATCTGGACGTGCGAGATGACCGAGGTGTAGTGGCGCGGCTGCGAATCCGGGTCGACTACGACGAAGCGCTTCGACTCGAACGTGCCGTTGCCGGAGTCCTCGTTGCGGGCAACGATCGTCGAGCCGTCGTAGCTCGCCTTCTTGCCAATGAGAATGGTGGTGCAGGGCATGGTTCCTCCCTTGGGTTGTCCTCGCGTGCGCGAGTTTGTGTCCGCACCCGAGGGTAGCACTTGGCGCAGCCCTCCGCTGCCCAAACAAGACGCGTGCCCAACGCGACAAAGAATGAAGCTACGGAGCTCGATTTAGTCGCGTTGAGCACGCGAGGAGGCATCTTGTCGCATCAGGCACGCGAACCAGCCACAAACGGTGAGCGAGGGGGGGTGCACGGGCGCTCCCTCATTTTCAGAAAGGGTGACAAAGGGCCCTGACCCCTTTGTCACCCTTGTTTCGCTCGCTAGGCGAACTGGCTCAGATAGAGGCTTGCGTAGGCGCCGTTTGCCTCCATGAGCTGCTCGTGGGTGCCCTGCTCAATGATCGTGCCGTGGTCCATCACGAGGATGAGGTCGGCATCGACGATCGTCGAGAGGCGGTGGGCGATCACGAAGCTCGTGCGCCCGGCCATGAGCGTCTCCATCGCATGGACGATGGCCTGCTCGGTGCGCGTGTCAACCGAGCTCGTGGCCTCGTCGAGGATGAGAATCGCGGGGTCGGCGAGCATCGCGCGGGCGATGGTGAGGAGCTGCCGCTGGCCCGCGCTCACGCTCTCGGCGTCGTTGGCGAGCACGGTGTCGTAGCCCTTGGGCAGCGTGCGGATGTAGAAGTCGACGTGGGCCGCCTTGGCCGCGGCCACGACCTCCTCGCGCGTGGCGTCGGGCCGGCCGTAGGCGATGTTGTCGGCCACCGTGCCCTCGAACAGCCACGCGTCCTGCAGCACCATGCCAAACTCGGCGCGCAGGTCGGCCGCGCGCATCGTGCGCGTGTCGACGCCGTCGAGCGTGATGCGGCCACCGTCGACCTCGTAGAAGCGCATGAGCAGGTTGATGAGCGTGGTCTTGCCGGCGCCCGTGGCGCCCACGATGGCGACCTTCTGTCCGGGCTCGGCCAGAAGAGAGACGTCGCGCATGAGGGGCTTGGTCGGGCTGTAGCCAAAGCGCACGTGCTCAAAGGCCACGCGTCCCCGCACCGGGTGCGCGAGCGTCGCGGGGTTCGCGGGGTCTGCCTCGACCTCGTCTGCGTCGAGCAGGGCGAACACGCGCTCGGCGGCGGCAAGCGCACCCTGCAGCATGTTGACCGTGAGGCCCAGCTGCGTGAGGGGCTCGGAGCCCTGCGTCACGAACTGGAAGAACGCCTGGAAGGCGCCAACCGTGAGCTGACCCGCCACGAGCATGGTGCCCGCGAGCACCGCAATCGTCACCTGGCACAGGCGCATGAGGAAGCGGATGGCAGGTCCGACGGCGTTCGTGAGGAAGTCAGCGCGAGCACTGGCGTTGGCAAGGCGCGTGGCGTCGGCCGCGACCTTCTCAGCGCTGCTGAGCTCGCTGCCAAAGGCAAGGATCACCGAGCGGCCCGAGTAGGCCTGCTCGATCTGGCTCGTGAGCGCGCCCAGGGCGTCCTGGCGGGCGCTTCCCGCAGCCAGGGTGCGAGAGGCGAAGAACTTCGTGACGAGCAGAGCCACCGCCGTGAAGGCGGCGAACACGAGCGTGAGCCGCACGTTGTAGGTGAGCATCACGGCAATGGCACCAATCACGAGCACCACCGAGGTCACGAGCTGCAGCAGGCCTCGCTGCATCGACTCAGAGATCTTGTCGAGGTCGTTGGTGGCGCGGCTGATGGTGTCGCCGGGCTGGTGGGCGTCGAAGTAGGCAAGCGGCAGGCGCTCGATCTTGGACGAGATGCGGCGGCGCAGCGACAGGTTCAGGCGCTCGGCGAAGCTCGCCATGACGAGGGCCTGCAGGGCGTAGAAGGCCCAGGCCACCGTCCAGATGCCAAAGAACGTGAGGATGCGCGCCCCACCGTTGTTGAGCGCCACGGAGAACACCTCGCCCGCGCCCCGGCACGCCTGGATGTTGGCCCACAGCGTGTCGATGAGGTCGGCCGAGTAGGCAACGGCCCCCAGGCTCGCGGCGACGTAGAGGACGCTCGAGACGACGGCCACGACGACGCGCCAGCGCTGCCCGGCGGCCGCCTCCCACAGACGCCTTGCGGTACGTCCGGCGTGCTCGGGAACCTCAAGCTCCTCGGCCGCCTCGGGCGCCTGGTACTCGAGCTCGTCGTTAGCGCTGGTCATGGTGGCCTCCCCTCTCCTGGGACTCGGCAATCTCGCGGTAGGTGTCGCAGGTCTTCATGAGCTCGTCGTGACGGCCCAGCCCCACGACACGCCCGTCCCTGAGCACGACGATCTGGTCGGCGTCGCGGATGGTGCTCACGCGCTGGGCGATGATGAGCGTGGCGGCGCAGGCGAGCTCGGGCGCAAGGGCGCGGCGCAGCGCCGCGTCGGTCTTGTAGTCGAGGGCCGAGAACGAGTCGTCGAAGACGTAGAGGTCGGCCTCGCGCACGAGGGCGCGAGCGATGGCCAGACGCTGGCGCTGGCCGCCCGAGAAGTTCGTGCCGCCCTGCGACACGCGGGCGTCGAGGCCGCCCGGAAGCTCGCGCACGAAGTCTGCCTGGGCCACGTCGAGGGCGTGCCACAGGTGCGCGTCGTCTGCCTCGGGCGCCCCCTGGCGCAGGTTCTCGGCAATGGTGCCCGAGAAGAGCCAGGCCTTCTGCGGCACGTAGGAGATGCGCTCGCGCAGGCTCGCCTGGGTGAGCTCGCGCACGTCGGTGCCAAGGAACTCGAGCGAGCCATCCGTGACGTCGGCGAAGCGCAGCAGCATCTTGGCGATGGTCGACTTGCCCGAGCCCGTGTTGCCAATGATCGCGGTGACCTGGCCGCGCGCGAGGGCAAAGTCGAGCCCGTGCAGGGTTTCCTCGTCGGCGTCTGAGTAGCGCAGGCTCGCGTGGACAAAGCGCGCCACGGGCACGTCTGCCCGCATCTCGCTGCCCGCACCCAGCTCGCGCGGGCCGTCGACGATCGCCGGCTCCACCGCCAGCACCTCGACGGCGCGGTCCAGGCACGCAAGGGCGCGTGGCACCGAGACGATGGCGAACTGGGCCATCATCATGAAGAACAGGATGAGCATCGCGTACTCGATGAGGGCCGAGATGGAGCCAATCTGCATGGCGCCCGCGCCCACGCGGTTCGCGCCGTTCCACATGATGAGCGACTCGACGACGTTCATGAGGAAGAACGTCAGGGCGTCGGTCGTGGCGAAGACCAGGTTCACGCGGATGGCGTTGGTGGCGTAACGCTCGAAGGTCTCGTTGAGCGTGGCCGTCGTCTGCTCCTCGCGGCCAAACGCGCGCACGACGCGCACGCCGCCAATGGCCTCGCGCAGGCGGGCGTTCATCGCGTCGATGAAGCTCTGGAGCTTCTCGAAGACGGGCGCGGTGCCGAGTACGGCGGCAAGTGAGAGAGCAAGCGTCACGAGCGTCACGGCGAGCAGGATCCAGCCCATGACCGCATCGGTCGAGAAGGCCAGGACCCAGGCGATGACGCACATGACGGGCACGGGGAAGATCATGAGGATCGTCATGAGCAGCGTCTGCTGCACCACGTTGGCGTCTGAGAGCGTGCGCGTAATCATCGAGCCCGTGCCGATACGGTTGAAGTCCTCGGCCGGGAACTTGAGCGACGCCTCGTAGACGCGGCAGCGCAGGTCGCGGCCCACGTTGGCGCACAGGCGCGAGGCAAGCCACGTCGAGGCGATGTAGCCGGCAGATCCTGCGAGCGCAGCCGCCAGCATGAGGCCGCCATGGACGAGGAACTCGCTCGTGTCGTGCGTCGTCACGGCCGTGTTGATCATGGCCGAGAGCTGCGTGGGGATGAGCAGCATGCCCGAGAGGTCGAACAGCATCGCCACGAAGGTCGCGAGGACGAGCCCCTTGTAGGGGGCCACGAGGCGCGCGAGCAGACGCAGGCCCGCGCCGTGCCCCTTAAGGCCCTCCTCGCGCGCGATGCGCCTGAGCTCGGCCTCGATGGTCGTATCGTTGTTGCTCACTTGTCCCTTCCCTTCATGTTCGCAAGCTCCTGCTCGATGGCCGCGGCGTACTTCTCGACCAGGCGCAGCATCTCGGCGCGCTCGGCGGGCTCGAGGGTCTGGAAGGCCCGGCGTTCGGCGATGTTCGCCGGCACAATCTGCGTGCGCGCGAACTCCCGGCCCGTCTCGGTGAACGACACTTGCTTGTTCTTGCGGCTGCCCTCGCAGAAGGAGATCTCGACGTAGCCCTTGCCCTCGAGCGCGCGCAGCGACGAGGCAACCGTCTGCTTGGGGCTGCAACAGCGCTCGACGAGCTCGCGCATCGGGGCGGTGCCGCCGCAGGTGTAGATGACGTACATGAGCCAATAGGCGTTCTCGGAGATGCCGCAGTTGACGGCTATCTCGTGGTAGAGCTGGTCGCTCTTGCGGTAGAGCAAGTCAAAGCTACGACTCCACACGTCCATGCAGACCAGGCCGTTGGCATCGAGCGCCCGCGATTCGTCTACATACTCCACAATGCTCCAAATCATCCGAAATCAGACTAACGGCTTGCTATGATAGTCTGCTTTCGGACGTTTAGCAACCACGATTCTCATAGGGCCGCAAGGTCACGGGGGGGCAACGCGCCGTCTCCTCACAAAGAAGGGAGCCGTGACCCGCAGGCTCCGACTCCCCCACACAAACACGTTCGATAAAAGTGCGGCTTATGCCTTGTGCGAGAAGTGCTCGCCCAGCTTCTCGACCACGCAGGGCGGCACGAGCATCGAGACGTCGGCACCCAGCCCCGCCAGCTCGCGCACGATTGAGCTCGAGACGTAGCCATAGGCGGGGTTGCTCATCACGAAGATGCTCTCGACGTCGGGCGCCAGGCGAAAGTTGAGGTCTGCCTGCTGAAGCTCGTACTCGAAGTCGGTCATGGCGCGCAGGCCCTTGACCACGGCACCCGCCCCCACCTCGTGGCAGAAGTCGACGAGCAGGCCCGTGAGCGGGCGCACGTCAACGCCCTCGCTCACGCCCTCGTCGGCAAGCGCGCGGCGGGCGAGCTCGACGCGCTCGTCAAGCGACAGCACCGGTCCCGTGCCGTTCTTGCCCAGGCTCGCGGCAACGGCCACCGTGACGCGGCCGGCGATGCGGCGGGCGCGGCGCACGACGTCGATGTGGCCATAGGTGATGGGGTCGAACGTACCGGGCACGACCACGTGCTCGATGCGGTCGATGTGCTGGGTCGGCATGCTCATGCTCTAGGATTCCCTTCCAAGGAGGTCGACGGCCGTCTGACCATAGCGCTTCTGCTTGAGCGGCACAAACCCGGCCGGCTCGATCGTGGGGCGGCTCGCGGAGCGCTCGTAGAGAACGATGGCGTCGGACGTGAGCAGCCCGCTGCAGTCGAGCGCCTCGACGAGGCCGGCGACGACGTCCACCTCGGTGGCATAGGGCGGGTCGAGCAAAACGATGTCGAACGGCGCGCCCGCGAGGCTGCCCGCGGCCGCGAGGCGGCACGAG
>OKRW01000827.1_pt1 | contig 29558 bp, 26 predicted proteins | sample 1601151 | NCBI WGS metagenome assembly OKRW01 (sample SAMEA3541471, study PRJEB24748) | human gut metagenome | biome: human gut; feature: human-associated habitat; material: faeces | place: China | collected 2012 | reverse complement strand
CGTCTTGGTTATTATTATCTTCCCATTTCTTTTCTACAGGAATTTTTACTTTTTCGTTATTTTTGTTCGTAATTGTAAAGTCGTTCTTTGAATTTTCTTTTATTTCTGTATCATATCCGTTGATTTTTTCTTCTTCAACAGTATATTTAATTTCAGTTTTTCCGTCATCTTTATATTTATTTAAGTTAGTAAATGTGTGCTTCCAATTATTTTGTTCATTTAAAGTAACTTCATCAACTTTTTTACCGTCAGCTAATAAATTAACTTTAACACTTGAAAGTTTCTTTCCAATCCAAGTTTTCTTAACTTTTACTTCAGTTTTTTCTCTTTTATTAGTTACTGTTTTTATTATGGCTACATCATCTTTCACTTCAACATTAATTATTTCGTCGCTTTTTATCCAACCTGAAGGAGCTTGGATTTCTTTAATTTCATAAGTTCCTTTAACTAATTTATCAGAAACTGCTTCTCCTTTTTCGTCAGTTACCAATTCAAAAGTTTCATTTGTTTTCTTGTTGGTAATTTTAAATTTCGCACCTTTTAAAAGTAATTGATTATTTTCAGAGTCAACTTTAATAATCTTTATCTTACCAAGTAAATCGCCTTCAATAGTTCCATTTGAAATTGCACTTTTGTATCTACTCCATACCTCTTTACTTTCGCCCTGTGAAAACATCTTTAATCTGTTTTTTATCACAATATTAGGCTTATAAGTTGATTTATATTTTAACATATATTGATCGTCATTATTAACATTCCCAAGTACAAATCTAAATTTTGTTCCATTTTCAGAAAATTGAACTTCATTTCCAATATTTTTCTCAGATATAATTTGTGTTATATTTCCATATTTGTCAAATTTAACCTTTTGAAGTACAAAACTATCCTTTATATAACGAAGTCCATTAAAATCACCTTTTTCAACTGTTAATTTATCTTCAAATACAACATTATTAAAACTTTTACCATTTACATTAAAACGAACATTCCATCTTACCTCATTAGCATTTTTATCTACTCTGCTAGGCCATTTAGTTAAAATTTCGTCTATTTCTCCCGGCTTTTCTATATCAATGTCTTTAGGAATTTTTTTACCGTTAATCTCTATTTCTAGTTTATTTTTTTCTCCTGCCTTTATTTTACTATAATTAAACGAAGATGCCATAGAAACTTTACCTTTTACATTGTAAAGATTTTCAACTTTTTCGTTTAGAGTTACTCTTAAAGTACCTCCGCCTTCTTTTTTAACATCAATATGTCCCTGACCATAAACGGTTTTTCCATCTATTCCATAGATTGGAAAATTAACTGCATCAGAATCTTCTATAAATCTAAATTTATCTGGCAGTTTAACTTCAAAATAATCACCCTTTTTTAAAGTGTTTTTATACTTTTGAGCATTCCATTCTAAATTAACTTTAAATCTGCTCCAACTATAGAATTTGTTTAATTCTTGCCCTTGACCATTTGTAATTGTAAATTTTGTAATATTTACATCAGGTGAAATATTTTTACCTCTTTCTTCTGCCGAAACTCTGAAAGCAGGTAATAAAGCGCTTAACACCATAAGCACGCTCAACATAATACAATAAAACCTTTTTTTCATTGTACTCCTCCTCATAGAATAATAATTAATATTTTACTTATTTTTAAAAATAAAATCCTATTTATTTTCAAAAATACATAGTTATTAGAAGCCTCCTAACTAATAACCTAATTTAAATAAATTTCAAAAAACGAACGAAACAATATTTAATTGATACAATAACAATAATACCATTTTTGTATTTTTAGGTCAAATGTATTAAATATATATTTAAATTACTATCGTGTAAAGTATATTATGATTCTTTAGAAGATTTTTCTATAGTTGATATGACATGTTAAGAGCTTTTCTTTACCAATTGCTATGACGTGAATTATTTCATTTTCTATACAATGTTTAAATATCTTTAGATATTTATTAGCTTTCGCAATAACAACTCACTCTTCCTCGATGCTTTCATATGGGCTCCTGAGAACATTGTTGCTTCGCAATAAAAAAGCATACTCCAGTATAATACATCGAGTATGCTTTTTTATTTTAAAATGTTTTTAGAATTTTTTTCTACTTCCCGGTTTTACAAGTTCAATTTTTCCTTCTTTACAAAGTGGACAATCATCTTTTTCAAAGGCTTGAACATTTAAAGCAATTGCAGGGAAAAGTGGATATTCAATATCTGATTTTCCATTTGTTCTATCAACTATTGAAGCAATTCCAACAATATTTGCTCCATGTTCTTTTAGTACTTTTATTGTTTCTAATGAAGATTTTCCTGTTGTAACAACATCTTCAACTACAAGTACATTTTCTCCCTCATTTATGAAAAATCCTCTTCTTAAAGTCATCATTTCATTTTCTCTTTCTGTGAACATTGCTCTTACTCCCAAGGCTCTACCCAATTCGTAAGCAATTACAATTCCACCCATTGCAGGTCCAACTACTGCATCAACTTTTACATTTGCATCTTCAAGTTTTTTCTTGATTACCTTACAAACTTCTTCAGCTTTTTCTGGATACATCAAAAGTTTTGCACATTGAACATATTTGTCGCTATGTTTTCCTGATGATAATAAGAAATGTCCTTCTAATAACGCTTCACTTTCTTTTAATAATTCCAATACTCTTTGATCCATAATTTCCTCCTAAATAATTCCTCTAATTTCTTCTAAATTTTTTATATTTTGTTCTTTACAGAATTTTTCCATTCCTTCAATTATATCAATCATAACTCTCGGATTGATAAAGTTTGCTGTTCCGACTTGAATTGCGGTTGCTCCAGCCATAATAAATTCAATCGCATCTTGCCAATTCATTATTCCACCCATTCCGATAATCGGAACATCTACAACCGAAGCGACATCTCTTACCATTCTAAGAGCTATCGGTTTTATACAAGCTCCTGAAAGTCCTGCCGTTACATTGTCAAAAACTGCTTTTCTATTATAAATATCTATCGCCAAAGCATTAAATGTATTTACAAGTGAAAGGCAATCCGCTCCCGCTTCAACACAAGTTTTTGCCATTTCTTTTATATTTTCAGCATTTGGAGATAATTTTACCATAAGGACTTTATCAGTGTTTTCTCTAACTTTTCTTACGATTCCCTCTGCAATATCGCATTTTATTCCAAAAGCCATTCCACCTGATTTTACATTCGGACAGGATATATTTAATTCAATTATTTTTATATTTGTTTTATTTATAAGTTCAATAGATTTTAAATAATCCTCTAATTGTGAACCTCCAATGTTTGCTAAAATCTGTGTATCAAAACTTTCCATAAAAGGTAAATCTTCTTCAATAAAAGTTGGTACTGAAGGATTTTGAAGTCCGATACTGTTCATTATCCCTGCAGGTGTTTCGTAAATTCTAATTCCCGTATTTCCGTCTTTACCTGCAAAAGTAAGTCCCTTTGTAGAAATACCGCCAAGTCTATTTAAGTCGATATATTCTGCATATTCTCTACCGAAACCGAAAGTTCCTGACGCTCCGATAACGGGGTTTTTAAATTTAACTCCACAAATATCTACTTCCAACATTAAAAATTCACCTCCTTAACTTCAAATACAGGTCCTTCCTTGCAAATTCTTTTCATTCCATTTTTAGTTTTACAACTGCAAGCTAGACAAGCCCCGATTCCACAACCCATCCTACTCTCTAAAGAAACATAGACAGGTATGTCAAAGCCTAAATTTTTTACAGAATTCATCATAGGATTTGGACCGCAACAATAAATTACATCATAATCATCTTTTATTATCTCAGTTATGAATCCCTTATGTCCTACACTTCCTGTATTTGTTGCGATATATGTATTTTTTGTAAAATCCTTAAATTCTTCAGTAAAATATATTTCATCTCTAAAGCCTGCATATAAATCCACATCCGCTTCCAATTTCTTTGCAAGATATAGCATTGGTGCAATTCCAATTCCCCCTGCAACAAGTGCGACTTTTTTACCCTTATATTCATCAATCGGAAATCCGTTACCAAGTGGTCCTAAAATTTCTATGTTGTCTCCTACTTTCTTTTCAGACATAATCTTTGTCCCTTTTCCCACAACTGCATAAAGAAAAGTTAATTTATTGTCCTCCATATCGCAGATACTTATCGGACGGGGAAGCATAGTCCCGTCCTCAAAGCATTTAACCATATAAAATTGACCAACTTTAGCTTTAAATTCTCCATTGACATCCATTTTGTAAATGCCTTCGGAAATTTTTTCATTTAAAATTATTTCAACTTTTTCGTATGATTTATTCTCCATAAATATCCTTCCTCATATTCAAAACGGCTTCTCTTGTGTAATGAGCAAATTTTTCTTCGCCATCTTCAAATTTTTGATAGTATTTTATAATTCCTCTTGAAGAGTTTACAACTCCACCGTTAAAGTCATTTAAGTAAGTTCTGATGTCTTCCGCTTTTGCACCTTGTGCCCCATATCCCGGTAATAAGAAGAAAATATTTTTATATCTTTCTCTTATCTTTTTAGCTTCTTCGCTATGAGTTGCTCCTACAACAAATCCCAAAGGAGAATATCCACATTCAGAAGTCAATTCATCAGCAAATTTTTTAAGTTCATCTCCAACTTTAAAATATAGAGCCTCTCCGTTGTAGTCAAGACATTCAATATCCTTTGCTCCCTCGTTTGATGTTCTAAGCAATACGAAAACTCCCTTTTCTCCTGTTTTTAAATAATCTAAATAAGGTGTGATACTGTCCATTCCCATATATGGATTAAGAGTTATAAAGTCCGCTTCAAACTCTCCTTTAAAATGTGCCTTTGCATATTCCTTTGCAGTACTTGCAATATCTCCTCTTTTAACATCTCCAATACTTAAAAGTCCCTTTTCTTTAAGATATCTTAAAGTTCTTTGATAAGCAATAAGACCTTCAAGTCCGTTAGCTTCATAATATGCTATTTGTGGTTTGTAAATTGCTACGATATCAGATGTCGCATCAATTATTGTCTTATTGTATTCAAAAATTACATCTGAAAGTTTTTCGTGTTTTTCTTTAATATAATTTGGAATATAATCTAAATGGCTGTCAAGTCCAACACAAACAAATCCTTTTTCTTTTACTGCTTCATATAATCTATCTACTATCATTAAAATTCTCCTTTATATTTAATTTCTCCCGCTTTAATTGTCATAAGCACTTCTCCGTAAAGTTCCATTTTATCAAAAGGTGTATTTTTTGCTTTTGATGCAAATTTACTTGAATCTACAACAATTTTTTTATCAGTATCAACTATAACCAAATCTGCAAAATATCTCTCTTTTAAAAGACCTTTTTTAATTCCCATTAAATTAGCTCCCCCATAGGACATTACCTTTGACAAAGTTCTTATGTCGATATTTTTCTCTTTAACTAATTTTGTATTACAAATCGCAAAGGCAGTTTCAAGTCCAACAAGTCCCGGACTTCCATTCGCCTTATCCTCTGCAGTATGTGGTGCATGATCCGTTGCAATTGCATCAACAGTTCCATCCAAAATTCCATCAATCAAAGCATCTACATCAGCCTTTTCTCTTATCGGCGGATTTACTCTGTAGGAATTATCCCAAAGTGCAATATGATGTGGAGTTACTTCGCAAGTAACCTTTACTCCCTCTTTTTTCCCACGTCTTACAGCTTCCAAAGAGTCGATTGTACTGACATGGCATAAATGAATTCTTCCATCCAATCTCTTTGCAAGATAAACATCTCTTAAAGTCATAAGGTCTTCTGCTATTCTATAATCAATAGGAGAAAGTTCACTTTCTGCATGTATCATTATGATTTTATCGTATTTTTTCGCCTCTAAAATCGCTCTATACATTGTAGTTTCAGAAAGCACACCCTTACCGTCATCGGATAAAAATTTTGCATTTTCAAATTTTGAATAGTCAACCAAATTTTTTCCGTCAAAATTTTCAGTAACTGCAACTATTTGATTAATATCAACTAAATCTAATTCCTTTGCTCTCTTCATTATATCATTATAAGTTTCCAAATCACTGCAAATCGGTTTAGTATTTGCCATTGTATTTACAGTTGTATATCCACCTCTTAAAGCTGCAAGCGAACCTGTTTTTAAATCTTCCTTATAAGTAAAACCCGGATCTCTAAAATGTACATGCAAATCTACAAATGCAGGCATAACAGTCTTTCCCTTTGCATCTATAATTTCATAACTATCATCAAAACTCAAATTTTCGCCAATCTCTACAATCTTTCCGTCTTCAATCTTTATATCTCCAACTTTATTTATATTTTTATCCACCAAGATTGCATTTTTAACTATTTTTTTCATTATGTCCTCCACAAGAATACAAATTATCACAGTAATTACATCTATAAATTCCCTTTTCTCTATTAACTAATATAAATTTATTTGGAACATTTTCGTGGCAAGTTATGCAACGTGGATTTTTACATTTTATAAAACCCTCTACTTTTTCCGGTAAAATCATTGAAAGTTTTTCCTTGATTTTTTCGTTTTCTATGATGTTTACAGTCAAATCTTTATCGATTAAACCTAAAATCGCAAGGTCAATATCCATAACATTTTCAATCTTTATCATGTCTTTTTTGCCATATTTTTTAGAATCTGCATTCATTATAAGTGCAACTGTAAAATCTGCACTATCCAATTCTAAAAGTTTAAAAATTTCATATCCAAGACCCGGTTTAATATGGTCTATTACAATTCCATTTGAAATACTATTAATATTTAACATTATTTTACCTCCAATAATTTTAAGATTAATGCCATTCTGATTATCATACCGAATTTAACTTGATTAAAATACTTTGCTCTAGGATCTTCATCAACTTCTGTCGCAATTTCATTTACTCTTGGCAATGGGTGAAGAATTATCATATCATCCTTTGCTGTTTTCATCTTCTTATTATCTAAAATGTAAGTATCTTTAAGCCTTACATAATCAGCCTCATTGAAAAATCTTTCCCTTTGAACTCTTGTCATATATAGAATATCAAGTTTATCCATAACTTCTTCAATTGTTCTAACTTCGATAAACTCAACATTACGGTCATTTAGATACATCTTGATATATTCAGGAATAACAAGCTCAACAGGTGAAATAAAGATGAATTTATTTCCCTTAAACTTTGAAAGTGTCTTAACAAGTGAATGAACTGTTCTTCCGAATTTTAAGTCCCCACAAAGACCGATAGTCATATTTTCCAAAGTTTTCTTATTTTGAGAAATTGTAAGTAAATCTGTAAGCGTTTGAGTAGGATGTTGATGTCCTCCGTCTCCTGCATTAATAAAAGGAACAAGTGTTACTTCTTTTGCAAGTTCAGCAGAACCCTCGTGAGGATGACGCATAGCTATAATATCAGAATAACAACCCACTGTTCTTATTGTATCTTGTAGGCTTTCTCCCTTAGTTGCTGATGAAACTTTAGGATCCGGAACAGTTATACAACTTCCACCAAGTCTAAGCATAGCCGCTTCAAAACTCAATCTTGTTCTTGTTGACGGTTCAAAAAATAATGATGCTAAAATCTTTCCCCTACATTTTTCTGAAAATTTTTCAGGATCATTATAAATCTCTGCTCCTAACTTCATAAGTTCAAGCAACTCTTCACAAGAAAAGTCCTCACTACTAACTAAATTTCTAAATTCTTTCATACAATCCCTCCTATTAAGTCATTTTGTCATAGACACAAAAAAAGGAAATAACTAAAAGTTATTTCCTAAAATTTAAAATATTAACGAAAAATATTGAATATAATTCCTTTACAAAGTCCTTAACAACTTTAGTAAAAGGAAATTTTATAAACTTAAAAAAAATGCTAGAAATACATTTTTTAAAAAATGAATTCCTAGCTAAATTACTAAGTTTATTAAAAAGAGAAAATTTAAGAACAAAAACAGAAGAGTCAATCAAACAATTTTTATTGTTATTAAAAACCGACATTTTAACTATATTTGTCATAAATTTTACCTCCGTCAAATTTTCTTCGATTATTATACAACAATAGAACTATAATGTCAATAGATTTACATAGTTTTTATCAAATTATATTTACTATAAAATCACTATTATTATAGATAGATTCACATAAATATGATATAATAAAGAAAAATATTGATAAGGAGATTATTATGTCGGTTTCTTATAAAAGACTTTTACATATGATGATAGAAAAAGATATTTCTAATCAAGAATTAATGCGTCAAGCAAAGATTTCTGCAAATATAATTACTAAATTACGAACTGGACAATATATAGCATTGGATAAATTGGAAAGTATATGTCTAGCCTTAAACTGTACTCCTAATGATATACTGGAATTTATTCAAGAAGATAAAGCAAAAAAATAACTAAGTAAGTTCTGTTAAACTTAGTAGGATAAAATTAGCTTAAAGAGAGGACTAAAAATTATGAATAACAAACAAAAACTTGAACTTACTTGGTTTGGTAAGGAAGAAGAAATAAAGATTGAACCAAGAATACTAATTGAAGATAAAGAAAAATCCAATTGTAAAAATGACCCTAATACTCAAAATATGATTATTCACGGAGATAATTTACTTGCTTTAAAAGCATTGGAATCAAAATATGCTGGACAGGTTAAATGTATTTACATAGACCCACCTTATAATACTGGTTCAGCATTTAAACATTATGATGATAATTTAGAACATTCTATTTGGTTAAATTTAATGAAAGAAAGATTAAAAATATTAAGACAATTATTGTCTGAAGAGGGAGTTATTTTTATATCAATAGATGATGATGAATCACATTATTTAAAAGTTCTTTGTGATGAAATTTTTGGAAGAAATAATTATTGTGGTTCTTTTATATGGGAAAAGAAGAAAAAACCATCATTTTTAAGTAATATGGGTACTGTTACTGAATATATTCTTTCTTATTCAAAAAATAAAAATTTAAGTCCGGATTTTATTTATGGAGAAACCACAGCAGGAAAAAAATATCCAGTAAATAATGCTGGAAATGGAATAAGAACAATTGTTTTTCCTGCAGGAACCGTTAAATTTGGAATTAAAGATCAGACTGTTTATGCACAAGATATGTCAGAAGGTAATATTATAACAAAACTTATTAATAATATAGAGATATGTAATGGAGTAAATTCTACTGATATAATCCTAGAAGGGGAATGGAGGTACTCACAAGAAAAGATTAATGAATTAATAATGGCTAAAGAAGATTTTTATATAAGTAAATTGCCGTTTCGACCTAATCACATTAAAAAAGGAGGTCAACCTAAAAAAATGAAAAACCTTTTAAGCATTGCACACTATGGCATTGCCACTAATGAAGATGCAACTTTGGAAAGTGAACATCTTTTTGGTAATATAGATTCATTTGATAATCCTAAACCTGAATTGCTTATAAGTATATTGATTGGTGCAATTACTAATGAAGGCGACTTAGTTCTCGATAGTTTTTTAGGTTCTGGTACAACTTGTGCTGTTGCTCATAAAATGAATAGAAGATATATAGGTATTGAAATGGGTGACCATGCTTATACTCATTGTAAAGTAAGACTTGATAAAGTTATTGATGGAAGTGACCAAGGCGGTATTTCTAAATCTGTAAATTGGAAAGGTGGCGGAGCATATAAATTTTATGAACTTGCTCCTACACTTATTAATAAAGATGATTTTGGTGAATATATTATTAATAAAGAGTATGATGCTGATATGTTAGCTTCTGCTGTTGCTCTTCATGAGGGTTTTTCATACGAACCAGATAAAACAATTTTCTGGAAACAATCTAAAGGCAACGAAAATTCTTACCTTTTTGTTACAACTAGACATTTAACTTCATCTTATATTGATTCTATAGAGTCAACAATGGAAGATGGAGAATATCTAATTATTGCTTGTAAGTCTTTTGAAAGTGGAATTGATAAATTATATTCAAATATAACAATTAAGAAAATTCCACAAATGTTACTTTCAAGATGTGAATTCGATAAAGAAAACTATAATTTAAATATTATAAATCCACCTATTTATGACTATGAGGAGGAACTAGAAGATGAATAATTTATTTTCACAATATACAACTGATTATATAAGTGGTGTGATGTCACTTAGAAAGCCTCAAGAAAAATCTCTTAAAATTTTAGAAGAAGTTATGACTTCAATAAATGTACAAAAAAATATGAATTTAAAAGTTGCACTTGGAGGTGTTCATGCACTATACCCTATTTGTACAGATTTTGAACGTGATTTCATGTCTCTTACTTTTGCACTCGCAACTGGAGTTGGTAAGACAAGATTAATGGGTGCATTTATTGCTTATTTATATACTCAGCATGATATAAAAAACTTCTTCATTGTAGCTCCTAATACTACTATTTATGAAAAATTGAAAAAAGATTTATCTGATTCTTCAAGTTCAAAATATGTATTTAAAGGGCTTGGATGTTTTAGTACTCAACCTCAAATTATTACTGATGACGATTATAAAACAAGACAAATTTCTTTGTTTGAATCAGATATTAGAATTTTTATTTTCAATATTGATAAATTCAACAAAGAAGAGTCTAATATGAAAAAGATAAATGAATTTATTGGAGAGTCTTTCTTTGAATATTTGTCAAATTTATCAGATCTTGTTTTGATTATGGATGAGTCTCATCATTATCGTGCAAAAAAAGGAATGCAAGCTATCAATGAACTAAATCCACTTTTAGGCTTAGAGCTAACAGCTACACCAATTGTAACAAATGGTTCAAAACAAATACCTTTTAAGAATGTAGTTTATGAATATCCTCTTTCAAAGGCAATTGAAGATGGTTATACTCGTACACCTTTTGCAGGAACTAGAAGTGATATTAATTTTTATAACTTTGGAGAAGAAGAACTTGACAAGATTATGCTTATTGATGGGTTAAAACTTCACGAAAGAGCAAAAAAAGAATTAGAAGCATATGCTTTAAATAATAGTAATGAAGATAATGAGGTTAGAAAAGTTAAACCTTTTATGATGGTAGTTTGTAAAGATACTGAGCATGCAAAGTGGGTAGAAAACTACATTAAATCCGAAGATTTTGAAGATGGAGCATATGCAGATAAAACTATAATTGTTCACTCAAAACAAAAAGGTTCTGAAAGTGAAGAAAATACAAAATTATTACTTGATGTAGAGCATTATGATAATCCAGTAGAAATTGTAATTCATGTAAATATGCTTAAGGAAGGTTGGGATGTAAACAATCTCTATACAATAGTTCCTCTTAGAACTGCAGCATCAAAAGTACTAAGAGAACAAATGGTTGGGCGTGGACTAAGACTGCCTTACGGAAAAAGAACTGGAAATGAAGTTGTTGATGCCGTTTATTTAACAGCTCATGATAAATTTCAAGATATATTGGATGAAGCTCAAAAAGGAGATTCTATTTTTAAAGCTGGAAATATAATTAAAATCGAAGAAATTGAAGAAAATATTTCAACTACACAGTTGACATTGAATTATGATAAATTTTTAGTTCAAGATGAAGCCTATTCTTATGGAATTGTCAAAACTGAAAAGAATGATGAAATAATTAATACCGCATTTAACATTGCCAAAGAAGAAATACAAAAAGAGATTATATCAACTAGAAATGTGGAACTTTCAAAGAAACAAAAAAATATAATCAGTGAAAAAGTTGTTGAGAAAATCAAAGAAAATAAGAATATAAGTGAGGACTTTGTACAAAATGAACTCCCTCTTTCTAAATTTATTAATAACACTATAGAAAAGGCAACTGAAAAAATCAAAGAAAAACATATCGCAATTCCAAGACTAACAATTATTGATAAAGGTGTAGAAGAATATGGTTTTTTAGATTTTGATTTAGATTTAAACGAATTTAATCATGCTCCAATAAATAACGAACTTTTAATACAAAATCTTGAAGATTTGTCTGATTTAAAAAGAATTGATGGAGATAGAATAGATTTTGAAGGATATAATCCTAAAAAATCTATTCTAGAAATAATTCGTACTAAACCAGAAATAGATTATGAAAAATGTTCCTCTTTGCTATTCAAACTTATATCACAGTTAGTTGAACACTATGAAAATAAATACGATTCTAAAATGATGCAAAATATTATTATGATGAACAAAAAGGATATAGCTAGTAAAATATATTCTCAGATGATGCAAGATAATCATTTTTACTGTGAAAATAGCTTAATTCAATATTCTGTTATGGATGTAAAATCATCTAATATAGTTCAAACTTATACTTGGGATAAAAAATTAAATCTTTATGAAAAATATGATGGAAATATAAAATCTATACTTTTTGATGGAATTACAAAGGGTGTATTTGATACAGCTAAATTTGATAGTTATCCTGAACTACTTTTAGCAAGAATATTAGAAAAGGATGCTAGTGTAAAAAATTGGCTTAGACCTGCTCAAAAAGAATTTAATATAACTTATAATAGAGGAAGATATTATGTTCCAGACTTTGTTGTGGAAACTGATGATTGTTTTTTCATAGTAGAAGTTAAAGGAGAAGATAAGATTAATGATGCTGATGTTATTGCAAAGAGCAAAAAGGCTATTAAATTCTGTGAAGTAGCAAGTGACTGGTCAAAAGAAAATCTTAGAAAAGAATGGAAATATTTATTTATTCCATCTAAGGAAATTATGCCTAGTTCATCTTTTAAAAATCTCGTAGATAGATTTATTCAAGAATGAGGTTAGTATGGGAAAGAAAAAAATAGAAACAATAGTTAAAGAAAAAATATTCCCCTATTCATTAAATGAAAGAGGAAAATCAAATCTGTCACAATTAATAGCTTCTTATCCATATGATTTACTGAAAGAATGTATTGATATTGGAGTAACACAATATTTTAGATATGATAAACAACATAAACTAACAGAAGAATCTGTCAATAATTTCCTAAATAAATTGGGAGGTATAGCTTATAACAAATCACTTCCAGCAATTAATCAAGAACTCAAAAAAATAAAAAATAAATGTAAAGAAAAATTCGATTATTGGAATGATGCTAAAGCTAATGGGATTTTAATGAATTATGTACGAGCCTTAAAACAAATTGACTGGAGCGAGGAACAAATTATTGAAGATTTAAATACTGATGTAATAGATTTATATAATAGTTGTTCAAATTGGACGCAATGGTGTAGTAAAATGAATGTATGGATTAAAGATATAAAAAGTTTCGTCAATGAGAATAATGATATTGAAATATTACACAATGAAAGTATTTTACCAAATTCGCTCTTCAATGGACTACAAAAGAATTTTCAGCTATTATGTAAGCAAATTAACGCAAGTTATGAACATAATCTATACGATTGTACTTCTGTAATGATGAGAAGATTTCTAGAGAGTCTATTAGTGATAGCCTATCAGAAGAATGATATTGAGTCTGAAATCACAGATAAAAATGGTTTTCATTTTTCGCTAGATAAAATAATAAAAAATGCCGAACAAAATAAAACATTAGCTCTTTCGAGTACTACAAAAAAAGAAATGTCAAAATTTAAAGAACTGGGTAATTATTCTGCTCATAAAATATGGTTTAATACAACAAAAAATGATATTGAACCTTATATATTTAAATACAGAACAATTATTGAAGAATTAATATATAAAGCCAAACTAAAATAATTTGTATATTATAGTATATTTTTCTTCAAATACCAAAAAACTCCACCAAAACGGTGGAGTTTTTTATATGTTTATTTATTCAATAAGTCCGGTTTAAATGTCGGAACCATATCTTTTAAGATGTCTGTAATTTCTTTTTTATCCAGGGTGTTTTTAACTTTATCAAGTCTTTCAAGTCCGTCTTTTAGAGCTTCTACATCGTGAACTATCGGTTTTTCTATAAATATTTTTTCATATTCAGTTGCAACTGAATTTTCCATATTTAATAGTATTTCTTCATAAAGTTTTTCGCCCGGCCTAAGTCCTGTAATCTTTATGTCGATGTCTTTATAAGGTTCATAGCCAGAAAGTCTTATAAGGTTCTTCGCCAAGTCAAGTATCTTAACCGGTTCACCCATATCAAGTATAAAGATTTCTCCCCCTTTGGCAATTGCCCCTGCTTGTAATACAAGTTGACAAGCTTCAGGGATTGTCATAAAGTATCTTATTATATCTTCGTGAGTAACTGTAACAGGTCCACCCTCTTTAATTTGATTGATGAAAAGCGGAATTACAGATCCGTTTGAACCCAAAACATTTCCGAATCTAACTGCAACAAATTCAGTTTTGGATTTTTCGTTAAATGTTTGAACTAACATTTCACAAATTCTCTTTGTAGTTCCCATTACAGATGTCGGATTTACAGCCTTATCTGTTGAAATTAAAACAAATCTTGAAACTTCGTGTTTATCACAGGCTCTTAGAACATTTAATGTTCCAAAGACATTGTTTTTAATTGCAGAAGTTGAGCTGTTTTCCATAAGTGGAACATGTTTATGAGCTGCTGCGTGAAATACTACATCCGGTTTATATTTTCCAAAGATAATATCCATTCTTTCAGCATCTCTTATTGATTCAATTTCTACAACTAAATCCAAGTCCTTATAATGTCTTACAAGTTCCATTTGAATTTCATAAGCATTATTTTCGTAGATGTCTAAAATTATCAATCTTTTTGGACTGAATTTCGCTATTTGTCTGCAAAGCTCGGAGCCGATTGAACCGCCTCCGCCTGTTACCAAGACCGTTTTATTTTTCAAGAAATCATTTAGCACTTCCTGATCCAATTTAACTTCATCACGTCCAAGTAAATCTCCAATTTCAACATCTCTTAAATCTCTTATATTTAATTTTTGATCATCAATTAATTCATACATTCCGGGAATTATTTTAATCTTCATGGAAAGTTTTGAACAAATATCTGAAATGTCTTGTTGAATTTCTCTATTCGCTGAAGGCATTGCCAAAATAACTTCATCAATTCTATATTCACTAATAGCTGAAATTATTTTTTCTTTTCCACCAACAACCGGAATTCCTAAAATTTCCGTTCCTACCTTATTTTTATCATCGTCGATAAAAGCTACAACCTTATAACCTAGTTCCTTATGTTTTCTAAGTTCATTAAGTACTAAAACGCCGGCATCTCCGGCTCCAATGATTAAAACTCTTTTAAGTTTCTCAACAGGAATTGAAAAAACTAAATTTTTTCTAGCTTTTGAAAGATATCTAGTACCTGTAACAAAAAACATATCAATTACAAACACAAGTGCTATAACGCTTCTTGGAAATCCTACATTCATCGAAATTAAAAATATTCCAGTTAGAACATTTGCAATAACTATTGCCATAAAAATTCTAAACAATTCTTTAAAATCGGCATATCTCCACATTATTCTATATAATCCAAATAGAGCGAAAACTACAATTTTAATTAACACTATAGGCACTATCCATCTCATATACATATGCCAATAACTTGTAGGAATATGCCAATCAAACTTTAATAAAAAGCCCAAATAGTAACAAAGATTTATAACTATAATATCCAATATTATTAAAAATATTTTTCTGGCCATTATTATTCTCCCATTTTAAAATCTAAAGATACCAATTTTTTCAAGTATTCTTTTATAGCATTTTGATTTGATTCATCCTTCAAACCATATTCGATACTTGCAATCAAGACTCCAAGTTTATTTCCGACATCATAAGTTTTTCCGTCGAACTTATAGCCTAATAAATCTCCTTTTAAAGTTAATTCATTTAAGGAGTCTGTAAATTGTATTTCTCCATTTTTCCCCGCTTTTTGATTTTCCAGAATTTCAAAGATTTCATTTTTAACAATGTATCTTCCGACCATTGCCAAATTTGAATTCGTTTCATCAATATTCGGTTTTTCTATAAGTCTGGTTGAGTCAAAAATATTCTTTTCTATTTCTTTGCCCTCCAAAATGCCGTAATTATGTCTTTTTTCATCAGGCACAATTTCAACACCTACCACTGTTTTTCCGTATCTGTTATAAATATCGACAAGCTCTTTTGTACAAGAACTGTCTTTACAGTCAATTATAACATCACCCAAAACAACGCAGAAATCTTCGCCATTCACAGCTTCTTTTGCACAAAGAATCGCATGACCCAATCCTTTTTGTTCTTTTTGAATTATAAAACTTATCTTACATTTTAATATCTTTTCCAAAGTTTCAATGTCTTTTTTCAAAACATTATTAGAATTTTTAACTCTTAAGTCAATTTCAGAGTTAAAATGTTTATCGATAGTAAAATAATCTTCGTTTACAATGAGAATTACCTCATCAATTCCCGCTTCCACAACTTCTTCAATAACATATTGCAAAGTCGGTTTGTCAAAAATCGGCAACATTGCCTTTGGAACACCCTTTGTTGCAGGGAACATTCTAGTTGCAAGTCCGGCAGTCGGAATCACGACTTTTTTTATCTTCATAATTACACCAATGCCTTTAAATTTTCAATTATATAATCAACTTGTTCATCTGTCAATAAAGTATGAAGCGGTAAAGTAATTTGTGTCTTATAATTATCAAAAGCATTCGGATAATCTTTAATATCAAAGCCTAAATTCTTATAAGCTGTATGCATAGGTAATGGCTTATAATGAACATTTGTAGCAATTCCTCTTTCAGCCATTTTTACAATTATTTCATTTCTATCTTCTTCACTTGCACCCTCAATATTTACAATATAAAGATGACAACAAGATTTTCTATCTTCTTCAAAGTGAATAAAAGGCTTTATTCTTGTTCCTTCAAATCCTTTATTATATCTTTCCACAATTTCAAAACGTCTTTTCAAAAGACTTGGATATCTCTTTAACTGAGCTAAACCAATACCTGAAGCAATATCAGTTAAATTGCATTTGTAATTAGGAGCAACAATATCATACTCCCAGGAACCTAGTTTCGTCTTTGAAAGTGCGTCCTTTGACTGTCCATGTAAAGATAAAAGTTGAAATTCTCTATAAATTTCATCATCATTTAAACCTAAATTTCTATTCCAAGTAACTGAGCCACCCTCAGCAACAGTAAAGTTCTTAACTGCATGGAAAGAGAAACAAGTAAAGTCTGCAATACTTCCACTTGGTTTTCCCTTATACACAGCTCCAAGTGAATGAGCTGCATCGGCCATAACTATAACTCTACCGATTTTTTCCTGTAATTTATTATTAGGCTTAAACAAAGATTTCTTTCTTTCTACAATTTCAAAAATCTCGTCATATTTACAAGGCTTTCCTGCCAAATCAACTGGAATAATTACCTTTGTCTTTTCTGTAATTGCATTTTCTAAAGCATCTAAGTCCATAAACTTATCTTCTTTATTACAATCAACTAAGACAATCTTTGCTCCAACATGATGAATAACACTTGCAGATGCAGTATAAGTATATGCACAAGTTATAACCTCATCTCCGGCTCCCACTCCAAGTAATCTTAAAGTAAGCTCCATTGCTGCTGTTGCAGAATTTAAACAAACAGTTTTATCTGTATTTGTAAAAACAGAAAGCTCTTGTTCTAATTTTTTAGTTTTCGGACCGGTTGTTATCCAACCTGATTTTAAAGTATCAACAACTTCATCAATCTCTAATTGGGTAATATCCGGCGGAGAAAATTCTATTCTCATATAATCACTATCCTATCTATTATTATTGTTATTGCTGTTGTTATTATTGTTATTGTTTTTATCATCTTTATCTTTAGTAACATCAGCACTTTCATCGCTTTTGTCCAAACTTGGTTTCTTCTTTTTATCAATAACGGCGCCTTTACCGGATTTGATATTCTTGATTAAAGATTCCTTATCTTCTTCATCAACAACCAAATACTCCACATTTTCAACTTTTTCTTCATTTTTTTTGTCGTCTATAACAACTTTTCCAGTATGGAATTTTTGACAACCCACAAAAGAAAGACAAACTAAACAAATTGCAATTAAATTTCTTTTTTTCATAATGAACTCCTATTCACTATCCTTTTCAACCATAGGTTTCATTGTTGGGAAAAGTAAAACATCTCTTATAGTATCTTGATTTGTCAAATACATAATAAGTCTGTCAATTCCTATTCCCATCCCACCTGTTGGTGGAAGACCTATCTCAAGCGCATTGATGAAATCATAATCCATCATTTGTGCCTCATCATCTCCGTTTTCTCTGGCTTCAACTTGTTTTAAAAATCTTTGTTTTTGATCTATCGCATCATTCAATTCACTAAAAGCATTTGCAATTTCTCCGCAATTTACAAAAGCCTCAAATCTTTGAGTATATCTCTTGTCTTTAGGATCTCTTTTAGCAAGCGGACTGATTTCAACAGGATGCTTAGTAACAAAAGTAGGTTGAACCATATATTCTTCACAAAATTCTTCAAAGAATAGAGAAATAATTTCTCCCCTTGTAGTATGTTCAGTTATTTCTATTTTCTTTTCAATAGCAATCTTTCTTGCTTCTTCATCAGTTAAAATAGTTTCAAAATCAACTCCTGCATATTCTTTTACAGCGTCAACCATTGAAATTCTTCTCCAAGGCGGTTTAAAGTCAATAACTTTACCCTGTAACTCAACTTCAGACTTTCCAACAACTTCCATACAAACAGTATAAACCATTTCTTCACAAAGTTTCATCATTTCTTCATAATCAACATAGGCTTGATACAATTCAATCGCAGTATATTCAGGATTGTGAAGTTTATCCATACCTTCATTTCTGAACATTCTACCCATTTCATAAACTTTATCGAAACCGCCTACAATCAATCTCTTTAAATATAATTCATTAGCAATTCTAAGATACATATCAATATCTAAAGTATTGTGATGAGTTATAAAAGGTCTTGCATTCGCTCCACCGGGAATTGTATTTAAAATTGGAGTTTCAACTTCCAAAAATCCTCTGCTGTCAAGATATTTTCTAATAGAAGAAATAATTTTACTTCTCATAACAAAAACATCTTTAATTTCAGGATTTACGATTAAATCTACATATCTTTGTCTATATCTTAAGTCAACATCCTTTAAGCCGTGAAATTTTTCCGGTAAAAGTTGTAAAGATTTTGTAAGTAAGACAACCTTTGAACTTCTTATTGATATTTCTCCTGCATGAGTTGTGAAAACTTCACCTTCAACTCCTACAATATCTCCAATATCCAAAGTCTTAACTTCTTCATAGCTTTCGCCTAAAACGTCAAGTTTATTAAAAAGTTGAATCTTTCCGGAAAAATCTTGCAAATCCATAAAACAAACTTTACCATGTCCTCTTTTAGTTCTAATACGACCGGCAAGTCTTACAACTTTTCCCTCATAATTTTCATAATTATCCTTTATCTCTTTTGCATAAATTGTTCCTTCAAACTTCTCTATTTCATGTGGATCTTTACCTGAATCAACTAATTCCTGTAATTTTTGTCTTCTAACCAATAGCATTTCATTCAAATTTTGTTCTTCCACTATACCACCTCTTAATTTCTCTTTATATTTTGTATCTTGTATTCTACAACATTTCCGTTCGGTAATTGTACTTGAACTTTATTTCCTTTTTTCTTTCCTAAAATAGCCTTACCAACAGGTGATTCATTTGAAATTTTTCCTTCAAGAGGATTACTTTCAGCAGAACCTACAATTGTATATTCAAGCTTTTTCTTACTTTCAACTTGAACTAAAGTAACAGTAGCTCCCACATTAACAGTTTTTGTATCCAGCTCAACTTCATCTATTATCTTTGCATTTGCAATCATATTATCAAGTTTAACAATTTTTTCTTCTATCTGGGCTTGTTCATTTTTAGCTTCATCATATTCGGAATTTTCAGAAAGATCTCCAAAATCTCTTGCAATTTTTATTTTCTCTGCAATCTCTTTTCTCTTAACGGTTTTTAATTCTTCTAATTCTAATTCTAATTTTTTTAACCCTTCAGCAGTTAAAAATATTTCTTTTTCATCCATAATATCTCTCCTTAAAAATTTACAATACTATTCGTATAATTATACTAAATACGAAAAAAAAAGTCAATTCAACAACAGAAATTATATAAGTTTTGTTACAAAATTTTACAAGAGAAAACATTTGACTAAAGTATAATTTTATGATATAATAAATTTATAAAAGTATCAGTGTTGTACATCGTTTAGTTGATGTAGTGTTATGTTTTTAGTTAAATAATTTTAATAGGGAGGATGTTATGACTAAACTAAAAAAATTTGTTAGTTTATTATTAGTTTCTTTGCTACTGTGTTCTTGTGCATCTTCAGGTATATTGAAAAAGATTGAAAATAAGGTTTTTGATGGAGACGGCGGAGCACAATTAGTTATAGTAAAGGAAAAATTTAAGTCTCCAAAACTTATGTTTCATGGCCCAAGTCTAATTAAACCTAATACAAATCCGGAAGAAATTGAAAAAAATAGAGACAAATATGAAAAAAGTAAAAACAAAGAATATTCCGATGTAAAAATCGAAGAAAGAGATGGCAAAAAATATATTATTGCCAAAGATTTTAAATATAAGCTAGTTGTTGTAGATGAAAATACAATTTTAGACGAAGAAGATAATGTAAATTATAGATGCTTACCGGATTTATATAAAGACAGCAAAAAATAAGAATTGACTAAACTCCACACAAGTGGAGTTTTTTGTTTTATATTATTTTTGAATTTTATTTACCTTTAACGTCTGGCTACTAATCAAAGATACTTCTTTTATACGTCATCTTGAGCGAAACGTAGCATAGCGGAGTGCAGTCAATCTAGCCCTAACTTTGCTTGTTTACAAGCAATAGTAGGTCTGACGCAAAGATTGTTCAAATCTTTGATTTGAGTACAATCGACTGTAGAGATCTCACACTTTTGCTTATGTAAAAGCAAAATTGAAATGTATCGTAGATACATCAATTATTGTAGTCTAATTTTTATAATTTAATGTTTATGTAAATCTTCCTATCATATAATTTTCCTTGATACATCATTTTTTTCTTATTTTAAAATATTTTTTAAATAAAAATATATTTAAGGTTAATCAAAGGTTGTTTTTATAAAATATAATTACAAAATATATATAAGAATTTAATTGTATTGAAATAGTATTAAGGAGGACATATGAAGGCTAATAAATTGGTAGTTGAATTATTCAGTTTAGCTATATTGTCCGGTTGTTTGATAGCTTGTAGCAAACCTACAAAGGAAGCCAATACACAGTCTATGCAAAACATGAAGGTAAATAGAACAAATTCAAATGCTAAGTCGAATATTTTTGCAGATGATGATTATGATGCAATGATTGATGAGAAAAATAGTACAGTGTTGAATTTAAGTGATATTTCTAAATTAAAGGCAAAAAATGTGAGCGTATCGGGAAATGTTATAACTATTTCTTCAGGAGGTACTTACATTTTAACCGGTAAACTTGACGATGGGCGAATAGTAGTTAATGCAAAAAGTGATGATAAAGTTAGACTTGTTTTAAAAGGAGTTGAAATTTCTTCGACTAGAGGGAATCCTATTTTAGTTGAGAATGCAAAAAAAACGATTATTACTCTTGCATCAGACACTAAGAATAAATTAGAGCTGAAAGGAGAATTTAATAAAGAGGAAAATAAGGATTCAGTTATTTTTTCAAAGAGTGATTTAAGTTTTAACGGTACAGGAATTTTAAATCTTTTTTCACCTTATGGTAGAGGGATTGTATCTCAAGATAAAGTAGTCTTTGTAGACGGTAAGTATGCAATGGATACTGCGGGAAATACTGTAAGTGCTAAAAATTCTGTAGCAATAGCCGACGGTAAGTATGATATTAAGTCGGGAGAAAAAGGCATAGGATTAAAAACTACCGGAAGTGATAATAAGGGCAGTGTGTATATTGCAAATGGAAATTTTAATATTTCTGCCGGAAAAGACGGAATAAATTCAAATTCGAAAGTTACAATTAACAATGGAAATATAAAGATAAAAAGTGGAGATAATGGTATCGAAAGTGAAAATATAGACATAAGAGGCGGAAACACACAGGTTGTTTCGAAAGATGATGGCATATTTGCAAATGGCAAAAAAGATACTAAGCCTGATTCTCTGCATATACAAATAAGTGGAGGAAAGGTTAATATTTATTCTGAAAAGAATGGATTAAATTCTAAGGGTGATATTTCCGTAACCGGAGGAGAGACAGTTGTCGAAAGTTCAAGTAATACTGAAAACTTGACAATGAATTATAGAGGTTCTGCAAAAATAACCGGTGGAACATTCGTCGGAGTGGGAAACGATTCAATGGTTAAAAGTTTTGGAGATTCTTCAACTCAGGGAAGTATGCTTATGAAATTTGATAAAAAGACTAAAGAAGATTTGAAAGTTTTAGATGAATCAGGAAAAACTTTAGCAGAATATAAACCGAAGTCGGAATATCAAACGGTTATAGTAAGTACAAAAGATATTAGGGAAAATAAAAAATATAAATTAGTGGCAGGAGATCAAACTTTGGACGTTTTCTTAGATAAAATAAATTATAAATCTGCCGAACTTGTTGAAAAATAATTGAAATAGATAGAAAAAGTAACTGAAGATTATAAAAAGCTGTGAAAAAATTCACAGCTTTTTTAATGAAATTTTTAAACTATCTAATATATGAAATTGTATCTTTTTCTTCGATTTTTACCATCTCTACAGATTTGTAAAATTCATTATCTCTGACATCGTGAATATCTGTAAAAAGGCAAAAAGTTCTAACATCTTTATATTTTTCAGAAACCGCCTTAAACAGCTTTGTTCCAATTCCTTGTCTATAGTAATCAGCATCTACAATCAAGTCTTGAATAAGTAGTATATGTTCACCATCTCCAACACAACGAATAAAAGCTATTAATTTATCATTCTCGAAAGCACCTAAAAGATAAAGTGAATTTTCAAAAGCTCTTTTTAGTTTTTCGTCATCTTTTAGATATGCTGACCAGTTTGCAGACTTAAAGATTCTCTTTATATCTTCAAAGTATTCATTAAAATCAAATTCTCTTAATTCCATATATCCTCCTAAATTTCTAAAAATAATTTTACTCCCTCTTTTAGTTTTTCTTCACTAAGTGTTGCAAAACCTAATAAAATAGAAGGAATTTCTCTTTTTGTTCCATAAGAGCTAAGTCCATAGACTTTTATCTTTTTTTCTTTCGCTTTTTTTACAATATATTCTTCCGAGTAGTTTTTCGGATATTCTAAAACTACATGAAGTCCTGCGTCTGCTCCTCTTATTGTTATATCTTTTCTTTCGCTTAACATATCAATTAATAATTGTCTTTTTTTAGAATAAATTTTTCTCATTCTGTTTAAATGTTTTTCAAATTCTCCTGTCTCTATAAAAGCGGTAAGCATTTTTTGAACCATAATTGAAACCGGACAGATGAAAAATTTAAAAATTTTATTATATTTTTCAACCAAATCGAAGGGTAGAACCATAAAACTAACTCTAAAACTTGGTGAGATTGACTTTGAAAAAGAGCCTATATAAATTACCTTATCATTCACATCAATTGATTTTAATGCAGGAACAGGTCTTTTTGAGTACTTAAATTCACTGTCGTAGTCATCTTCAATTACATATTCTATTTTTTTCATATTCAAAAGTTCAACACGTCTTTGCATATTCATTATAACACCGGTTGGAAATTGATGAGCTGGAGTAATAACACAAAAATCTGACTTTGATTTTTTTAATTTTGTTAAATCCATTCCGTTTTTATCTACGGGTATAAATTCATAGTTTATATCATTTGTATCCATGATATTAGAAAGCATATTGTAACCGGGGTCTTCAATTCCAAATTTTCCTGAAATCAATTTAAAAATAATTTGGAATAGATATTCTGAACCACTTGAAATTACAATTTGTGAAGGGTCAGCCTTAAAACCTCTTGATTTATCAAGATATTCTGAAATTTGTGTTCTAAGTGGAAAATAACCTTGATAATCAACTTTCTCTAAAATATCCTTATTGTCGAAAATATTTGAAGATATTTTTTGGAATATCTTATAAGGAAATTCTTCACTTACACCACTGTATGAGAAGTCATATTCGATATTTTCTTCTTCTTTTGTTATGTGGATTGGCTTGCTATCTAGGACATAAAGCTCTCCAACGTCTGAAACGAAAAATCCCTGTCTTTCTTTTGAATAGATAAAGCCTTCTTCCAAAAGTTTTGAATAGGCATTGTCAACAGTATTTAAGGAAATTTTATATTCCTTTGCCAAATTTCTCTTGCTCGGAAGTTTTGTATTTGCCTTGTAAGTTCCATTTATTATTTCGTTTTTGAAATATTCGTAAATTTGCATATAAAGTATGCCGTTATTTAATATTAACATTCTGACACCATAAAAAAATATTATTTTGATACTACAAACAGTATCAATATATGTATTATACTATATTTAATTAAATTAATCAAAGGAGCATTTATTATGGAAAGGAAATTAAGTATTAAAAAAATAACCTTAATAGGAGTAATGGCGGCAGTTGTTTTTGTGGCATCACAAATTCAAATTAGAATACCACTTGGAGGCAGTGAAACTAGAGTGCATATTGGAAATGGATTTTGCCTACTATGTGGTCTGCTATTAGGACCTTTTACTGGAGGACTTTCATCAGGATTAGGATCAGCAATATTTGACCTTACTAATCCCGTTTATCTACCATCTTTTCCATTTACATTTACATTTAAATTTTTAATGGCTTTCATATGTGGTAAAATCGCATACTCAAACGGAGCAAAAGCAGAAGACTTTAAGAAAAATCTAATAGGCTCAATAATAGGTGCCTTTACTTATGTAATTTTATATCTATCAAAGAGTTATATAACTGATATATATGTTAAAGGATTACCTCAAGCGGGAGCAATTGCAAAGGGATTGCAAAGACTTGGAGCATCAACAACTAATGCAGTTGTGGGTGTAATAATTGCAGTATTGTTAGCAAAAGCATTACAACCTATTTTGAAAAAGGCATTAAGATAGATGAAAATTTTAGTTTTTAATGACTACTGTGTAACTGGAAATATTGCAATGAAGGCTAATATTTCTGTATTATCACAAAACGGACATGAAGTTTTTGGAGTTCCGACAAAGATATTTTCATCGAATATGAGTTATAAGGATTATATCAGTTTTTATATGCCGAATTTTTCAGAAATTGTTAAAAAAATATTTGAAATCCAAAAAATTGATGCTATCTATATCGGATTTATTGACGATGAAGAAATTTTTGAAATAATAAAAGATATTTTACAAAAATTTAAAGGAAAAGTAATTTTAGATCCGATACTTGGAGATAATGGAGTAAAATACTTCGGAACAACAGGAAAACAAATAGCTTTTTATAGGGAAATTTTGAAGTTTACAGATGCAGTAACACCAAATTTAACAGAAGCAATATTGCTTACCGATTATAACAAAAATTTCTCTGAAATCGAAAGAGAAGATGTAGAAAAAATAGCAAAAAATCTTCTTGAAATGGGAGTAAAACAAATTATTATAAAAAGTTTTGAAAAAAATAATATACTTAATACCTTATGTTTTTCTGAAAATACAATAAAATGGTTTGAAAGTAAAAAAATAGATATAAAAATATGTGGAACTGGAGATGTATTTTCCTCACTTGTAGCAAGTGAGTTAGTAAAGGGAGAACATTTAGAAAACTCCATCCAAAAAATTCAAACTCTATTATTTGATAATATTGAAAAACAGGAGAAATATGAAGGCTTAAATGAAATACAATTAGAAAATTTTAAAATAGGCGAATAGCCTATTTTTTGTTGAGAAAAAACGAAATGACGTATAAGGAGAAATCTTCGTTTCATAGCTAAACGTTAAAAGTAAATAAACTTAAAACTTTAAAAGAAATATTAAAAAAAATATAAAAGGTATCAAAAAAATTATTGAAAATTTTATATAAAAATAAAATAATTCACGTCATAGTACTGAGTAGAGTGATGCCCTTAACACGTCATCTCGAGCGTAGACAATCTAGCCCTAACTTTGTTTACTTGCAAACAAAAGTAGGTCTGACGGAGTCATTGTGTACAATGACTCTGGAGATCTCCTAAAGCTCTGTGCTATCAAACAAAAGTAGGTCTGACGGAGTCATTGTAGCATTGATACAATATTTCCTAAAGCTCTCTGCTTTCATATAATCAAATAAAATTTCTACAGTCAGGTGTACTAAATTTAAAGAAATTAGAAATTTATTTATCATTCTTCTTTTTGATTATGATTATTTGCTTTTATTGCAGGGTATATTTTTATCAAAATTTATAAGGAGAGAGAAATATGAAAAAGAAAATTATAGCGCTGGGATCAGTGTTAATATTAGTTTTTGGAATTTTTATTTTTAAAAACTTTTATATGAATGATAAAAATGTTAAAAATGAAAATTCCGGAAGTAACAGTGTTACTGAAAAAAAATCTTCAAACAATGATTCCAAAAAAGACTCAAATTCAAAAGAATCTGATTCAAAAAAATCAAATTCAGATGAAAAACTCACTTTAGAAAACTTAAAAAGTCAAAAAAAAGTTATGGTTTTAGACTTCAGTCAAAATGGCTGACACGCTTGTGCTGTTCAGCACCCGGTTTTGGAAAAACTGAGAGAAGAATATAAGGATAGAGTAATCATAAAAACTATTGACATCAGAAAACAAAGAGAATTTGCTTCACAATTTCCTATAAAAGCAACGCCTACATTATTTTACTTTAATGCGGACGGAACGCCTTTTAAAGCATCAGATGAATTGGCAAAGAAAATAAGTTATGTTGCTTATGAAGATAAAAAATCAGGTGAATTAAAATTTGGTGGTTCAGAAGGCGTTGTTAAATATGAAGAATTAAAGCAAGTTATTGAGGAGATGTTAAAAAATGTTAAGTAACTTAGAGAATATTATCGGAGAAGGCTTGAAATCATTTAGTATTTTTGCACCGATTCTCGCATTGCTTGGAGGGATACTAACTTCAATTTCACCTTGTTCACTTGCATCAATTCCTTTAATTATCGGCTTTATGACCGGAACTAAAGAAGATGATACTAAAAGAGCATTTAAAACTTCCGTTGTATTTGCTATCGGAATGGCAATAACTTATACAACACTTGGAGTTTTAGCTGCACTGCTTAGTAAAATTTTTAATCAATCCGGACCGTTTTGGAATATATTTTTAGGAATTGTTATGATTTTAATGGCATTACAAACTTGGGAGGTAATAAATGTAGTTCCAAGTAAAATTTTGACAAATAAAAGCAAAAAGACAGGATATGTAGGTGCTTTAATTGTTGGAATAATGGCAGGGCTGTTTTCAAGTCCATGTTCAACACCGATTTTAGTTGCATTACTTGCGATTGTTGCTTCAAAAGGAAGTTTACTTTGGGGAGTATTACTATTCTTACTTTATTCAATAGGTAACAGTATTTTAGTTGTTGTTGCAGGAACAAGTGCAGGATTTGTCGGTAAAGTTATGTCAAATAAATCTTATGGAAAAATTTCAGATATTGTAAAAATTATTTTTGGAATAATTATTTTACTAATAGGAATATATTTCCTATATCTTGGATTTTAAAAAGTAAAAAATTAGAACTTAGTAGAAAAAACTGCTAGGTTCTTTTTTGTGGAACAATGAAATTTTTAGTAAAAATGATAGACAACAATTAATAATTGTGATATAATACAGTGTACTGAATTTTTATTTAAATTTGTCGCTTTTTGGCAGTTTAAAAAATTTGTTTTAAAGTTTACATTGAAGATAAAGGTCCATATTTATGTTCAATGTAAATTTAGAATAGAGTATAAAAAATTATTGAAAGGGGAAATTATATGAGAAGAAAAATTTATAAAACTCTGTTATCTTTCTTAATGGTTATGGTAATGATTCTTCAAGTGGTGAGTACAGCTGTTGTTGCTGAAGGAAACAAAAAAGAAGTAGACGCAACAATTACAAACTTCAGACTTGAAAGTCCTAAGGGGAAAAAGGCTACAGAGCTTAATAAACACGATGCATTTTATCTTGCAATGGATTGGAAAGTGGATAATGAATATGAAATATTAAAAGAGGGAGACTATTTTGATATAAAACTTCCTGATAATTTAAGTTTCCCTCCAGCATATTCACAAGGAGATTTTGATTTAACAGACTCAAATGGCAATGTTATTGCGCGAGCTCATCTTACACGTGGAGCAGATAATGTAGGAGGAACTATCCGTGTTACATTTAACAACAAAATCAATAATAAGTACAATGTACGTGGAACTCTTTATCTTGGAGCTTTATTCAACAAAAATATAATAAAAAATAATCAAGAAAATGAGTTTACTGTTTCAGTTAAAGGAAAAACTGCAAGTACAAAAGTAAAAGTTACTAAGGTAGCAACTCCTCCTGATCAAGTACTTTCAAAATGGGGAGAACGTGTAACCGAAGGTGGCAAGCCTATAAATGAAGTTATATGGAAAGCAAATATTAATTATAAAAAAGCAAATTTAAAAGATGCAGAAATCACTGATTCATTAACAGGAGATGCAACTTATATTCAAAATTCTTTCAAATTGGAGGAAGTGGAATATAATGATGAAGGTGGAGTTATAAAAAAAATTAAAGAAATTAGTCTTACAAGCAAGCTTAATTTCGGTGCTGATAATAAATCTTTTACTATTAAGTTAGGAAATGATGGTGGACAAAAACAATATAGATTAACTTATAAAACTACCTATATAGCGGGAACTGAATTAAAAAATAATTTAAAATTAAAATATGAAGGCAAAAATGAAGAAGTTAGTTTTACTTTTAAGGATCAAACTGCTGGTGGAACAGCAGGTGGAGATCTTGCAAGTAAAATTAAGATTATAAAGGTAGATGCTGAAGATAATAATATCGTCCTAGCAGATGCCGTTTTTGAAGTAACAGGACCAAATGGTCAAAAATTTGAATTAAAAACAGGTGCTGACGGTACTGTTGTTTCAGGAACGTTGACTCAAGGTACTTATAAAGTAAAAGAAAAAGAAGCACCTAAAGGCTATGTATTAGGTAAAGAAGAATATACTTTAAATGTTACTCCTGCCGGAGGAGCAATTCAAAAAATTACTAACAAGAGAATTAAGATTAACATCTCCGGTAAAAAGACATGGGATGATGGAAACAATCAAGATGGGAAAAGGCCTAATAAGATAAAAGTAAGTTTACTTGATGATAATAAAAATGTAGTTCAAACAAAAGAAGTAACACCGGATGCTGCAGGTAACTGGAATTATACTTTTGAAAATGTTGATGAATACAATGTAAAGACAAAGAAAAAAATAAATTATACCGTTAAAGAAGAAGCTGTAGAAGGATATACTACAGAAGTAAATGGATATGATATTAAAAATTCACATACTCCTAGTAAAACAAGTATAAAAGTAACAAAAGCTTGGGAAGATAAGAATGACCAAGATGGAAAGAGACCAACAAGTGTAACAATTAAATTACTTGCCGATGGAGTAGAAACAGGTGATAAGCTTACTTTAACAGCAGTAAATGGCTGGAAGGGAA
>OKRW01000826.1_pt1 | contig 29575 bp, 30 predicted proteins | sample 1601151 | NCBI WGS metagenome assembly OKRW01 (sample SAMEA3541471, study PRJEB24748) | human gut metagenome | biome: human gut; feature: human-associated habitat; material: faeces | place: China | collected 2012 | reverse complement strand
GTCAGCTCGTGTCGTGAGATGTTGGGTTAAGTCCCGCAACGAGCGCAACCCCTATCCCCAGTAGCCAGCGGTTCGGCCGGGCACTCTGAGGAGACTGCCAGGGATAACCTGGAGGAAGGCGGGGATGACGTCAAATCATCATGCCCCTTATGATTTGGGCTACACACGTGCTACAATGGCGTAAACAAAGGGAAGCGAACCTGCGAGGGTGGGCAAATCCCAAAAATAACGTCCCAGTTCGGACTGTAGTCTGCAACCCGACTACACGAAGCTGGAATCGCTAGTAATCGCGAATCAGAATGTCGCGGTGAATACGTTCCCGGGTCTTGTACACACCGCCCGTCACACCATGGGAGTCAGTAACGCCCGAAGTCAGTGACCTAACTGCAAAGAAGGAGCTGCCGAAGGCGGGACCGATGACTGGGGTGAAGTCGTAACAAGGTAGCCGTATCGGAAGGTGCGGCTGGATCACCTCCTTTCTAAGGAAAAAGTAGAGTAATTGAAATGTGTTTTACTGTTGAGTTATCAAGGCAACTGAATAACGATATTTCTGGTGCCGATGCGGTTGGGGGACACACCCGTTCCCATCCCGAACACGACGGTTAAGACCCAATCGGCCGATGGTACTGCACTGGAGACGGTGTGGGAGAGCAGGTGGGCGCCAGATCAAAAAAAGAAAAACAGGAGAGATCCTGATGAGAATAGATGCTGGTTTTACCAGTGATTTAAGAAGAAAAGATATTTTCTTTTTAAATGGCTGATAAAACATCAGTCAGCATTGTACCTTGAAAACTGCATACATGAGATTTGATTAAGTTAATCAAATATCCTTAAACGCAAAGTATTAAGAAATTAATGCAAACGCAAAGATAGGAAGACATCGATTTATCTGTTATTGAACAGAGTAATCAAACACATGTCGGAAGATACGAGAGTATCGGAAGACACGAGAATCAAGAGACCGCATCACCTACGCTAGGGTGATGAAGCGAAAGGTCAAGCAATAAGGGCACAGGGCGGATGCCTTGGCACTAAGAGCCGATGAAAGACGTGATAAGCTGCGAAAAGCTTCGGGGAGGAGCAAATATCCCGTGATCCGGAGATGTCTGAATGGGGAAACCCGCATGAGCAGACCTCATGCATCCATACGCCAATCCATAACGTATGGAAGGGAACCCGGGGAACTGAAACATCTAAGTACCCGGAGGAAAAGAAAGAAAACTCGATTCCCCCAGTAGCGGCGAGCGAAGCGGGAAGAGCCCAAACCAGTTTCGGCTGGGGTTCGGACACTCACCAGGTAAGGGAAGGTTAGTCGAATGGCATGGGAAGGCCAGCCACAGACGGTTAGAGCCCAGTAGACGAAAACCCGAACTTATAGAGTGTATCCAGAGTACCACGAAGCACGTGGAATTTCGTGGGAAAGAGCGGGGACCACCCCGTAAGGCTAAATACTCCTTAGCGACCGATAGAGAACAAGTACCGTGAGGGAAAGGTGAAAAGCACCTCGGAAGAGGAGTGAAAGAGAACCTGAAACCGCATGCTTACAATCAGTCACAGCTCCATAAGAGAGTAGTGGCGTACTTTTTGTAGAACGGACCGGCGAGTTACGTTAACAAGCGAGGTTAAGGAAACGGAGCCAAAGCGAAAGCGAGTCTGAATAGGGCGAAAGTTTGTTGACGTAGACCCGAAACCAGGTGATCTACCCATGAGCAGGTTGAAGCGTTGGTAAAACAACGTGGAGGACCGAACCAGGGATCGTTGAAAAGATCTTGGATGACTTGTGGGTAGGGGTGAAATTCCAATCGAACCTGGAGATAGCTGGTTCTCCTCGAAATAGCTTTAGGGCTAGCCTTATTTTGAGCTTAACGAAGGTAGAGCACTGAATGGGTACGGGGGCTTCACCGCCTACCAAACCTTATCAAACTCCGAATGTCGTTAAGCATGAATAGGAGTCAGACCATGGGGGATAAGCTTCATGGTCAAAAGGGAAAGAGCCCAGACCGCCGTCTAAGGTCCCAAAATCATTGTTAAGTGGAAAAGGATGTGAAATCGCTTAGACAACCAGGATGTTGGCTTAGAAGCAGCCACCATTAAAAGAGTGCGTAATAGCTCACTGGTCCAGGGGTTTTGCGCCGAAAATGTAACGGGGCTCAAACAATGTACCGAAGACGCGGAATTACGAATGTAATTGGTAGAGGAGCGTTCTCATTGGGGAGAAGCGATACCGAGAGGAGTCGTGGACTAATGAGAAGAGAGAATGCCGGTATAAGTACACGATAAGGCAGGTGAGAATCCTGCCCGCCGGAAGTCTAAGGGTTCCTGGGGAAGGCTCGTCCACCCAGGGTAAGTCGGGGCCTAAGGCAAGGCCGAAAGGCGTAGTCGATGGGAAACAGGTAGATATTCCTGTACCACCGCTATATGATGACGACGCAGTGACGCAGAAAGGTAGAGCGAGCGGCCAGTTGGTGAGCCGTTCAAGTGAGTAGGGTGTTTGGTAGGCAAATCCGCCAAACGGAAGCCTGAGACACGATGACGAGTGAAAAATAGTAACGAAGTCCTTGATCCTCCGCTGCCAAGAAAAGCTGCTAAGGAATATAGAGGTGCCCGTACCGCAAACCGACACAGGTAGACAGGTAGAGAATACTAAGGCGCGCGAGATAACTCTTGTTAAGGAACTCTGCAAAATGAACCCGTAACTTCGGGAGAAGGGTTGCTGACCATGGTGAGTATGAGCAATACAGAGCTGAGGTCAGTCGCAGTGAAAAGGTCCAGGCGACTGTTTAGCAAAAACACAGGTCATTGCAAAATCGCAAGATGAAGTATAATGGCTGACGCCTGCCCGGTGCTGGAAGGTTAAGGGGAAGAGTGCAAGCTTTGAACCGAAGCCCCAGTAAACGGCGGCCGTAACTATAACGGTCCTAAGGTAGCGAAATTCCTTGTCGGGTAAGTTCCGACCCGCACGAAAGGCGAAACGATCTGGACGCTGTCTCAACAAGGGACTCGGTGAAATTGAAATTCCGGTAAAGATGCCGGATACCTGCGATAGGACAGAAAGACCCCATGGAGCTTTACTGTAGCCTGATATTGGGTTTCGGATATTCATGTACAGGATAGGTGGGAGACTGAGAATCGAGGACGCCAGTTTTCGAGGAGTCATTGGTGGGATACCACCCTTAAATGTTTGGAATTCTAACAAGGAGTCTTGAAGCAGATTATTGGACAGTGTCAGGTGGGCAGTTTGACTGGGGCGGTCGCCTCCCAAAAGGTAACGGAGGCGCTCAAAGGTTCCCTCAGAACGGATGGAAATCGTTCGCAGAGTGCAAAGGCAGAAGGGAGCTTGACTGCGAGAGCAACAACTCGAGCAGATAGGAAACTAGGACTTAGTGATCCGGCGGTCGCGAGTGGAAGTGCCGTCGCTCAACGGATAAAAGCTACCCTGGGGATAACAGGCTTATCTCCCCCAAGAGTTCACATCGACGGGGAGGTTTGGCACCTCGATGTCGGCTCATCGCATCCTGGGGCTGTATTCGGTCCCAAGGGTTTGGCTGTTCGCCAATTAAAGCGGCACGCGAGCTGGGTTCAGAACGTCGTGAGACAGTTCGGTCCCTATCCATCGTGGGCGGAGGAAATTTGAGAGGAGCTGTCCTTAGTACGAGAGGACCGGGATGGACAGACCGCTGGTGTATCAGTTATCATGCCAATGGTAATGCTGAATAGCTAAGTCTGGAAGGGATAAGTGCTGAAGGCATCTAAGCACGAAGCCCCCCTCAAGATGAGATTTCCTGTTGCAGAAATGCAAGAGAGATTCGATAAAGAAAATGTCGTAGATAGGTCAGAGGTGTAAAGGTGGCAACATCAAAGCTAACTGATACTAATAAATCGAAAGCTTGACCAGAAATATATACTCTTTAGTTGTGAGGGTTTTAAACAGAAATATATTGAAAAAGAAAGAAAAAGAAAAAGTAAACAAGTATGGCTGTAAGGCTTAAGAGGCTACACTGTTCCCATCTCGAACACAGAAGTTAATGACCTAACAGCAATCTGTGATTGCGTCGTAGGTCAGATGCTAAGAAACTCCATTTGTGAAACAAATGGTAAGTTTCGACAGTGAAAGCTCAGAGCTTAACAGCAAAAATAAATAAACAAGAATGGTTATTAAGGCTTATTGGATATAGAATACAGAAGTTAATGACCTAACAGCAATCTATGATTGCGTCGTAGGTCAGTGGCTTAAGAAACTCCATTTGTGAAACAAATGGCAAGTTTCGACAGCGAAAGCTCTTAAACGTCGAAGGTACTAGTACATCTCGTACTGGGAGAATAGATAATAGCCAAACAAAAAAATCATCCCAATGAATGGATGATTTTTTTGTTTTAACAACTAAAGTTGAAGAGTAAAAACTCTTCGACTTTTTTTATAAAAGTCGAAATATAAAACTGATGGAAACAGTTTTTAAATTTTTTTATTCTCAGTTGTCAAATATTTAAGCAGGTTTCTTTTCAAAAAGTGTTTCTTTCGGATCACCTGTTTTATAAAATAATACAATCAAAAATATTACTGTTATAGAAATGAAAGCAAAACAATAACTTCTGCTAATTCCGAATTCCTTTATTATAAATGTAACTAACGGATCACTTAGTATAAATGCAATTTGTACAATTACATTTTTTATTGATAATATTGTAGATTTGTAGTGTAAATCAGTTTTTGAATTTATATACATTGAAAACAGTAAGTAAAAGTAGCCTGTTATAAATCTATATATTGCATAAAAAAACATGGAAACAAAAAAATTTTTCGAAATCCACATAACAAATGTAGAAATCATTAAAAATAAAAAACAGTATTTAAGTTTTACCATGGGATTATATTTTTTTAAATAAATTTGATGAAATTTTGTTCCGAGCATACTAATTATATTTGCAATCATATACATAATTCCGATATATTTTGAATTTATTTTGAAAAAGTCCAGATACTCGGGAAAATAAATTGCAACTTGCGGTATGGAAATATATGAAAGTAATAATATTAGAAATATGAAAACTTGTTTTTTAAAAATAAAAAAAGCAGTTTTAAAATTTACATTTTCTATTTGAACTTTTTCTTTTTCAGTATTTATATGTTTCTCAGATATCGATAGATACAAAAATAAATTCAATATTGATAAAACCATCGAAATTAAAAATGGAAGTCGTATATTGATATTGTATATAAAGCCTATTATGAGTCCACCGAGAATGTTTGAAATTCCACTTGATATTGATGAAATTTCAAACACTTCTTCTTCTCTTTCAAGTAAGTTCATTAACAAAACACTATTTGCTCCGGACATTCCGGCATCTCCAACAGCCATAAAAATTGCACATATTAAAAATTGGAAAAAACTCGTACTGAAAAATAATCCGACTAGAGAGAGAGTTATCATAACAGAACCGATGCATACACTTAATTTCGGAGATTTTTTATCTGCAAACAGTCCAAAAGGAATTTCAAAAATTATATTACTTATACTGGTTACTGAAAAAATAATACCTATTTTGAATATGTCTATTCCAAAATTTTTATAAAATAAAAAAATTATTGGAGAATAGAATAAAATAAAATTAGAAATGAAAGTAATTAAATAAACTTTAAATTTATTAGTATTATTTATTTTAAGAAATTTATATTCTAAAACTGACATCTATCATCTCTCCTGTTTTCTATATTCAACGTTTTTTGCTGTTTTATTCTTTCAGCAGGACATCCTCCATTACAAAAAAAGTTTAATTTACAATTATCACAACAAGGATCTTTGTTTTTTAAATTTCTATAATACTCTAAATCTTTATTGTTATTCCATACATATTTTATTGTTTTTTTAAAAACATTATTTGTGTTTTTATCTAAATGTGTATGTGCAGGACACCCAGAAATCACACCATTACTCAGAATTTCTAACTTTGTTTGACCAACTTCACATCCATATTCTAATTTTTGTATATTAGAAACTTTTATATCATTATATGCTAAATAATCATATGCAAAATACAACATACAACCCTCTATCTTTAAGTTTATTTTTAAATTATTTTTAACAATAAATTTATAAAGATCTTCTTTCAAATTTTTTATTTTTAAAAAATCTTCTTTTACAGAATTATATTTACTTTTAGTTTTAACAAATACAGCAATCGTAAATTTTTTAATATTGTATTTTTCTAAAAAAATAAGCATGTTTTCTAAATCTTTGTAACTTTGGTTTATGTTTTATAATACTGGCATTGTATTTTAAGTATATTGTATCATAATTCGAATAAAAAATCTAAATTATTTATAATATATTTCAAATAATTTTTTGTACAAAATATTAAACTAAAATATAAATTTAATTTATAAGAAGAACTATATTCAAACTAATTTGAATTTTCATTTTATTTTAAGTATAATATACATTATATATAAATTTAATAAAATTATTATAGAAAAAAAGGAGTAAATATGTTCGATGTTTATAAATTTTTTGATATGGTTTTAAGTCAAAATGCTTTGGAGATTAAAAAATTTTTTAATGAAGATGCTTATATTGATTGGCATAATACTAATGAAAGATTTACTGTTGATGAGTTTATTGAAGTTAATTGCACTTATCCTGATAAATGGGGTGGAGAAGTTGAAAGGGTTGAACAAATCGGAAATTTAATTATTGCAGTTGCAAAGGTAATAAATGTCCTTGATAAATCTTCATTTTATGTTAATTCCTTTATACTACTTGAAAATGGGAAAATTTCAAAACTTGATGAATATTGGGGAGATAACGGAAAAATTCCTCAATGGAGAATGATAAAAAATATAGGAGTTAAAATAAAGTAATGAATTCATTTTACAAAAATAAGAGTATAACAGATTACGTTAAATTAATTTTTTTGGTAATTATGTTCTCATTGGGTTTTGTGTTTAAGGCTTCCACTGGAGATTATATTTTACTTATTGTTTTAATGTTAATTGAATTTGCTTTTAAAATTGGAGTTAAATACATAAATTCTATAAGTTACACTATTTCAATTAAATTTTATAGAAATATTTTAAAAATGTTGAATATTATAAATTTTGAATTTAATTTTTTATTTGTATATTTGTTTTTTGATTCGATTTTTAAATTTAATATAAAGTACTTTACTGGAATTATCTTTGGTGTTTTAGCTATTAGTATAATTTTGTTTTCTTTTTTCATTTCTTTAAATTTAAAATATGAAGTTTTGACATTTAGAATGGCAAATGAGTCAGATAGAGAGAGTATTTTAGAAATATATCTTGACGGGTCAAATGCCTTAAAAGAGGATGGAGTGGATCAATGGCAAGGTAAGTATGTTCCAAGTTTAAAAGATATTGATGAACATTTGGGAATAGACCTTTATGTTTTGGAGTATCATAAAAAAGTTGTATCTACTGCTTGTTTGGTAGAAGGTATAGATGAAGATTATGAAAATATCAATGGCAAATGGAATACTTCTATTCCTTATATAAGTATTCATAAGGTAGCAACTTCAAATGAATACAAAAAGCAAAGTTTTGCAAAAAAGATGATGAGATATGCTGAAAATTTTGCAAAAAGAAAGAAAATGGATTTAAGAATTGATACACATAAGGACAATAAAAAGATGAGAAACTTTATTTTATCTTGTGGTTATAAATATACCGGAGAGTTGATATTGAATGGAGAACTTGAAAGACTTGGATATGATAAAAAAGTAGTGTAAGTTTAAAGTATAAAAAATTGTAAAAGGTATTATTATATGTATAATAAAACAAGTTTACGTCATAATATTGTATAGGAAAAAGTTCTTATTACGTCATCTTTGGCGGAGTAAATCTAGCCATAACTTTGATTAGTTGTATATAAAAGAAGGTCTGACGGAGAAATTATATCCTTAGATATAATTTCTGTAATTGTTAATATAATTTTTTTATAGACTATGTTACTTGAAGTAAAAGTACATATTTCGATGTATCTTTGATACATATATTTGCTTGCAAACAAGCAAATATATGAGATTTCTCCGCTTCGGTCGAAATGACGTATATGGAAGAATCTTCGTTTGATGGCTAGACGTTAGAGGTAAACTACATTAAAATTAATAAAGTAAATATAATATTTCACGTCGTAGTACTTACTATAAGAATTCTCTCAACACGTCATCTCGACCGGAGTGAAACGAAGTGGAGAGATCTCACTACTATTATTTGTTTGCAAATAATAGTAAGTCCTGTAAAGGACTTATTTAAAAATATTATATTATTTTAAACTAAAAAGGTTAGAGTTTTTCAGATCTCTAACCTTTTTGCTTTATACTAATGTGTTGCCCCGCCTTCTACCTTGATATCTTCTTTGTTTTCAATTATAGCTTCGATTGCATATTCTAATCCTTTTGCAATCAATTCTAATGGCATTGATGGCATATTTCTTTTATCTACAACTTGTTCTGGTAAAAATGGAATATGAACAAAGCCTGTTCTCATGTTCGGATATTTTGTACTTGCAAGATGTGCCATTCCGTAGCAAACATGGTTACAAACAAATGTTCCGGCTGTATTTGAAACAGAAGCAGGAATTTTGTTTTCAATCATTTTTTGAACCATTGCTTTTATAGGAATTGTTACAAGATAAGCGTCTGGTCCACCTTCAGCAATTTTTTCATCAATTGGTTGATTTCCTTCATTATCTTTTATTCTAAAATCATCCATATTAATTCCAACTCTTTCAACTGAAATGTCTGTTCTACCACCTGCTTGTCCTACACTTAAAACTACATCTGGTTTTTCAATTTCAATAACTTCTTCAAGTTTCTTTAAACTCTTTCTTGCTACTGTTGGAATTTCTACTTTAATTATTTTTGCTCCTTTAATTTCGCCTGGTAATAATTTTACAGATTCAATTGCAGGATTAATTTTTTCTCCACCAAATGGATCAAATCCACTAACTAAAATTTTCATTACATCATCTCCTAAAATGCTAATACTAACATAAGCACGATATGAACTAAAATCATTGCAAGAGCCATAGGTGCCTGTGTTTTTATAATCGTATATTTATCTTTAGTTTCTAGTATTGCGCCCGGAACAATATTGAAGTTTGCAGCCATAGGAGTTAATAGAGTACCACAATAACCGCAAGTCATTCCAAGTGCTCCTACTACTGCGGGATTTCCACCTTGTGCTATTACAAAAGGAATTCCTACACCGATTGTAATTACAGTAAATGCTGCAAATGCGTTGCCCATAATCATAGTGAAGATTACCATGCCTAAGCAGTAAGCTACAACACCGGCAACTCTTCCACCATCACCAACGATACTTCCGGCAAAGTTTCCGATTAAGTTTCCTACACCTGCTGCAGTAAATACAATTCCAAGTGCTCCTAAAAGTTGAGGTAATAAACTTGAAGCTCCAACTTGCATTAAAAGTCTTGAAGTATCTTCTTTCATATCTTCAACCTTTGGTTTAGCAATTAACAAAGCAATTATAAATGCAATTACTGCTGAAACTCCTAAGACTTGTGCAGTTGAGAATCCGAAAATTATATCTTTACCTTTAGCATCAGTTCCGATTATGAAGTTAAATGATTTAAATTGTGACATTAAAAACGCAAGACCTGCCATTATTAATGCAGGAATAAAAATTTTCCAACCTATTTTATCTGCATTTTTTCTTCTCTCTTCATCTGTTGGAGGAGTAAATTCACCGATTTTAACTTGTTTTGTAAGAGTAAGAACTCCACAAACAACAAGCATTGCACCGACAATAATACCACCTTGATCAGGTAGATATTTAACTAAAAATCCTCCAAATGCAAATATAATTCCAACTAAAAACCAAAATAAAAACGTACCTATTCTTGCTTCCTTATTTTTTAAACCTCTAAAAGCTGTTAAAATTGAGATTAATCCACAAAGAATATATACAAATTCGTCAATAAAGAATGTATTACTACTTATCCATTTTAACATTTTTTTCACCAGCCTTTCTAAGTTTCATTTCAAACAAGAAACATTGAATAATTGACAAAATAATCATTGCCACACCTGCAAATAAAGAATAATAAGCTACTTGTGCTCCGGTTATTGTGTGTCCCTTATCTTTAAGAGTAGAAACTATAAGTAAAACACCTGAAGAAACCGGAAATATATTTTGTCCGAAAAAGTTACCGTAGTTTTCAACGGCACCTGCCAATCCCTTTAAATCTTCAAGTTTAGTTTCTGTAAGATCAACTGTTTTAGTAGCAGCACCTTCAGCCATAGGTAAAATTAAAGGTCTTACAAATTGGATATGTCCACCTAAACGCAAAGAAAATATCGCTGCAATCCAACGGATAAGTAAATATAACCAGATAACCAAACCTGCACTTGCTCCTTTGATTTTTCGTATTCCGTCGGCGGCTTTTTCTTTAAGACCATTTCTTTCCATAATGCCTATTACTATAAGTGTAGTAAAAAACAAACTCATATATCTGTTTGTTACAAAGCCTTTACCTATAATATCCAAAATTTCAACAATACTTTTACCTCCGGCAAGACCTGTTGCAAAACCGGCAATTAAAACTACAGAAATTACATCAAGTTTTAACACAAAACCTACAACAATTATAACAATACCGATTAAAACTAAATAATTTTGCATATCTTCCTCCTACAATATATTTTAATTACTTATTTTTTTGAAAAAAAGTTTTTAATACAATAATTAAATAACTTTTTTTGCGATATAAACATATAAGTAATTAAAAATAGTATAGCATAATTTTTAGGATTTTTAAAGAGTATTAAGTCATTATATGAATTCTATTAAAAAATATAATTAATTAATTTTTTTTATATAAATATAATAATTAGTAAAAAATAAATTTATAAAATGGCGCATTTACAATGATTATATAGAAGTATATTTTTAATAATCTAAATTGATTAAGAAATATAATCTATATAGATATTTTTAGTGAAATTTATCTAAAATTTGACAATATCGATATATTGATATATAATTATAATATGTTTACGCCTTATGGTAAACATATTATAATTTCATCAAAACAACAATATGAGAATTAAAATGAAGTTTTGATATAATTAAAATATATTTATGCCTTATGATAAACCTATTTTAATTGCGAAGCAACAAGGTTCTCGGGCACCCACCCGATGCAAAGCATCGAGGAAGGGTGAGGTTCTTATATGTTTTTTAAACGTTATAGAAAATAAAAAAGTTCACGTCATAATGCTCAGCAAGGAAAAGCTCCCAACACGTCATCTCGAGCAAAGTCAATCTAGCCCTAACTCTGTTTACTTGTAAGCAGAAGTAGGTCTGACGGGGTAATTGTATCTTTAGATACAATTTGCTCTGGAAATCTCCTAAAGCTCTTTTACCATGAGACGTATATATTAGATGTATCTTCGATACATTTACTTTTGATTGTAAACAATCAAAAGTATGAGATTTCTCCGCTCCGTTTCACTACGGTCGAAATGACGTATAAGGGGTAACACTTTGTTTAATAGCCAGACGTTAAAGGTAAATAAACAATAATAATTTTAATCTTTATAGAAAATAAAAAAGTTCACGTCATAATACTTTGCAAAGAGAATCTCCCAACACGTCATCTCGAGCGAAGTCGAGAGATCTCATACTTTTGCTTTAGCAAAAGTAAATGTATCGAAGATACATACAAAAATTATTTTATAATTTCTTTCAAAAATATTGCTTGTTAAAAGCAAAAATAAGTTTTAAAGAACTTTTATAAATAGTTAATTTTGTAATAATCAACTACATAAATCTAATTCTACACAACGAAGCTTTACGAGATTTCCAGAAGAATTATTTAAGTATAATTAAACTTTGGTATTGGATAATCTTTAAAAATGAAGTGAAAAATAAATCATAAGATAGTTTATTTTTTTATTTAAAAATATTGATTTTTATATAAACATTTGATATAATATAATAAGCTGTTGTTTAAGGAGGTATTATGACAAAAAGAGAGCAAGAACTTTTAGAAATAATAAAAGAAAATCCTTATATTTCTCAAAATGAACTAGCTGATTTACTTAATATAAAGAGATCGTCTGTTGCAGTTCATATTTCAAATTTGATTAAAAAAGGATATTTGGTCGGAAGAGCCTATGTCATTAACTCGAATTTATCAAAAGAAGTTTGTGTTATTGGTGGATGTAATATTGATTTTATAGCAAAAAGTTTTGAAAAAATAAATATGAAAGATTCAAATCCGGGAACTTTGGAATATTCTTTTGGTGGAGTTGGTAAAAATATTGCTGAAAATTTACTTAAAATGGGAATAGAAAATAAATTTATTTCTGTATTTGGTGATGATGTCTATTCAAGAGAAATCAAAGATTATTTGAAAAAAATTGGGCTGGATTTTTCAAACAGTAAATTTTTAACAAATAGAGGGATGTCAAATTATATTTCTATTTTGGATGAAAATAATGATTTATTTACTGCCATTTCTTCGATGGAAGTTTTGGATGAAATCAATATTGAATTTATCTCTAAACTAATTGATTTAATTAAGAGTTATAAATATATAGTTATGGATACAAATTTAAGAGAAGATGTCCTTGAATATATCTGTAAAAATTGCCCTAATTCAAAGATAATTGTAGATTGTGTTTCTAGAAAAAAGGCTTTAAAAATTAAGAAATTATTAAAGTACATCTATCTTTTAAAACCGAATATTTATGAAGCAGAAGAATTAACTGACATTCCTTATGAAAATGAAAGTGATTTAGAAAAAATAGTGAATGTATTTTTAGAAAAAGGCGTTCAAAAAATTTTTATTTCGATGGGCGAAAAGGGAATTTTATATGCTGATAAAAATGAGAATGGAATTGTAAAGATAACTGAAAAACCAAAGATTGAAAATACTTCAGGCTGTGGCGATTCAGCTATGAGTGGAATAATCTTTGGAGTTGTTAACGAAAAAGATATTTTAGAATGTGCAAAACTTGGAAATATCGCAGGATTTATAACAGCACAATCTATGGATACAGTTAGTAAAGATATAAGTGAAAAAAATCTATTAAATTTTGGAGGAAGTTATGAAATTAGAAAAATATTTAACAGTTAGTGAAGAAGTAAAAAATGCAATTAAAGAAAATAAACCGGTTGTAGCTTTGGAATCAACAATAATATCACACGGAATGCCTTATCCTAAAAATGTTGAAACAGCCCTTGAAGTTGAAAAAGTTGTTAGAGAAAACGGAGCAATTCCAGCTACAATAGCTATTATAAACGGAGAAATTAAAGTTGGGCTAACAAAAGAAGAAATTGAAGTTATCGGAAAAGCGGGACTTAGTGTAACAAAAACTTCAAGAAGAGATTTAGCTTATGTTGTTGCTAATAAATTAAATGGAGCAACAACTGTTGCTGCAACAATGATTTGTGCAGAAATGGCAGGAATTAAAGTTTTTGCAACTGGTGGAATCGGTGGAGTTCACAGAGGAGCAGAAACTACTATGGACATTTCAGCAGACCTTGAAGAATTAGGAAATACAAATGTTGCTGTTATTTGTGCAGGTTGTAAATCAATTTTAGATATGGGACTTACTTTAGAATATTTAGAAACAAAGGGAGTTCCTGTTTATGGATACCAAACTAATATATTACCAGCATTTTACACAAGAGAAAGTGATTTTAAAGTTAGTAAAATAAATTCAGAAGAAGAAATAGCAAGAGTTTTAAAAGCTAAATGGGATTTAGAGCTAAATGGTGGAGTTGTAATTGCTAATCCTATTCCGGAAGAATTTTCAATGGATAGACAATTAATTGACAAGACAATTTTAGATGCTTTAAAAGAAGCAGATGAAAATGGAATAAAAGGAAAAGACACAACACCATTCCTACTTGATAAAGTTCAAAAACTTACACAAGGAAAGAGCTTAGAAGCTAACATCAGATTAGTATTTAATAACGCAAAACTTGCAAGTAAAATAGCAATAGAATATTCAAAATTAGCATAAAAGTCGGAAAAACCCCGACTTTTTTGAATTTATATTTTAAAAATTGCTATTTTGAAAAAGGTTTTTTAGTATGATATAATTAAAGTGCAAAGGCATATTTTAAATGTTGTTGATGATATTATTTTAATAAAGGACAATGTTAATGATAGTGTGTGGATATCTAATATAATTAATAATATACCAAAAGATATTGATATTGTTTATCTAGGTGAAAATAAAGATATATATAGGTTTATTATAGTAAAAAGTTGTGTAAAATGATAAAAATATTAGATGAAGGTAGTAAGTGGGAAATTGATAAGAAAAAAAATTTACAAAGTGCCAAGTCAATCACAAAAATGGTACCTAGTATTTTTGAAGAAGAACAATTAGATGAATTAATAAAAGCTACAAAAAATATTAAGTATAAATAGGTAAATATTAAAATAATACAAGTATTTTATATTATTAATTGATAAAGGAGTGTTGTATGAATGATTATCAATACTATTTTTTTGATTTAGATGATACGTTATGTAATTATAAATCAGCAAAGGAAAAAGCTAATATTAGAATCAATAGACAATTAATGAATTATGGAATTGATATTCATCTTTTTAAGGAGAAATACATTTCAAATGAAGTTAAATTAATGAACTCTTTTCTTGAAGGAAAACTTAATAAATTAGAATATCGAACAAGAAGATATTCTGATATTTTAAATTTTTTTGGAGTAAATAATGTAGATGAAAAAGCTAAAGAATTTAATTTAATATTTATGGAAGAAGGGAATATTAAAATTAAAATATTTGATGATGTTATTCCTTTTATGAAAAAAATTAAAAAAGCTAAAAAGAAAATAGCAATTATTACAAATGGTCCTACTGATGGTCAAATGAGTAAATTAAAAGTCACAGGGTTACTAAATTATATAGATCATATTTATATTAGTGAAGAAGTTGGAGCTGCAAAACCTTCAAAAGCTATATTTAATTTTGCAATGCATGATTTAGGTGCTTTACCTAAGGAATCTGTTATGTTTGGAGATAATATTAAAGAAGATATTTTTGGTGCAAAATCAGTTGGAATGAGTGCTATATTAGTTAATAGATTTAATAAAAATATTAATTATAATAATCAAATAAAAAATTTTTTTGAATTAGATAATATTTAAATTCATTATAGGGAGGATGTATGGACGTTTTATCGCATTTAGATAAATTATAATCTGAAGCTATATATTTTAAGAGAGGCTGCTTCAGAATGTGAAAATCCAATAATGTTATATAGTATTGGGAAAGATAGTTCAGTGTTATTGCATTTAGTTTTAAAAGTTTTTCCAGATGAGCCTCCATTTCCTTTGCTACATATAGATACTACTTGGAAAGTTAAAGAAATAATTGAGTTTAGAGACGAAATAGTTAAAGAATTAGGAAATACAAATGTTGCAGTTGTTTGTGCAGATTGTAAATCAATTTTAGATATGGGACTTACTTTAGAATATTTAGAAACAAAGGGAGTTCCTGTTTATGGATACCAAACTAATATATTACCAGCATTTTACACAAGAGAAAGTGATTTTAAAGTTAGTAAAATAAATTCAGAAGAAGAAATAGCAAGAGTTTTAAAAGCTAAATGGGATTTAGAGCTAAATGGTGGAGTTGTAATTGCTAATCCTATTCCGGAAGAATTTTCAATGGATAGACAATTAATTGACAAGACAATTTTAGATGCTTTAAAAGAAGCAGATGAAAATGGAATAAAAGGAAAAGACACAACACCATTCCTACTTGATAAAGTTCAAAAACTTACACAAGGAAAGAGCTTAGAAGCTAACATCAGATTAGTATTTAATAACGCAAAACTTGCAAGTAAAATAGCAATAGAATATTCAAAATTAGCATAAAAGTCGGGGAAACCCCGACTTTTTTGAATTTGCTAAATAAAAGATTTGATTTTTTCAGTAGATAATGTTAGTATTTTATTAGTGTTAAAAAATTTTAGATTGAGGTGGTATATGTTTAGACTGATTAAATTTGTAGATAAAAAATTAATATACAAAAGAGCTTTTATTAAACTTGCAGTTAAATCTATGTTTATAATTTCTCCTTTTTTATCTCAAAAATTTATTGATTCCATAATTGGAAAAGATAAAAGTAATATGATTTTATTTGCTATTCTAAATGTTGTCGCTTATATTCTTTCTCAAATTATTTTTTATTTTGATGATATATCATTGGGAGTTTGTGAAACAAATTCATATAAAAATATATTAAATACTGTGTATAAAAATATTTTATGTTTTGATGAAAAGAAGAGTAAGTTAGAAAGCAGTAATATTTATCATAATTTAGGGCAGAACTATGAATTAATAAATAAGTTTATATTTGAAAATCCTGTTTTGTGTATTATAAATTTTGTATATTTGGTTGCACTTTTGATTATGATGTTTAGATATTCTGTTCTTATTTCTTTAATAGTTATGTTATTAATTCCAATTTTTATTTTATTAACTAAAAAATATGAATATAAATTTGAAATCTTAACAGGTAGTTGGATTAATACTATTGAAAAATGTAAGAAATATTTATCAGATGTATATAAATTTAGATTTTTAATTAGAAATAATAATAACAAATTCAAAAAAATTGACACAATAACAAGGGAGTATAATTATTATTCAAGGAAAAAATATAAATTTGAAAGTTTTTTTAATAATATTTTGTCTTATTCTTGTCTGAATTTTATGATTTTAGTTGTAAATATTATTTCAGGAATTGAAGTTTACAGGGGAAAATTAAGTATTGGAGCATTTTTTGCCCTTAGTTTATATGTTTCTCATTTTTGGACACCTGTCGAATTTTATGTAGATTTTTATAAAGAATATATGTCTAAAAAGACAATAATAAATAATTTTTATGAATTTTTAAATGTAGAAAAATTAGATGAAAATAATGATAGTATTGATAGTTTAGAACTTAAAGACTATTCCTTACTTGGAAAAACTATGGTAAATGAAAAATTCGAGAAAGGTAATGTTTATTTAATTTTAGGAGAAAACGGCTCCGGGGATAATGCTATAATGATGACAGCACGATAAATCTAAGTAAAATCAATGGTTAAAGGCTTCCACAAAACTTTTAAACGTTGATGATGGATTGAGGCTGTCATCTTTTTATACTTAAAATTATCCAAGGGTATATCATAAAATGAAATCTCTGTATAGAGAAGAAGGAGGTACTTATGACAGAAGTTATTACTATAGCCAATCGAAAAGGAGGGGTTGGAAAAACGACTACCGCTTTAAATCTTGCCTACTCATTGAAAGAACTCGGTAAAAAAGTATTAGTCATAGATCTTGATCCTCAAGCCAATCTTACAAGGTGTTTTGATGTAGAAAATCTGGAAAATATAAAAACCATAGGTCATTTGTTAATGGCAGAACTGGAAGAAAAAAGTTATTCGGTAGAGGATTATGTCATATCTTATGATGAAATAGACATTATACCCTCAAGCATTTACCTGTCAGTTACAGAAACACAAATGAGGTCGGAAACGGGGAGTGAAAGAATATTATCAGAAATTATTGAACTGGTAAGGGAGCATTATGATTGTATCCTTATAGACACCTCACCATCACTTAATATTTTAACAATTAATGCCCTTTGTGCAGCAGGCAGTGTGCTTATTACAGCCGATACACAACTGTTTGCCATTGTAGGAATTAGCGAACTTTTAAAAACTATTCAAAAAATCAAAAAAAGAGTCAATCCTAAGTTATCAGTAAAAGGCATTTTGCTTACCATGTGCGATAGCAGGACAAATCTTTCAAAACTTCTTACTGAACAGGTGGAAGAAATGTATCAAGGGAAAATTAAGGTCTTTCAGACGAAAATTCCTAAAACAGTCAAAGTGGGCGAAGCCATATATAGCGGACAAAGCATTAAAAAGTATGCAAAAGGAAGCATTGTAGACCTTGCATACGACCATTTGGCAAAGGAGATTTGCTATGAATAAGAAACTTATGAGAAGGGAAATAACAGATGCCGTGGATTTTTTACTGGATGATGTAGGCATTGCGGAGCAAAAAGATATACAGAACATAGAAATCAACTTGCTTGAAAATTATCATGATCATCCATTTACCCTTTATACAGGGAAAAGACTGGAAGATATGGTTGAAAGTATCAAGGAAAATGGGATATTAAATCCAATCATAGCTCTAAAGAAAGAAACTGGCTCCTATGAAATACTTTCCGGACATAATCGGGTTAATGCAGCCAGACTTGCGGATCTGAAAACCGTTCCCTGTATCGTCAAAGAAAATCTTTCGGATAAAGAAGCCTATACCTATGTAATTGAAACCAACTTGATGCAGCGTTCTTTTTCAGACTTACTGCCGACGGAAAAAGCTGTTGTATTGAAACTGAAATATGAAAAAATAGCAAGTCAAGGAAAGCGAAACGATTTACAAAAAGAAATAAATAGACTTAATGATGGCATCGCCAAAAAAGAGAATAAAAAAACCGAAGATAAAGTAGACAGCAGAAAAAATATCGGTAAGGAATATAATTTATCCGGAGCATCCATTGCAAGATATTTAAGATTAAATGAATTGTCTGATTCTTGGAAACAAGATGTTGATAACGAAAAAATAGGACTGACAGTGGCAGTTGACTTATCCTATCTGCCAAAAGAGATACAGGAATATCTGTATCAAAAGTGTGAAGAATTGGAACTGTCCTTAAAACCAAGCGATGCTAAAACACTTCATTTAATGAACAGACAAGAAGAATTAAGTCAAGAGATGATTACATCATATTTGTTGAACTTAAAAAAGCCAAAGATAAAAGAATATCAGAATATTAAACTATCTCAAAGTGCCTACAAAAAATTCTTTCAGAATGAAAGCAAAGAAGCAGTAGGAGAAATTATAGAAAAGGCTTTAGAGATGTATTTTAGAGAAAAAGAAGGTGCTTAATAGTATATAAAAAGTTGTATTTTAGAGTATAATAACAGTAAGGAAAAAATATCAACAGAAAATATAGATAAAGCAAAGAGGTGGCATAGATGAATGAAATAAAGTTATATGAAAATAAAGAGATACGCTCTGCTTGGGATGAAGAAAAAGAAGAATGGTATTTTTCAATAGTAGATGTAGTAGGAGTACTCACAGAAAGTGAAAATCCTCAAGTGTACTGGAGAGTGCTTAAAAAGAGATTAAAAGAGGAAGGAAATGAAACCGTTACAAATTGTAACGGTTTGAAAATGAAAGCAGCAGATGGGAAAATGCGTCTAACTGATGTAGCAGATATGCAAGGAATATTCCGTATTATCCAGTCCATACCATCTCCCAAAGCAGAACCGTTCAAATTATGGTTGGCAGAAGTAGGGAAAGAGCGGATTGATGAAATCATTGATCCGGAACTGACCATTGACAGAGCTTTAGAAACCTATTTGAAGAAAGGGTATACACGTGAGTGGATAAATCAAAGATTACAAGCCATTCAAGTTAGAAAGGAATTGACAGATGCTTGGGATGATCATGGCATAGAGAAAGGAATTGAATACGCAATTCTTACTGACGAGATTACCAAAGCATGGTCAGGAATGACGACAAGAAAATACAAAGATCTAAAAGGCTTAAAAAAGGAAAACTTAAGAGATAATATGACAACTCTTGAAATTGTGCTGAACATGCTTGCAGAAGCAACTACAACAGAACTTACCAAAACAACCAATCCACAAGGCTTGGAAGAAAATAAAAAAGTTGCTAAAGAGGGAGGAAGTGTAGCAGGAAATGCCAGAAAAGAAATAGAACAGAAAACAGGAAAGCCTGTTATTACATCAAAGAATGCTGTAGATTTATCAAGACTGATTGAAGATGTTGTAAAAGAGCCACTAAGTAAAAAACAAGATGATACTGATAATGGAAAATAGACAAAAATAGAATATAAAATATTCGTTCATCACAGAGATAGCAAAGAAAAACAGCTATTTGAAGGAAAGATTCAATAAACATTTTAGAAAAAACATCTTTAAGAAAGAAGAATTAAATGGAAAATAACAAGTAATATAAAGCCGACTTTATAGAAAACTACGCATCAGGAGTTAGGCGAATATTTAAAGACTATGAAGATTATGATAAAAAACCGGAATATAAAACATCGGATAACGGGGTAATTCTAACATTATATAACAGAAATTATGTTAATAATGTCCCCAATGATGTCCTAAAGAATGTCCCTAAGAAATTGCTCGCTAAAGATAGACAAATACTTGTCATAGAAGAAATGGAAAACAATCCAAAAGTTACTATTATGGAGTTGAGTAATAAATTTAATGTATCTGATAAGACAATAAAAAGAGATATAGAAAAATTGAAAAAGGAAAATAAGATTTATAGACAAGGAAGTTTAACCGATGGAAGCTGGATGGTTATACAATAACACAGTAAAATAAATGAATAATAAAAAATATGGAAGAGATAGTAAAGAAAAACAGCTATCTCTTTTTTTATGCTTAAAACATAGGAGGTAGAGCGTATGAATATTAAATTCAACTACTATTACGGAAAAGAAGCGGAACAATTCTCCTTTTTTCGTATTCCAAAATTATTGTTTACGGATGAAGCATTTAAAGACTTAAGTAGCGATGCTAAAGTGCTGTATGGCATCTTGCTTGACCGAATGAGTTTATCTATGAAAAATAACTGGATCGATGAAGAAAACAAGGTATATATCATCTTTACCATAGAAGAAATTGCAAACATCATGTGTTGTGCCACACAGAAAGCAACAAAAATCCTTCAGGAATTGGATGATAAAAAAGGGATAGGACTTGTTGAGAAGAAGAGGCTCGGACTAGGAAAACCCAACATACTGTATGTAAAAAATTTTATTATCCAAGAAACAAAGGAACAAACTGATGTGCAAGAAGAAATCACAAATCAGGAATTATTACAATCACAAAACCAGAATGATGAAAATCACAATTCAGGAAATGTGATTTTCACAAAACAAGAATTGTTAAAATCACAATGTAATAAGACTAATTATAATAAAACTGAATATAGTAATACTGAGTATAATAACACCACCCCCATATCCCCCTCAAAAGATAGGGCTATGGAGATGGAGGAGATAGAAAAAATACTTAAACATCAAATAGACTATCCAGCTCTAATAGAAGAACAACCGAAAGAAAAAGAAAAGATTGACCTTATGATAAATCTCATGACAGAAGCAATCCAAAACAAGACAGATATAAGAATCAATCAAAGCAGGACAGCTTATAAAACAGTGAGAGAACAACTTTTATCACTACAAAAAAAGCATATCAAATATGTCCTATCAGTTCTTATGGAAAATAATCAAAAGATAATAAACTTAAGAGCCTATCTGCTTTCTCTGCTTTACAATGCACCGGTTAATATTTTAGGAATAACAACATCAGCATCTACAAAATCAGGTACAACCGATTACAGCAAGGATTGGCAGATATGGCAGGATTTCTTGAATACAACTTAAATGTATAAAAGGTAATGGGAATAATAAGCAGTGTGAGAAATTAAACCATTTAAACCATTGCAATTAAAAGATAAAAAAAGAAATGGAGAAGAGACATGGAAAGCACAAGAAATATTTTAACTAAAGTATTTGAAAGAATGGAAAAAGACAGCTTAAACGAAGAAAATAGAGATTATATAGGTGAAAAAGACGGACTTATTTATTGCGGTTTATGCCATACCCCTAAACAGCAGATAAGCATCATTGATGGAATTTCAAGGAAATTGCCGAAAAACTGTACTTGCAGGGAGGAGAGATTGAAAAAAGAAAGAGAAAAGTGGGAAGCTTTTGAACGTCAAAGTAGAATAGCCGATTTAAGAGAAGAAGCCTTTGACGACCGGCTTTTAGTAGAGCAAACATTCCAAAAAGAAGATGGCAGCTTAGAGCATAAAGAAACCGGACAAAGCTATGTGGAAAAATTTGAAGAAATGGAGAAAGAAAACATCGGTTTACTCCTTACAGGACCGGTAGGAACCGGAAAAACCTATTTGGCTTCAGCAATAGCCAATGCTCTAATTGAAAAGGAAGTTTCCGTGAAGATGACGAACTTTGCCATTATCTTGAATGATATGATGAATCTGGAAATCAATAAAAATAAATACATTGCAAACTTAAATAACTATAGGCTGCTGATAATTGATGATTTTGGAATGGAAAGAGACACCCCTTTTGCAACAGAGCATATCTTTAATGTTATTGACAGCAGATATAGAGCAGATAAACCAATAATATTGACCACTAATCTTAGTGCGGTACAGCTCACAAATCCAAGCAATCTAAAAGAACAAAGAATTTATTCAAGGATACTTGAAATGGCAATTCCCATCGTTTTTTCAGGAGAAAACAAAAGAGTTGCTAAGATGAAGGAGAAAGCAAGAAAGGCAAATATGTTTTTAATAAATGGATAGAGGGGAGGAAAGCTATTGATCAATGAAGAAGTAAGCAGACAAGTTATTGCCATAGTGAAAAAAGGAAATATAAAATCAGCGAAAATGATAATCAGCCTGATGAAAAAGCTGTTGGATGCAGCAGCCAAAGAAGGTAAAACGCTAAAGGCGTTTATAGAAGAAAAGAAGCCGACGACTGTAAAGGATTTAGTGCAAAAAGGGAAGGTTGAAACCTTAGAACTCAATGACGTGGATTTTAAAGGCTTAAAAAGAAACTTAAATAAAAGTGGTGTCAAATTCAGTATTAAAAAAGATCTTACCACAGGAAATAACATTATCTTCTTTCAGGCAAAAGATGAAAAAGTCATGGAAGATGCCTTTAAGAGTGCTGTTGCTAAATTTGCCGGAAAAGAGAAAAAAAGAGAATCAGTTATGACTCAATTAAATCATTACAAAGAAAAAGTCAAGAATGCACCGATGAAAGATAAAATTAGAGAAAAGAAGGCAGAAGTAGAGTTATAGTTAAATAACTTTAGGGCAGAAATAGTATAAGTTTGCTGTTAAAATATGATACAATACAGTTTAAGTATTTCGAAAATAAGGTAGAATCTAATAGGATTTGAACTGCTAAGAAAAGCAAAGGAGGGATTATTATAAAAAATCATAAAAAAGTAAATGGGAAACTACTACAGACAAACAAGAAATTCTCTCATCTTAAAAACGCTCAAAAGGAATTTATTATGCAGGAGCTTTATTCTCAGTGTAGAGAATATATTATAGAAACAGGCAGATTTCCATGTAAAGATGAAAAGTATACCGTTTTGGATAAAGTATATGACAAAATAGAAGAACGGGACATATGGATACCTTACACAGAAGTTTATCAGCATTTTTTAAGTAAAGAAACAAAGCTGAAGAATAGGCTGATAAAAGAGGGGATCCTTGTTGATCATAATGGCAAACTCAAGCTTTTTAGAAAGGTTATTCTGCCAATTACAACCGGCTTGAATGGAATAATTATTGATGTGGATGATATAGACTTACAAAAGGAAAAAGAAAAATATACAGAGATAGCCGATACCTTTCTGACAAAAGAAAGCTTGCCAAACCAAGTAGAAGATGCTAAAGAAGATGAGGCAAAAAAAGATTTAGTAGATATTATACGCAAAGAAAACGGAAAACATATCATAGTAATCGGGAAGTCAAAGTTTATAAAAGGTTTTATTGAGGAAGATATAATAGATGAATATATCATTACGATTAAGCCCTTGATATTAAGCGAAGATGAGGCAAATAGCATAAAGCTTAATAAAAAAATGAATCTAAAATTGCTTTCAGTGAAGAAAGAAGGTACAGATGCAGTATTACGTTATAAAAGAATCAGATAAGATAAAATAAAATACATCGTTAAAACCAATGTGGAGCAGAGAAATCTGCTCTTTTTTCATTGATAATGGAATATCTGATTAGAGGAGGAGGCGATAAAAACGAAAATATTGCAAAATATGATAAAAGATATAAAAAGCATATTTCATATAAGAGATAAGAAAAGATTTTTACTACAAAATCTACCTTATCTCTTTTTCTTTTATCCGGGAAATATTTTTTCTCATCATGTGAGAAGCTATACCGGTGGAGATGTGATTGACAGGATATTTCAAGGAATACTTGAGCTTAATACCATGAGCTTTATCCCAAGCATACACCTTATGGATATATTTGTAGGAATAGGGATAGCAACCTTAATTAAATTCATTGTTTATACCAAAGGAAAGAATGCCAAGAAATTTCGTCAAGGCAGAGAGTACGGTTCAGCCCGATGGGGACGCCCTAAAGACATAGAGCCTTACGCTGATGAAAAGTTTGAAAACAATATAATTTTAACCAATACAGAAAGACTGACTATGAACTCAAGACCTAAAAATCCAAAGTATGCAAGAAACAAAAATGTATTAGTGATTGGTGGCTCAGGAAGTGGAAAGACCCGATTTTTCTTAAAACCGAACTTGATGCAAATGCACTCATCTTATGTTGTTACAGACCCCAAAGGTACTGTCCTAATTGAATGTGGAAAGATGTTAGAAAAGCATGATTATGAAATTAAAGTGTTAAATACCATAAATTTCAAAAAATCTATGCACTACAATCCCTTTGCCTACCTAAGAAGTGAAAAAGACATTTTAAAACTTGTGCAAACCATTATTGCCAATACAAAGGGGGAAGGAGAAAAATCCGGTGAGGATTTTTGGGTGAAAGCCGAACGCTTATATTATACCGCACTGATTGGCTACCTTTACTATGAGGCACCGGAGGAAGAACAAAATTTTGAAACCTTACTTGCTTTTATTGATGCCAGTGAGGTAAGAGAAGAGGATGAAAACTTTAAGAATGCTGTTGACTATATCTTTGATGCACTTGAAGAAGAAAAGCCAAACCACTTTGCAGTAAAACAATACCGCAAATACAAGCTTGCAGCCGGCAAAACGGCAAAAAGCATATTAATTAGTTGTGGTGCAAGACTTGCTCCCTTTGATATTGAGGAACTTAGAAGTCTTATGGAATATGATGAGATGGGACTGGATACCATAGGGGATAAAAAGACAGCTCTGTTTATCATTATCTCAGATACAGATGATACTTTTAACTTTGTGGTAGCAATGATGTATACCCAGTTATTTAATTTACTCTGTGATAAAGCAGACGATGTCTATAATGGCAGACTTCCGGTACATGTAAGGTGTTTGCTTGATGAGTTTAGCAATATCGGTCAAATCCCAAAGTTTGAAAAACTTATTGCAACCATTCGTTCCAGAGAAATCTCCGCTTGCATTATCTTACAGGCACAAAGTCAGTTAAAAGCAATCTATAAGGATCATTCCGATACCGTTATCGGCAACTGTGATACAACCATTTTTCTTGGAGGAAAGGAAGGAAGCACCTTAAAAGAAATCTCAGAAACGCTGGGAAAAGAAACCATAGATTTATATAACACCTCGGAAACAAGAAGTAATCAAAATAGCTATGGGTTAAATTATCAAAAGACCGGAAAAGATTTAATGAGTAAAGATGAACTCTTTGTTATGGATGGTGGCAAATGTATTATGCAGCTGAGAGGCGTTAGACCATTTTTCAGTGATAAATTTGATATTACCAAGCACAAAAATTATAAGCTGCTTTCTGACTATAATAAGAAAAACACCTTTGATGTAGAGAAATACCTAAAAAGAAAAGATAGGGTTAATCTCAAAAAGGATATGCCTGCAAAAGTAATTGAATTAGAAAAATAGAAAATGATTGAATGATAAAAAACTGGTAGACTTTTGCTCATTATGAACAAAAGTCAATTTTAAAAATAAGGAGTTAAAGATAAACTTCTGCTCAAAATGAACAGAAGTTAAGATAGAGGAGGTTTTAATGGAAAATATACAATTGAGGAAATTTAATAAGATAGGAATAGGTGGGAGAAGCCCTCCAACTTTTGCTCAAAATGAGCAGAAGTTGAGAAGGCTAAAAATAAAGAAAATAAAATAAATTAACGTAAATAAAGATCACAACGATTGAAGAATAAAAGTTGTGGTCTTTTTTGTTTGGAACGCTAGAAAAATATAACAAAAAGAAATCGGAGGAAGAATATGCAAAAAGAAATGCTTAATATCAACGGGAATTTAATCAATGAAGTAGAGATAACAATAATTCAAGGTAAGGATGGAGAAGTTAAAGTAGCTAATTTTACCCTTTTTAGAAAGATGGGAAAAGCAGGAGAAAAGAAAAAGGAATATATTAACTGTAATGTCTATGGTGAAAAAGCTGAGCTTGCCAGAGACTTTGAAAAAGGTGATTTTATTCATGTTTTTGGTTATTACAAGGAAGTTGAAAAAGAAGATAAAAGCTATAAAAACTTTATTGTAAAGCATCTCAATAAGGTAGACAAAACAGAAAATACAGTAAACGAGGAGGAAGATTAATGGAATTTTTTACACAGGCGGTAGATGTACTGAAAGTGTTGGTAACAGCAATAGGGGCAGGACTTGGAGCATGGGGAGTCATCAATCTGCTTGAAGGTTATGGCAACGACAATCCCGGTGCGAAATCACAGGGCATAAAACAACTGATGGCAGGGGGAGGGATAGTTTTAATAGGGCTAAAGCTAATCCCGCTACTTGCCAATGTGTTGAAATAAGATGCTTGATTTGTTTGAAAAGATAGAAGAGTTTTTCAAGGATATTATGATTGATGTGATTAAAGATAATCTTTCAGCAATGCTTGTAGATATAAATGATAAGGTATCTACTGTTGCAGTAGAAGTAGGTAAAACTCCGGGTTCATGGAACTCGGAGGTGTTTGCCTTTATAAAATCCATCAATGAAAACGTCGTTTTGCCCATAGCAGCTATTATCCTGACAGCCATTCTTTGCATAGAATTAATTCAAGTGGTCGTACAGAAAAATTCCATGCACGATACAGACACCTTTGAATTTTTTAAATACATTATCAAGATGTGGGTAGCCGTATGGCTGGTATCCCATGCCTTTGAATTTTCTATGGCAGTCTTTGATGTCGCCCAGGAGATGATAGGAAAAGCAGCAGGAGTCGTGGGAAACAGTGCCAATATTACACCCGGTAATTTTGATGCTATGGTCGATGCCCTAAAGACAAAGGAACTTGGAACACTCATCGGAATTGCACTTGAGACGGGACTTGTTAAAATCTCTTTAACAATTCTGTCCGTTCTAATCACTGTAATCTTATACGGAAGAATGATTGAAATTTATATTTATTGCTCCATTGCAGCCATTCCTTTTGCCACAATGGGAAACAAGGAATGGGGGAGTATTGGAACCAACTTTATCAGAAGTTTATTTGCACTTGGACTACAAGGATTATTTATCTTAATCTTTTTCGGAATCTATGCAGTATTGGTTAAAACCATAAACTTTACAGATATTCATGCAAGTATTTTACAGGTGTTGGCATACGGACTGATACTTGGTGTAATGATGATGAAGTCGGGAAGTATTGCAAAATCAATTCTTAACAGTCATTAGAAGCGACTTTTGTTCAAAATGAGCAAAAGTGAAAAAGTAAAAATAATTCAATTAAAAATAATACAATTAAGAAAAAATATAACTAACAGGAGGAAGCAATGAAAAAATCAAATAAAAAGATAGGAATCATTTTGAGAATGGGAGCGATCCTTTCAGTAGGTATTTTAATTAGAAGGATTGCAGGCAGGAAAAAACAAAATATATCAGAATTGGCAGATAAGGATTTTGATTTTGCTAAAACCAGAGGTAAAGAAAGTGTCTTACCAAAAGAAGATTTTGGAATAAAGAATAAAGAAGAAAACTTCTTGGAATTAGAAGATGATATTGACTTGTTTATGGATGAATATTTGAAAGAGGAAATAAAAACAGAAGATGAAAAACAGGAGGAATTTAGAGAAGTGTCAATAAAGGCATTCGATGTTCTTTTAAAAGAAGTTCTTTCAATCAGTGAAACTTTAAGTCAAATAGAAATGGAGATCAAAAAACAAGGTGAATATAAAGAACCGGCAGAAGACTTAGAGAAGGTAAAAGAGGAAATCATCTCACTTTGGGAGCATATCGAAGCACTTTCAAACAAAAAAGAAAAAGACAGGGGGTAGATCATGGCATATGTGAAGATACCTAAAGATCTTAGCAGAGTAAAAACAAAGGTAGCACTTAATCTTACTCAAAGGCAACTAATCGGCTTTAGTATAGCAGGACTGCTTGGTTTTCCTACTTATCTGTTATGTAAAAACTTCTTAAGTACAGATATTTCGATGATACTAATGAGCATAGTCATATTACCAATTTTATTTGCAACACTTTATGAAAAGGATAATCAGCCGTTTGAAAAACATTTAGCCTATATCTTAAGGTTTCATAAAAGCAAAAAGATAAGAATATACCAAGCAAAAAGTATTTATAACACAGGAAAGGAAAAGGGCGAGGTAAAAATGGGAATAAAAAGAAAAACGCCTATAAGTAAGGCAAACTTAAGCAGCAAAAGGAGGAAAAAAATTGAATAAAGACAAGAAGAAAAAGCAGGAACAAAGAATACAAAAAGATGAAATGGAGCTTAAGAAAAATAAACAAGAATTATCTGAGTTAAAAAAAGTAAACAGGCAGGATGTAAAGAATAAGAGAAATGGGAAATCGTCAATTAAAAAAGGATGGTTTCCTTTTTTAATGAAACCGGAGAAAAAAGAAACCGTACAGGACACGATTCCTTACAAGAGGATGCTTAAAGATGGGATTTGCCAGATCGAAAAAGAAAAATACAATAAAACCATTCGTTTTTTTGACATTAACTATCGCTTAATGGAAGAAGCAGATCAAGAAGGTATCTTCTCTGAGTTTTCTTCTTTTCTTAACTTCTTTGATTCAAGTGTGGAAGTGGAATTTAACTATATCAACAGTGTCGGTGAAAATGAGGAAATCAATAAATTGATTGACATCAAAGAAATAGGAGATGATTTTAACGAGATCAGAGATGAATACAGACAGATGCTCCTAAGCCAAAGCTCTAAGGGAAATAACGGATTATCCAAGAGTATGTATTTAACCTTTACCATAGAGGCGGAGGATTTAAAGCAGGCAAAAAGCAGGTTAGAGAGAATTGAAATGGAAGTGTTAAATAACTTTAAGCAGATGGGTGTCAAAGCCTATGTACTAGACGGAGAGGAACGCTTAAAAGTTATTCACGATATATTAAATCCAAATGACAGATTAGTTTTCTCCTTTGAGGATTTGAAATACAGCGGACTGACGACTAAGGAATATATTGTGCCGACTTCCTTTAACTTTTCCAAACCTACCTACTTTAAAACCGGAGAAGTATGTGCAGAGGTGAATTTTTTACAGCTTTTAGCCTCGGATATTAAAGATGAAATGTTGTCTGAGTTTTTGGCAGTGGAAGAAAATATGATTGTTACCTTTCATATCAAAGCCATTGACCAGATGGAAGCGATTAAGAATGTAAAGAGAAAAATAACCGACCTTGATAAGATGAAGCTTGAGGAAAATAAGAAAGCAATTAGAGCAGGGTACGATATGGGTGCGACACGTTCCTTGACAACTACAAATATTGTAGGAAACAAGGCAT
>OKRW01000823.1_pt1 | contig 29598 bp, 31 predicted proteins | sample 1601151 | NCBI WGS metagenome assembly OKRW01 (sample SAMEA3541471, study PRJEB24748) | human gut metagenome | biome: human gut; feature: human-associated habitat; material: faeces | place: China | collected 2012 | reverse complement strand
TGCCGCGCGCCGCCTCGACGAGGCCCGCGGGCGCTCCCATGGCGCCGGCGTCGTCCGCGCCCGCGGGATGGCAGGCGGCGGGCGTCCCGGCCGCAGGGCTCGACTTCTCCATTCCCGACGAGGTTAGGGACCAGATTGGCCCCAAGGCCGGCGAGCTCATGGGCTTTCTCAAGGAGCTCGCGGACGGCCGACGCCTGCGGGGCGAGTCGAACAGGCCCGGAAAGGACGGCCCTGGCCCCTGGATGGGGGGGCTTTTCTCGGATAACTAGGCTTGTGAGCTGCGTTTATGGGGGCTGGTTGCCTGGGCTTGCCATCTTCTCGAACATATTTTCGTATACTGTGCGAGAAGTGCCCGCGGCCATGCTAGAATAGAACCTGTGTTCGGGTAGTGACGCTGGCCACCGCTTGCGCGGTGGCCACGAGCTCGCGGGGGTGCGCATGATCGTCCTGGGAATCGATCCCGGCCTGGCAAACACGGGCTGGGGCGTTATCGAGACACGCGGGTCGCTCGCGCGCGCCCGTGCCTACGGCTGCATCCACACTGAGGCCGACGAGCCGCTCCACGAGCGCCTGGGCCGCATCTGCAACGAGCTGTCCGAGGCAATCGGCCGCTACGAGCCGACAAGCGTCGCCATCGAGGACATCTTCTTTGGCCAGAACACGCGCTCGGCCATCCTCACGGCCCACGCGCGCGGCGCCGCCCTCGTGGCGTGCTCGCAGTGCGGGGTCGAGGTGGCCAGCTACACGCCCATGCAGATCAAGCAGGCCGTGGTGGGCACGGGCGCCGCGGACAAGCGCCAGGTAACGTACATGGTGCGCAACGTCCTCGCGCTCGACCACGACCCAAAGCCAGACCACTGCGCGGACGCCCTCGCGGCGGCCGTGTGCCACGCAAACCTCAGCCGCACCTTCGCGGCCTCGGCCGCCCACGGCGCCGCGGCTGCCAAGGCCATGGCGGCTACGAGGTCGGGGCTCACCGCCTCGACCGAACATGACAGGAGGAGGGGCGCATGATCGTCCAGCTTACCGGTACGCTCATCGAGCTCACGGCCTCGCACGCCGTGCTCGACGTGGGCGGCGTTGGATACGAGCTCGGCATCTCGGCCGTCACGGCCGGGTCGCTGCCCGAGGTGGGCACCCCGGGCGTCACGCTGCTCGCGCGCCTGCAGGTGCGCGAGGACGCCATGGCGCTCTTTGGCTTCTCCACGCGCGAGGAGCGCTCGCTCTTCGACAGGCTGTGCGCCATCTCGGGCGTGGGCCCCAAGCTCGCGCTCTCCGTGCTCTCGACCTTTACGCCCTCGCAGCTCGCGGGCGTGGTCGTGGCGAACGACGCCGGCATGATGGCGACCGCCCCCGGCGTGGGCAAGAAGCTCGCCGGGCGTCTGCTGCTCGAGCTCGAGGGCGTCTTTGCCAAGGACCCCACGCTCGTGGGCCTTGCCACCGCCGCGAGCGTTCCCAGCAAGTCGGGCATCGTGGCGCCCGCCCCGGTTGGCGTCTCGGGCGTAGAGGCAGACGTCACGGCCGCGCTTCTCGCCATGGGCTTCACGGGCGAGGAGGCCACGCTTGCGCTCGATGGCTACGAGCAGGCGGGCGCCACCACAACCAAGACGGCCCTCGAGTACGCGCTCAAGCGCCTGGGGAGGAGGTCGTAGATGTGGGAGGCAGACCCCTCGCGTGACCTGTTCGCAGACGGCGCGGGCGCCGGCATCGCGCATGGTGTGGGCTCGCAGCAGCCGCGCGGCGTGTCGGCCCAGCTCACGGCCGACGACCTCGACATCGACCGCAGCCTGCGCCCCCAGACGCTCGACGAGTACTGCGGCCAGATGCGCGTGCGCCAGAACCTGCGGGTGCTCATCGAGGCCGCTAAGAGCCGCCACGAGCCGCTCGATCACGTGATCTTCTCGGGCCCCCCGGGTCTTGGCAAGACCACGCTCGCCTCGGTCGTGGCGAACGAGATGGGCACCAAGATCCACACCACGAGCGGGCCGGCCATCGAGCGCACGGGAGACCTCGCGGCCATCCTCACCAACCTCGAGGCCGGAGACGTGCTCTTCATCGACGAGATCCACCGCCTCAACCACAACGTCGAGGAGGTTCTCTATCCGGCGATGGAGGACTTCTTCCTCGACATCGTGATTGGCAAGGGCCCCGCGGCCCGCTCGATTCGCCTCGATGTGCCGCGCTTTACCCTGGTGGGCGCCACCACGCGCACGGGCCTGCTCACCGGTCCCTTGCGCGACCGCTTTGGCATCTCGTTCAGGCTCGACTACTACTCGGTCGACGAGCTGGCGCAGATCGTCGAGCGCAGCGCGGGCATCCTGGGCGTCGCCATCGACCATGACTCCGCGCTCGAGGTGGCAAGCCGCAGCCGTGGCACGCCGCGTCTGGCAAACCGCCTGCTCAAGCGCGTGAGGGACTACGCGCAGGTGCGCGCGGCCGGCGCCATTACCTCCGAGGTTGCCGCCGAGGCCATGAGCTTCTTCGAGATCGACGAGCTGGGCCTCGACTGGATGGACACCAAGATCTTGCAGGCGCTTGCCGTGACGTTCCGCGGCAGGCCCGTGGGGCTTTCGACCATCGCGAGCTCGGTGGGCGAGGACCCCTCGACCCTGGAGGACGTCTACGAGCCCTACCTGCTGCAGCGTGGCCTCATCATCCGCACGCCGCAGGGAAGGCAGGCAACGCTTGCAGCCTTCGAGCACCTGGGGGCCACGCCGCCCACCCAGGGGTAGGACTTGCGGGCGATTGGGCGGTTGGCGACCGCTGCGTTCGCCAATCCGCTCTTCTTACGCCGCCCGCCCAGGGGTAGCAAGCCCGTGTATTTGTGCCAGCGCGCATATACAAGGTGCCAAAACGCATAGAATGAGTGAGACCGGAATAGAGAGAAGGGCCCGCCACCTGCATCATTGCAGCTGGCGGGCTTGCTCAAAGCGTATAGGACTGACCATGCTGCAACGTGATTACCTCACCGAGATGGTGCGTCGCTTCGCCAACGTCCTCGCGCGTCGCCTGCGCGCGGCCCTCCTCGACACCGACCCCGAGGCCATCAAGGACCTCGAGGACGCCGTGGGGTCGCTGCTCGACCTCGATGGCGTCACCGCGATGTCGCTCGATCCCAGCTCGCTCGTGACGATGATGGAGCTGTCGGGCGTGGCAGACTCGCTCGCGTCCTATGCCAACTATGCGCTACGTCGCATCGCCGACGCCTACGATGCCCAGGGCCAGCCCGCGCTCGCGCAGACGCGCCGCGTCCAGGCCGACGCCGTGTGCACCTCGTTTCTCTGCGAGCCCTCCTTCGTGCCGGCCGAGCTGGCCGAGCTCGACGCCAGCCTGGGGGAGCGCTAGCATGGCCGCCGCTAACGTCGGCGCCGTCCAGGCCCGCCCCGCGTCCGAGAGCCCCCTTCACGTGCCCAGCGAGATTGGCCGCCTGCGCCGCGTGTGCCTGCACCGCCCCGGCGAAGAGCTGCTCAACCTCATGCCGGCAGACCTGGGCCGCCTGCTCTTCGATGACATCCCCTTCCTCGAGGTCGCCCAGGCAGAGCACGACCGTTTTGCCGAGCTGCTGCGCAACGAGGGGGTCGAGGTCGTCTACCTCGAGCGTCTCGTGGCAGATGCCCTGGCCGCCGTGCCGGGCGCGCGCCAGGAGTTCACGAACCAGTTCCTCGCCGAGTGCGGCGTGCACGACAACGTGGCGCTTGCTGCCATCCGCGAGCTGCTCGACTCCATTCGCGACCCCTATGACCTCGTGCTCAAGACCATGGCGGGCGTCACGCGCCGCGAGCTCGAGCTGCCGCTGGGCAGCCGCTACGTCGCGGGCACGGGTGTGGTGGCCGCGACCAGCGCACGACTCGGCTCCACCTCCACGCTCGTCGCCGCGCTTGGCGACTCGGCCGAGCCCGACACCGAGCTCATCGTCGACCCCATGCCCAACCTCTACTTCACGCGCGACCCGTTCTGCGTAGTGGGGCCGGGTGTGAGCCTTAACCGCATGTACGAACACACACGCCGCCGCGAGACCATCTACGGGCGCTTCCTGTTTGCGTGCCATCCTGGCTACCGCAACGTTCCGTTGTGGTACGACCGCGACCTTGCCTATCACATCGAGGGTGGCGACGTCCTCGTCTTGGGCCCCGACACCATCTGCGTGGGCATCTCGCAGCGCACCGAGGCGGCTGCGATCGACACCCTCGCGAGCCGCATGATCTGGGACGACGCCTGTCCCATCGAGCGCCTCTTTGCCCTGCGCATCCCCGAGAGTCGTGCGTTCATGCACCTCGACACCGTGCTCACCCAGATCGACGTCGACAAGTTTACCGTTCACCCGGCCGTCCTTGGCACGCTGCAGGTCTTCCGCATCACGCGCGGCTCCCAGCCGGGCGAGCTTACCGTCGAGGAGGTGCGCGACTCGCTCGACCGCATCCTCGCGCGCATCCTCGGGCTCGACGCCGTGCAGCTCATCCGCTGCGGCGGGGGAGACCCCATCGCGGCCGCGCGCGAGCAGTGGAACGATGGGTCCAACACCCTTGCCATCGCTCCCGGGCGCATCTGCGTCTACCAACGAAACTCCGCCACCAACGAGGCCCTCTATCGCGCGGGCCTCGAGCTCGTGGTGCTGCCCAGTTCCGAGCTGTCGCGTGGCCGCGGGGGCCCACGCTGCATGAGCATGCCGTTCGTGAGAGACAACCTGTAGCCTCCGGGAGGGCTGCCAGCCTTGACGGTTGGCGGCCCGTCTCCGTTGGGGGCGTGGGTGTCGCGCCTCTCCTCCTGGCCCCGCGTCCTTCTCGCATGCATGGGTTGAATTGGCTATATCATCTCGCTATAATCACAAAACATTGGATTACACACATATTTATTCAAGAATCTGAATATTCAAAGCAATGAAGCACGGCGTCTGAGAGGGGCCACCATGAATCACACGAAGACAGACGAGACCTACGCAGCCAAGGGCGTCGACCTCTCGGGCCGCAACTTCCTCAAGCTGCTCGACTACTCCACCGACGAGATCCTCTACCTCATCGACCTCGCGGCCGAGCTCAAGGCCATGAAGAAGGCCGGCGAGCGCCACGACTGGCTGCACGGCAAGAACGTCGTGCTTCTGTTCGAGAAGACCTCCACGCGCACCCGCTGCAGCTTCGAGGTGGGCGCAATGGACCTGGGCATGGGCGTCACCTACCTCGATCCCAAGAGCTCGCAGATGGGCAAGAAGGAGTCCATCGAGGACACGGCCCGCGTGCTTGGCCGCATGTATGACGGCATCGAGTACCGTGGCTTTGCTCAGTCGATCGTGGAGGACCTGGCCGCCAACGCCGGCGTGCCCGTGTGGAACGGCCTTACCACCGAGTTCCACCCCACGCAGATGATCGCCGACATGCTCACCGTGCGCGAGCACACCGGCAGGCTCGCCGGCAACAAGCTCACGTTCATGGGCGACGCTGGCAACAACGTGGGCAACTCGCTCATGGTTGTGTGCGCCAAGCTGGGCATCGACTTCTGCGCCTGCGGCCCGGCCGCCCAGATGCCGCCCGTGGAGCTCGTCGAGCAGTGCCGCGCCATCGCCGCCGAGAACGGCTCGACCGTGACGCTCACCGAGGACCTCGACGAGGGCCTCGCCGGCACCACTGTCGTCTACACCGACATCTGGGTGTCGATGGGCGAGAGCGCCGACCTTTGGGGCGAGCGCATCAAGCTGCTGAGCCCCTACCAGGTCAACGCCGCCGCGATGGCCAAGGCCGCGCCGGGCGCCATCTTCATGCACTGCCTGCCGAGCTTCCACGACCTCAACACCACCACGGCCGTCGAGGTCCACGACAAGTTTGGCATCGCCGAGATGGAGGTCACCGACGAGGTCTTCGAGTCCGACAAGTCCGTCGTCTTTGACGAGGCGGAGAACCGCATGCACTCCATCAAGGCCGTCATGTACGCCACGCTTAAGTAGGCGCAGGTAGACGGGCTGGCGCGTGCAGTCCGAGTCCCTCTTTGTCCCAAATCCTCTCATGGAAGGGCCGCTCGCCATCGCGCGGGCGGCCCTTTTCGTTGGCGAGGCAGGTGTGTGCCCGTGCGTCAACGTAGGCGTGAGCCGCGCGGGCGGCCCTTTTTGCTAATTAGGTGGGTTGTCGGGCGAATTATGACGCCCGCGCGAGCCATCTGCCGGGCGCAAGGCGTGGCGATGGGTGGGCGCTGGCGTCCCTGCGAGCCATTTGCCGGGTGCGAGGCCGTCCAATTTCATCCGCACAAGCCATCTACCGGACGCATGCGCTTCGTTATGGTCGTTCGACCGAGTTCTGAACGAGGTTGAGCCCAATTAGAGGACAGCTGCGCAGCAAAACCGCAGGTAACAATTAAAGGAATACTCGGGCTAAAGCCAAATTCGGCCGTTAGGTCGTTCAGAACTCGGTCGAATGACCAAATACTAGAGCGCCTCCCCGGTAGATTGCGTGCAGCTGCCGATAGGCGGCTCCCGTCTGCCAAAAACTTGCAACTAACTTGCCCCGCATCCTCTACGCTGCGTCCCGTTGGGCGCCCGGGGTCACACTCGGGCAAGTTGCCGGGCGTCTTGCCCGGCCAAGCAGAAGGGGAACCATCATGAGAAGGCTCGAGGGCAAGGTCGCCGTCGTCACTGGCGCAAACTCCGGCGTGGGCGCCGCCATCGCCAAGCTGTTCGCAGCCGAAGGCGCAAGCGTTGTCATGGCGGCGCGCCGCAAGGAGGCGCTCGACGAGGTCGCCAACGAAATCAACCAGGCTGGCGGTCGCACGCTCGCCGTTCCCTGCGACATCTCCAAGCCCGACGACCCCGAGCGCCTCATGGCCGCCGCGGTCGACGCGTTTGGCAAGATCGACGTCCTCGTAAACAACGCCGGCATCCTCGAGAAGGGCCTCAAGCCCATCGACCGCTTCACCGACGAAGACCTCGATTGCATCGTCGAGACCAACCAGAAGGGCACGATGCGCTGCATGCGCGCGGCCGCCAAGCGCATGGCCGCCGGCGCGAGCATTGTCAACATCGCGTCGGTCGCGGGCGAGAAGGGCTGCGGCGGCGCCGTCTACGTCTCGACCAAGGCCGCCGTCATTGGCGTGACCAAGCACACCGCGCTGCGCTTCCAGGCCGAGGGCATTCGCTGCAACGCCATCTGCCCGGGCACCATCGTGACGCCCATGGTCGCCGGCACCACCGCCGCCGACATGGATCCCGACATGATGGGCGCCATGGCGACCCACTCCAACCTCCGCACGCAGCCCTGCATGCCCGAGGACGTCGCCAACATCTCGCTGTTCTTGGCAAGCGACGAGAGCCGCGCGCTCACCGGCCAGATTCTCGTGAGCGACTTTGGCTCCATGCTGTAGGCGACGCCAGACAACCTAGCCTTAGCTTCGAGGGCCGCTCGGCAATCGCCGGGCGGCCCCTCATTTGTGCGCGGCCGCGCGGCGCTACAATCAAGTCACTGGGCCCAAGCCTGCGACGCAAGGAGTCACCATGGCAAACTTCACCCTCACCTGCTGCTCGACGGCAGACCGCCCCAAGTCGTTCTTCGACGGCCGCGGCGTTCCCTACGCGTGCTTTCACTGGAACGAGTCGGGCGCCGACCACCTCGACGACCTCTACCAGTCCATCAGCCCCGACGACTTCTACGCCCAGATCAAGGCGGGCGCCACGCCCACGACGTCGCAGGTCAGCGTGGGCGAGTTCGTCGAGCTGTGGGAGCCCATCGTGGCGGGCGGCGGCGACGTCCTGCACGTGAGCCTGTCGAGTGGGCTTTCGGGTGCGTTCGAGAGCGCCCAGATTGCGGCGACCCAGATGATGGAGGCGCACCCGGGCAGGCGCATCCTCGTGGTCGACTCGCTGGGTGCGAGCTCGGGCTACGGCATGCTCGTCGAGTACCTGGCCGACATGCGCGACGCGGGAGCCACGCTCGACGAGGCCTACGAGTGGGCGCTCGAGAACCGCCTGCGCGTGCACCACTGGTTCTTCTCGACCGACCTCACGAGCTACGTGCGCGGCGGCCGCGTCTCGCGCGTGAGCGGCTTCGTGGGCACGGCGCTCAAGATCTGCCCGGTGCTCAACATGAACAACGCCGGCAAGCTCATTCCGCGCGGCAAGATTCGCACCAAGGCCAAGGCCATCGACGACATGGTGAGGCGCATGGAGCAGCACGTGCAGGACGGGCACGACTACGCAGGCAAGTGCCTGCTGTCGATGAGCGCCTGCCGCGAGGATGCCGAGCGCGTCCGCGACCTCGTTGAGCAGCGCTTTCCGGCGCTCGCGGGCAAGGTGGAGATCAACGACATCGGCACGGTGATTGGCTCGCACACCGGGCCTGGCACCGTGGCCCTGTTCTTCATGGGAGACGTCCGCGGGGAGTAGCGGGCTGCGCGGCGGGGACAGGGGGACGTGCCTTTTGTCCCCGTTTCGCCATGAGCGCGAAGGGCGCGGCGGGGGAGCTGGGCCCCGCCGCACCTCTTTCCTTTATGCGCCGCCCTCCTTCGCTCCGCTCGTCTGCTGCCAATGAGTTAAACTAGGCTAACAATTGCCAACGGCGAGCGAGGGCGGAGGCGCCATGACGCCCGAGGAGTACAAGCAGCTTTCCATTAGGGAGTTTACCGAGGCGGCGCGCGCCTACGACAGCGATCACGCGGGCATCTACGAGATGTGCCGCGACGACTATCCCCAGATGCTTGCCGAGCTCGAGAAGGAGCCGTTCGACGCGGTGCTCGACGTTGGCTGCGGAACCGGCGCGGTGCTCGCCCTGCTCCACGAGAAGTACCCGGATGGGCGCTACGTTGGCCTTGACCTTACGCCCGAGATGATCGAGGTGGCGCGCACCAAGGTGGCGCCTGGCATGGAGTTCGTGGTGGGTGACGCCGAAAACCTGCCGTTTGACGAGGCGAGCTTCGACGCCGTGCTGTGCTCCAACAGCTTCCACCACTATCCTAACCCGGCAGCGTTTCTCGCCGGCGCTCTGCGCGTGCTGCGCCCGGGTGGCCGCCTCATCCTGCGCGACTATACTTCGAGCGACCCCGTCGTGTGGCTCATGAACCACGTGGAGCTGCCGCTTGCGCGCCTGGTGGGTCACGGTGACGTGCGCGTCCTTAGGCAACGCGAGTTTGTGGAGCTGGCCCAGGCCGCGGGCTTCGAGGTTCTTGCGATGGAGGCCCAGAAGGGCTTTCGCGCCCATCTCGTAGCGCGCAGGCCGCGTAATGTTGCCGTCCTGAAACATATCAAGGTGTGAACCATCTCGTCTGTTACCATGGCCGGACTGACCCCGGAGTAGGGAGGCCGCATGGCGAGCAGCGAAGCCACAGCAAATCAGTCCGCCCCCGGTAAGCGCTTCAAGGTGCCGCGCATTCCCGGCGACATCATGATCTACCCGATGATCGCAGGCCTGCTGATCAACACCTTCTGCCCGCAGGTGCTCGAGATCGGTGGTTTCTTCACCAACGCAACGCGCGGCGGAGCCAACGCCGTCGTGGCCGCCATCCTGCTGTTTGTTGGCGCGGGCATCTCGTTCAAGTCGACGCCGGGCGCCGTCAAGACCGGCGTCGTGGTGCTCATCCCCAAGCTCGTGCTGGCGGCGGCGCTGGGCCTGGGCGTGGCCTATCTGTTCAACGACAACTTCCTGGGCCTCTCGAGCGTGTCGATCATCGGCGGCATCTCATTTTGCAACATGGCGCTCTACACGGGCATCATGAGCGAGTATGGCAACGAGTCCGAGCAGGGCGCGGTTGGCATCCTGTTCTTTACCGCGGGTCCCACGGTCACGATGATCATCCTGGGCGTGAGCGGCCTGGCAAACATCCCCCTGGGCACGGTGGTTGGCTCGGTGCTGCCGCTGGTCATTGGCATGGTGCTGGGCAACCTGTTCCCGTTCATTCGCAACCTGCTCGTGCCGGGCACGAATCCCGCCATTGCGGTGCTGGGCTTTCAGCTGGGCTGCTCGATGAGCCTCGTGAGCTTCGTGACGGGCGGCATCTCGGGCATCTTGCTGGGTCTCATCACGGTGTTCGTGGCGGGTCCGGTGACGTTTGCGTTCGAGCGGCTCATGGGCGGTACGGGCAAGCCGGCCGTGGCATGCTCCACGATCGCGGGCACGGCCATGACCACGCCCGCGGCGCTGGCCGAGGTTGCGCCCAAGTACGCGGCGATTGCCCCGGTGGCCTACGCGCAGATTGCGACGGCCGTGATTATCACGGCGGTGCTGGCCCCGATTCTCACGGGCTGGGTTGACAAGCGCTTCTGCCAGGGCGAGGCCGAGTCCAAGTAGGCGTGCCACGGGAACGGGCCTGCTGGTACATTGCCGAGAAGGGCGAGGCGATGTCTAAATAGACTGGCACATCCGCAACTACAACCAAATAGTGTCCGAATGACGTGCTAGCATGGCTCGCAAACCAAGCCGAGGGCGAGGGGAGCGGGCCATGCTTTGGTTTACGTCTGACACGCACTTTGGGCACGCGAACGTGCTGGGGTTCACGGACAGGCCGTGGAGCGGCATCGATGCCATGAATCGCGGCATCATCAACAACATCAACGCGCGGGTCATGCCGGGCGACGAGCTGTACGTGCTGGGAGACTTTAGCTTCTCGATCACGGTGCAGCGGGCGCTTGAACTGCGGAGACAGATCAGGTGCCGCAAGGTGCACCTGGTGCGGGGCAACCACGACAAGGACTGGAGCCAGCCGGCGGTGGCCGGGGCGTTCATCGTGGAGCAGCCCATCTGCGTGCTCAAGATCGACGGGCAAAAGCTCGTGATGAGCCACTATCCCATGGCGGACTGGCAGGGCATGAGCCACGGGAGCTGGCACTTGCATGGGCACATCCATTCGCAGGGGAGTAGCTACAACGAGGCCAACCTGCGGCAGGGGTTGCTGAGATACGACGTTGGGGTCGACGCCAACGGGTATGCCCCCGTGAGTCTGGCCGAGCTGAGCAGCTGGTTTGAGGGCGTGGAGTATGCGAACCGCGTCAAGTGGCCATTCTGGGTCAACCAGACGGGCGATGCCGAACTCGAGCGGGACCTGGCGCCATTCCAGCAGCGTGTGCTTGAGGAGGATAGGGCGAGAAGGGCGGGGGTGTAGCGTAGGTGTGGGCTGACGTGTGGCCTGCCAAGCACCACTGAGGTGGGCGTGCGCCTTCCTAAGGAGGCCTTCTATTGCAACATACGCATTGACGCCGCCACCAAGCGCGCCTTTGTGGAGGGCGTCGAGTCCATCGAGGTAGCGAACTCCATAAAGCCTAATACGGCAAATGTTGCCGATGGCGACCATATTCACGAGGTCATGGTCGTTGCGGTTGTGCCGCGCGGGGAGGGAGTGCCCGAGCGTGTGGCGCGTACGATCTTTGTGGCCGACAAGGCGCGGATTGTCGTTGTCGACGCTACATCGAGCGAGCTGCTCGTTGAGGACCGCGGCAAGATTAGGCGCGCTTCTGGCATTAACCGCCTTGATATCAATGGCTCCAACCTCGACGAGGCGTGGAGCTCGATGCTTGCACAGATTGTCTTGGGCGAGCCGTGGGGGCAAGGACGTTTTGGCGTGTATTGATCGGCGTGAGAAAATGGAGGTCCTCCGCGCGGAGGTTGCCAGGCTCGACAAGAGCTGTCGCAAGGAGCGCCAGATAGCACGCAAGAATGAGCTATTTGCGCGCATGAGAGAGAAGAATGCCGAGCTGGAGAGACTCGAGAGGGAGTAGTGGGCATGGAGAAGATTAGCCGGGAGACCCCCGACCTTACGCAGGAGAACATCAGGCGGCTTGCCGAGCTGTTCCCCGATGTCGTGACCGAGTCGAAGATTGAGGGGGGGCAACCGCTCTAAGCGTTGATTTTGATGCGCTTCGCGGCGACCTGTCTGACTACGTGGTGGACGGGGAGCGTGAGCGCTACCAGTTCACGTGGCCAGGAAAGCGCGAGGCCAAGCTGGAGGCTCGTCGTCCCACGCGTAAGACCATGCGCCCCTGTCCCGAGAAGTCCGTGGACTGGGACACCACCCAGAACCTCTATATCGAGGGTGACAACCTTGAGGCCCTCAAAATCATGCGCGAGACCTATGCAGGCAAGGTCAAGCTGATCTACATCGACCCGCCGTACAACACGGGTCATGACTTCGTCTACGATGATGACTTTTCCCAGACCAGGGCCGACTATGACGCCGAGAACGGCGACTACGACGAGGAGGGTGGCCGCCTGGTGGCCAACCCCGAGTCTAACGGCCGCTTCCACTCCGACTGGTGCTCGATGATGTACCCCAGGCTACTGCTGGCTAGGGACATGCTGAGCGATGACGGAGTCATCTTCATCTCGATTGACGACAACGAGTCCAAGAACCTTCGTGCCATTTGTGACGAGGTATTCGGCGGGGCCTGCTTTGTGGGTGACGTGATTTGGCAGAAGACATATTCGCCAAGGAATGATTCGAAAGGAATCCCCACTGTAGCGGAGCATATCCTTGTCTATTCTAAGTTTACTGGCTGGATTCCACAACGTTTGCCCAGGACAGAGGCTATGAATGCCGGTTATGGGTCGCCCGATGACGACAGCATGCTGTGGTCATCGGACAACCCGGCCGCTCCTGGTGCAGCAACGCATCAAGGTATGGTGTATGGCATTCAGCATCCGTTTACGGGCGAGATTTTTTACCCGCCAACATCTTCATGTTGGCGGGTCGGACAACCCGGCCTTCTCTCAATCCTCAATGAATGGGCCCCGTATGAGCTGAGGGATATCCATGACGCTGACAAGCGTGCTGAGATCTGCGGGATTGATGCGAGCGATGTCAGACGGGGTGTGAAGGCCGTCATGCTTTCGGTTCCCGTTGAGGAGGCAAGGGTTTTTGCACAAGCTAGGTACGATCAGGGCTCGTGGCCTCTCTTGTATTTTACGGGTGGAGGAGTGGGAGGTATGCGTCGCAAGCGCTACCTCAATGAGTCGCAGGGCCGTGTTGCTGACAATCTCTGGTTGCACGAAGAGGTTGGTCATACCGACGAAGCGAAGAAGCATCTCAAGAAGCTCTTCGACGGCTCCGCTCCCTTCGACACGCCCAAGCCGATCCGTCTCCTTGACCGCATCCTGACCATCGCAAGTGACAAGGGCTCCCTCGTCCTCGACTTCTTCTCTGGCTCCGCTACAACGGCGGAGGCGGTCATGCGCAAGAACGCCGAGGACGGAGGCCGTCGCCGCTTTGTGCTGATCCAACTTCCCGAGGAGGTCTCCGGCTCCTGGGGCAACCTCTGCAACGTCGGCGAGGAGCGCATCCGTCGCGCGGGCGCCAAGATTGCGGCTGAGGCCGAGGAGGCTAACCGTCAGCTCGAACTAGGCGCAGAACCCAAGCCTGTGCCAGACATCGGCTTCCGTGTGATGCGTGTGGACAACTCCTGCCTCAAGGATGAGTACGCCACGCCGGAGCAGTACGACCAGACTCAGCTCGACCTCTTTGGTGATAACACCGAGGATGACGCGAAGCCGCTCGACCTTCTCTTCCAGGTCCTGCCCGCCTTCCGTATTCCGTACTCGGCCAAGATCTGCGAGCGCGAGCTTGGCGGAAAGCGGGTCTTCGATGTCGACGCCGGAGACGGTCAGCTTATCGCCTGCTTCGATAGCGACGTCGATACCCCGACGCTTGAAGCTATAGCTCGTGAAGAGCCACGTTATGCGGTCTTCCGCGACGCGTCCTTCTCGAACGATGCGGCCGTGGCCAACCTCGAGGAGCTCTTCAAGACCTTCTCGCCCGACACCACCCGTAAGGTCATCTAGGCTTCAGGAGAAAGCGATACAAGGCGCCCCGGCTGCTTTTGCGGCTGGGGCGCCTTGCCATGCCTTTCTTTCGAAGTCCTTGAATTAAGACAATCGTTTGGTTATCTTGTCTCGAAGAGAGATTGGACCGCGCGTGAGTACGTTCTCGTACGCTCAATTGTCCACCCATGGTTTTAAATAGCTGTTAAACTGGTATAGTTGACAGCGTGCTAAGGCGTTAGTGCAAGAGTTGTTACCGTGGACGTATCAGTGGTTGGCGTGCTATTGGAGACGTTATGGCTTCTCGCGAAAAGACTGTTATTCATCCTTCTGCAACCTGGTCAGAGACCATGGACTTGCTTGATAAGCTTGTGTCCTTGGGCGGCAGGCCATCCTCCGTTGACATTTTGGCCAGTGCGTACGGGCTGAAGAACCCCAAGACCAAGTCGTTCCAATCGAAGCTGACGAGCGCTCGTCTATTTGGCCTTGTAACCATCAAGGGTGGAACCGTTGGACTTACGGACGAGGGAAATGCTCTCGCCCGTCCCACGCAGGACGATATCACTTCGCTCAAGCTCGGTTTGTTCGTACGCCCTAAGCTCTATGCGGAGCTTATCAATGCCTATGATGGCCGCTCTCTTCCCCGTATCGATTTGTTTGAGAACATCCTTGTGAGGGAATACGGCATCAGCGAAGTGTCCAAGAAGCGTGCGGCTCAATGCTTCATTTCGAGTGCCGAGGAGCTTGGCATCCTGGTCAACGGAGTCATTTCCTACAAGGCCACTCTGAGCGAATCCGAGGAGACTCGTGATGCTATGAGCTGCTCCCAGAACACGTCCGAGCCGTTGGATACTCTTCCCAGTGTGGCCTCCGCTGCGTGTTCTCAACGGCCTTCCGTTCATGTGGGGACGCCAGCGATGTGTATCAGCATTCCTATTTCGCGGGGCGACGGCTCCATTGAAATCAAGATTCCCAAGGAGGCCAGCCTCTTTGACCTCCACATGGTTCAGGGGATGTTTGACGTGTACCTGAAGAGCAGAGAAAGAGAGGGGGATATGATGCCGGATGAAACCTGATAACAAAAGGCGCGCCGGGCTACGCCAATAGCCCGACGCGCGAGAAGCGCACTGCATTTTTAGCAGTACACCACCAAGACTCATTATGATGCAGCCGCTTCTCCCTCTTTTGGAAAACCACATTTTGTTAATGCTGCCTGGCCATTCAAGCTGGGAGCGATTGACGTATAGGGAGAAATTCTTGAGTGACTCGAAGAAACTCTATTCCGAAGCCTCGAGCTACTACATCGAGGTCGATGTCCGCCAAAACCGAATCGACGCTGAGAGGTACAAGAGGAGCAAGAAGCGAGAAGAGACCTTTAACGACATGTGGATGAAGAATCCTGTGAATGTCAATGAAGTCGTCGACCGTTTTGCACCTAACGCCAAGGCTACCAAGCGTGGCGTCAAATTCGAGTTTGAGGGAGATCGCTATATCGTCAAGGCAGATATGCCTTCCGGTTACCTGCGTATCTATGACAAGGAATCGCACCGCTATGTCACGCTTGATGGCACGCCGTGTGACGACCGCGACAAGACACACTTCAAGATTCTCAAAAGGGAGGAGATGTAGCGATGCTATTTGCGCTTGTGCTTAAGCCGGAGGAGCTAACTTATACGTATGGGGACATCCCTAACGTCCCCTCGAGCACGAATGATGCCGCGGAAGTTGTGAGTTTTGACCTCCCTGGTGGCCTGTCCATCGATGATTTCTACGAACAGTTTGTTGAGCCAATTGATGCGCGGTGCGGGGCCCTGTTGGACTATGGTGACGTTGACTATCTTGATGGAGACGCGTGCGCCAGTCTTGCTGCGTGGATTCCTGCCCGTTGTGCTGACGAGGGCCTGTTCCCCTGGGTTCGAGGACTTTACGGCAAGCTATTGGAGTATGCCAAGCGGGCGGTAGAGCTTGATACCGGGGTGGTGGTCGAACTCTGATGAATTCGGCCTATTGTCTTGTGGGGGCATTCTGGGACGGCAAGCCTGCAACTAACGAATTGCCCGACATTGAGCCTTTCGACGCAACGGCAGGTGCTACTAGCTCTGCGGACTCTCTGTTTGATCTGGTGTGCAGATGCCGCTATCTTCGCTTGTCGGATCTTCTTTCTTGCGACAGCGAACAAGAATTGGATGGCTTACTTGATGGGCTTTCTGGCTCAGAAAACGTTTACATTGCGCTCGATTGGCAACCAAGGTCGCTAAATCCGGCGATTGCCGACTTCTTTAGCCTTAGGGAAAGACAAACGCTTTACGAGCTTAAGTCCAAGCTTCCATCCTGTCACATCACTTTGATGGCTGGTGGGCCACTATGCCGTTCCGCTGGTATCCGCCGCATGACGATGCCTTGGCTCATTCAGATGGCAGAAGAGTTTGAGGCCTATCTTCTGGCCCGAGAAGTGCGGTTCGATGCCTTTGGCTTTCCGCTTGTACCCTCGTCATGCTATGCGAGCATCGTCCCGGGGGAGATGCTTCCTTATACCCACAGGCGTTCGCGTCTTTGTGTAGATGCTTCGCGTGCCGCCATTTGCTTCTTCATGAGCGACCGGAGGATCTATCCGCGCTTTGAGAACCTGTTTGATGAAATTGATGGCTATCGCAGCTATGGGGCCGTGGTGGTTCCCGATCTTACTGTAACTGCGGATATGGACTTGCCGTGGCAAGGACTAATAATGCTGCTTAACCAGCTGTTTGGTGCCGTTCTTGCTATTAACGGAATTAAGATTATTGCTAATACTCGTTGTGGCTCGCCAGCGAGTAAGCGCTATCTTGAAGCGATTCCCAAAGGCGTTCTCTGCGCATCTGGCAGTTTGGGCTGCGGAGTGCTGAGCAGTAAGACAGATTATGGATTCCTTTCCAAGCTCCTTCTGCTCATGCCGAGCGCCTCGCTTATCTACGGGAAAAGAGACCCCATTGCTTTTGGACAGTTTTCGACAATGGGTATTCCTGTTAAGCGATACCCTGATATTCACACTCGTTCGGTTAGTGCGAGTCGCAACAAGAGCGTGGCCTAGTTTGTTGCTCCCAGAATAGGGGTCCACATGCACTTCAAGTTCAAGATTCAGCCCTACCAGACCGATGCCGCTCGTGCGGTGACGGACGTGTTTGCCGGCCAGCCAAACTCCGGCGCGGCGGTCTACCTGCGCGATCTTGGTCGCGGGCCCGTAAAGAACGGTATGGAGACCATCGACGGCTTCGAGACGCAGCTTGCAGCTAGCGAGGGATGCGCCAATGCCCCTCTCGCCCTGGGTTCGGCCACGCTGCTCGACAACATCAAGAAGGTCCAGCGTGCCGCGGGGCTCGGGGAGTCTGCCGCCCTTGCAACCGGTCCCGCTCCCGTCAACCTCGACATCGAGATGGAGACCGGTACCGGCAAGACCTACGTCTATACCAAGACCATGTTCGAGCTCAACCGCCTCTACGGGTGGACCAAGTTCATCGTGGTGGTGCCCTCGATTGCCATTCGCGAGGGCGTCTACAAGTCCCTCAAGAACACCGAGCAGCACTTCTTCGAGCAGTATGGCAAGGCAATCCGCTACTTCATCTACGACAGCTCGCGCCTGGGCGAGATCGACAGCTATGCCGCCAGCTCGGACATCAACATCATGATCATCAACATGCAGGCCTTCAACACGTCGATGAAGGAGGGCGGGCGTTCCAAGGACGCACGCATCATGTACTCCGAACGCGACGAGTTTGGCAGCCGCCGTCCCATCGACGTCATCTCGGCCAACAATCCCATCGTGATTCTCGACGAGCCCCAGAAGATGGGAGGTAGGGCCACGCAGGAAGGCATTGCCCGCTTCAAGCCGCTTGCCTGCCTCAACTACTCCGCCACGCACCGCGAGCAGCACGATACGGTCTACGTGCTCGATGCCCTGGACGCCTACAACCAGCGCCTGGTCAAGCGCATCGAGGTCAAGGGCTTCGAGCTCAAGGGCATGCGCGGTACCGACGGCTACCTTTACCTGCAAGACATCAAGGTGAGCAAGAACAAGGCTCCCCAGGCCGTCATCGAGTACAAGAAGCTCAGCGCCTCGGGCTCGGTCTCCAAGCGCGTTGGCACTTTTGGCGAGCGCGACAACATCTACGAGGCGTCCGGCGAGCTCGAGGCCTATCGAGACGGCTTCACCGTGGCCGAGGTCGTGCCGGACATGGACGATCGGCCCGGTTGCGTGCGATTCCTCAACGGCGTCGAGCTCACGCGCGGCCTGGTCTACGGTGACTCTGCCGAGCACGACATCCGTCGCGTGCAGATTCGCGAGACCATCCTGAGCCATCTCGAGAAGGAGGAGGCACTCTTTGCGCGCGGCATCAAGTGCCTGTCGCTCTTCTTCATCGATGAGGTGGCCAAGTATCGCGTCTACGACGATGACGGCGAGGAGGCGCTGGGCGAGTACGGCCAGATTTTCGAGGAGGAGTACGCTCGCGCGGTCGAGGAGTACGACAAGGGTCAGCAGAGTCTAGACGCCTCGCTTGATGCAGGGCTGGGCGAGAACCGCCGTCGCTATCTTGCGTGGCTGCGGGGCATCAGCGCGCATGACACCCACAAGGGCTACTTCTCCGTTGACAAGAAGGGCCGCTCGATTGACTCGAAGCTCAAGCGCAACAGCGACGAGGCCGATGACGAGAGCGCTTATGACCTCATCCTTAAGGACAAGGAGCGCCTGCTCTCGTTTGACGAGCCCACGCGCTTCATTTTCTCCCACTCCGCGCTGCGCGAAGGCTGGGACAACCCCAACGTGTTCCAGATCTGCACGCTCAAGCACTCGAGCTCCGAGACGGGAAAGCGCCAGGAGGTGGGCCGAGGCCTGCGCCTGTGCGTCAATCGCGACGGCGAGCGCCAAGACCTCGAGACCCTGGGCGAGGCCGAGGTCCAACGCGTGAACAAGCTTACGGTCATTGCCTCCGAGAGCTACGCGTCGTTTACCAAGGCGCTCCAGGACGAGACGAGGAGCGCGCTGCGTAAGCAAGACAAGAAGATCACGGCGGACTTCTTCAATGGCCTCTCCGTGCAGGGCGAGGAGATCCAGCCGTACAAGCTGACGGCAGAGGATGGCAACGACATCTACTTTGCGCTCGTGCTGCGAGGCCTGATAAATAGGAAGGGCGAGCCGACGCAGGAGTTCAGGGACCACGGTATGGCTGCCGTTACCGAGGATGACCTGGCCGAGCACCTCTACACCTATCGCTCGGACATCGAAAAGCTCGTGCGGAGCGTCTACGACGAGCATGCGCTCGACAACTACGTGGCCAATGGCTATGAGCCGAAGGTCAAGAGCAACCCGCTCAACCGCAACTTCAAGCGGGCGGAGTTCCAGAAGCTCTGGAACAAGATCAACTCCAAGCACTCCTATACGGTGGACTTCGACGACGAGGAGCTGCGCACCAAGGCCATCGAGCGCATTGACCGCGAACTGTTCGTGAACAAGACGAGCTACGTCATGACAACAGCGTCGCAGCGAGCGAACCAGTCGCGCGAGGACCTCGAGCGCGGCGAGTCCTTTGGCTCTCGGGTCACGCATGACTTTGAGGTGGGCGACTTTGGTACGGGCGTGACGTATGACCTGCTCGGTGAGGTGGCCACGGCCGCGCACATTACACGTCGCAGCGCCGCCGCGATTCTCAAGGGAATCATGCCGGCGAAGTTCCGTATGTTCCGCGACAACCCCGAGGAGTTCATTGCCAAGGTGTCCAAGTGCATCTTGGCCGAGAAGGCGACGATGGTGGTGGACCACATCACCTACCACAAGCTCGACGACCGCTATGACTCCGACATCTTTGCCGAGCGCATGCCCGAGAGCATGTCGCGTGCGCTCGAGACAAGCCGCTGCGTGCAGGACTACGTCTTCTGGGACTCCGAGGGAGAGCGTGACTTTGCCCGGGATCTGGAGGCGGCCGTGGACAAGGTGGCGGTGTACGCCAAGCTGCCGCGCACGTTCCAGATTCCAACGCCCGTGGGCAACTACGCGCCCGACTGGGCCATTGCCTTCGAGGAGGGGAGCGTGCGACACGTGTACTTTGTCGCCGAGACCAAGGGCAGCATGGACAGCCTCACGCTGCGCGACATCGAGAAGGGCAAGATCGCGTGTGCGAGGAAACTCTTCAACGAGTTCTCTGGCGAGGACGTGCACTACGACGTGGTGCACAGCTACCAGGATCTGCTCGCTGTAATACAAGGTACGGAGTAGGGGTGATGCTTGGCTCTTGTCATTACCAAGTATGACGCCCGAGGTACTATGACGTTTGTGGAATGGCGACTTGGCGGTCTGACCGTATTCCCACGTACAATGTTGAGGAGCGCCGTCGTCCTGTTGGGCGGCGGCGCTCCTCGTTGTCGAGATAGTATGCAGCGGGTTTCCGTGTCGAGTTAGCGCTTGATGGACCACGTCGCGGATTACGAACCTCTGATGTCTTGTGTATGAGTGCTATGTCGTTCGCGTCTATATTCGCATGAGGATTAATACTTCAAAATTAAATTCCGTGTCTGTGTCCGTCGCGTCTATCTATACGTCTGAATGGTGTGTAGTCTTTACTGGTTTGACAGACAGGAGCCAGATGAACTTTGCCCAGACTATCGCCCACCTTCAATCTGCCGAGCAGGAGCTGCTCTCCCTAATCGCTCAAGATTGCAGCTATGAAGAGAAGCGCCGCTGCCTTGATTATTCAAGCTCTATCCATGACCTGATTGCAGAGCTCTCTGCTGCTACACCAAAAGAAGCTGCCTCTCCAATTAAAGATGCGGTTCAAAGGGGGTATGAGGAAGTTGGGAATGACTATCCTCTCTTCTTTGTGCACGACGGCAAGCTCTGGAAGGTTGCTCAGCGCGGGGGCTCGGCGGACTCCCTCTATTGGAAGTCGGCTCCTCTTGCTGATGTGCGGCTCATTTGTGGCGCTCTGCGCAAAATGCCTGCTGCTCCTATGGCCTTTACCATTGCAGATGCTGAAGATCTTCTCGACGGCGTTCCTACGTACAAGATCCAGCTTACTGTCATGGCCCTGCTTAAGGCGGGTTTTTTGCAGCAGGCCGGCCGTGGCAAGTATGCCTTCGCCGAGGGAGCTCCCCGCATTGAGGGCAAGCTGCTCGATGCCTTGGATTCCCTTCCGTCTCATCCCGAGCTTCTTGTTAAGTAGCGATGTCTAAGGAGGTGATGCAATGATTATCCACATGAAAAAGGGCGCTTAGCGATTGCCGTCGCCAAGCGCCCACCCGAAAGGCCGTAGCCTCTCTAGTGCAAGTCTGATTATGGCCTTTCGAGAACTTGCCTTCAAGAATTACTAGTCAGGAAGTTCACGAAAGGAGAACGGTATGAACCGTTCCTCTCTCGGCGCCTACCCTTTTGGGGTGTGTTGCCATGAAGTGTAATCGTAAGGTAACTTTGCCAAACGGACGCACTGAAGTCATCGCCAGCGATCTCAGACGGAATCTTAACCTCAATTACTTGCGGTACACCAACAAGACCCGTTCTGTGGGCATTCACGATCTTCCGGCGCTTGCTTGCGATACGCAGGTGTTGCCAGACTTCATTGCCCTCTACGGACAACCGAGCACTTATCATAAAACGCTGCTTACCGCTGTCGGCTTCTGGGAGTACGACAACGTATTTGACGGTATTCATGGCCTCTATAATGCCATCTACTACGATGACAAGAAGCTTCTGAATGTTTACCGCGAGCGTTTTAAAGGAGTGAGAATCTTCTTCACGCCGGACTATTCACAGTTTGGCGATGTCGATGACCTCGAGGAACATTATCGTCTCAAGAAGGCTCGCGTTGTGGGGCTCTGGCTTGCCGTGGAACTTCATGCGGTTGTGATTCCCTTTATTACGATGCCGACGCCTGCGAGTATTGACTTTGCCCTTGATGGACTTGAAGATTGCCATGTGGCTGCCTTTAGCACCAAGGGTTATGTAGGAAATTGCTCTGAGCGGGAAATCCTGAAACGGATGATTCAGCTTACGGTCGATAAGCTCAACCTTCATTCCATTGTGGTCTACGACGTATGCAAGGACAACTCGGCCGTTGAAGACATTTTCTCCTACGCATATGAACGTGGAATTAAGGTTGTCGTACCAAATAATACGCTGAAGGAGCGTAACGTTCTGAAGGCATCAGGATGGGACGCCGTGAGGACTGGTGTTGCCAATGAGAGGTAGTGACTCTGGCTACGCTTTGGGCACATCGGGATCACCGCAAACAACGTTTGAGCAGGCGGAGTACGCCATTGTAGTTGCGGATAGCGAGGCTAAGCTCAAATATGAGGCTGACAATGCTCCCCTCCTTGACGAAAACCTAATTGAAGAACTACGCCAAAGCGACGCGAAGTTTTCTCGGGAGAAGATGATCTTCGTGACGCGTGACGCTACGGGGCAGATCGTTTGGCTTGAGGAAGGGAATAAAGCTGCGGGCCTTAATCATCTGAAGGCTCGTGGCCATATCGAGCAGCTCGCAAAGCACTTCGGCATCGATGAGAAAGCCGTTTCCAGGGTGCTCCGAAACGTCATTAGGGATGGCAAGCTAATCTCGAATAAGCTGGTAAACCGCGGAGGGCGAGATGGCTACGAGCGGAAATATGAATATGATGGCAAGCATATTGTATTGGCTGCCATCGGGACTAACGGATTTCTCGTCACGGCGTATCCAGACGATTAGGAAGGCTTGCCATGCCGAAAATTAAGTTGATGCTCGACTATCTGCAAGGGCCTATCTGGAAGAGCGATGTGGAAACCGGTAGGCCCAATACCGGCATCTCCGTCGTGGACAACGATGAAGAACTTCGCAGACTTAATTATGAGATTTCGGAATTGTACTCGTCTTACTATGAGTTCGACTCCCATGGCCAGGCGTGCTGGTTCAACGAGGAGCAAGAGAAGGCTGATAAGGGCAAAATGCTTGATCTTCTGAACAAGCTTAACGAACGTCTTACTGAGCTCAATGATGGGAGCTTTGAGGTTGAAGACCTTGAGACGCCGCGGGTCGGTGAGCTTTAGCTGCTCAGCAAGACGGGCGGCGCCTTGGCTGTGTGATGGCTTGGGCGCCGCCTTATGGTTCGTCCTGTCTTCGTCTCATTTGTATCCCGCACGACTCCTACGATGTGAGTGCATTGAAGGAGGACGCGTGAAAAGAAACGTTTACCAGCTGGACGATGCCACGTATGCCTTTTCGCCTGGATCATTTGACGCTCTTCTCGGCCATGGAAGCGTGGGCGCGAGCAAGATGCGCGAACTGTCCCGTGCCGTGAATGTCTCCGTCTCGTCAATCAAGGATTGGCGCAGCGGCGCCCACGTGCCGTCCGATATCGCAAAGGTCAGGGACGTGGCGGGCTGGTTGGGTGTCGAGACCTGCCAGCTTCTTATTAAGATGGGATACGAAAGCATGGAGGAACATCTTACGGAGCGACAGCTCGACGTGCTGTGCGACTTGTGGGCTCAGGCCTTTGATTTCCTTGAGCTCGCAAAGGAAACCGACTATTTCGTGTGGAGCGACTACGACCTTGACCGTATCCCTCCCTCGCTGCACCGTGACGTCGTTGTTGTTGAAGACGCCTCTGTGGATGGGGAGCCCAGCTCTATCCTTAGCCTGGGTCTTCACGAGCAGGCGCTAAACGCGTATAGCCGCTCTCTGCGTCGAGCCTATCCCGTCGTGGGGAATACGGGGGTCTACGCTTCCTTGCGAGAGTTCCGTGATTCGATTGTTGATGGGATGTGCTACGACGAGACGGGCGAGTGGCTTCCCGACCCCGATATGCTCTACGACCCCCAGCCTGAGGGATACGTTGCTCCCATGGTGGCCAAGGCCAGCGAGGGGCGCCGATTGCTCGACGAACTGGGCGAGCAACTGCTTGCCCGTCGCGAGAGGCTTATCCAAGCGTAGGCGTGCGTGCTTAATGGGCGTTGTCGGGGAGCATGGAGGCCTATGGATGAGGCGGCAGTCTCGGCGATTCTGAGCTTGATCTCTAAGCTCTAGCCCTCGTGGGTCGTGCCGCTAAACGGAAACAGCCGCCCTGGCCGGCGGCTGTTTCTTGGGCATGGCCCACAAAACAGAAGTTGTAACAGGAGGGCGTAAGCCCCCGTTGCTACCTATCTTACCCGTTTCAGTCTTGCCTGCGCGATTGGCCGAGGTCATCGGCATCAGGCCCGCCGCGGTCGATTGGTGGAGCGTATGGCGTCCGAGCAGCGGTTTGCCGCGCCGATACCCGGGTATTAATCAAACGAGTCTGCGGCGAAGGGAACCGAACATGTCTGGTCTCAGGAGCGTCTTCAAGTCTGATGGATCGCTGCATTTCGAGAGCGAGATTGGCACGGGGACGGTCCGCACACGCATGGACCTTTCGACGGGCGAGGTGAGCACCGTAATTAGCAGTGGCCCCATGAACACCGTCACCAGCAACAACGGATCTCACTTTGAGTACACCGTTGGCAACATGCGCTTTAACTCCGAGACGGGAACGCCTGACTACCTGCTGTAGTTTGACCTCCTGCGGCGGCGTCCGTTGATGGGAGAGCACGCATTTTGGGTACCTGGTTCCTTTGGACCGGGTGCCCTCCCTGTGCGTATCTTTGGCGAGCTAGTGTACACAAGTTGCGAACGTGCCAATGCTCAACTCTGATTATGCTCGTAACTAGTGGGCGATTCTCTGACTCATGTACACTAATCGTGGCCCGTGGCCCGTGGCCCGTGGCCCGTGGCCCGTGGCCCGTGGCCCGTGGCGTGAGTCTAAGTAGACTTCATCCGCGTTTTTGTCCGCATGTCTCGCGTGCTACCACGAGCTTGCCGAAAGGCCCAGACCCGGCTGGTAAAGCCGCTGCCCGCCGCGGTGTGCATTACGTGCCTAAGGACTCGGAGACCCAAACAAAACCGAGAACGCTCAGAAGGTGGCCCCCATTAACCCATCTCCGCCCCAGGGTGGTGACATCCCTGGGGTTGGGCGCCTAGTGCGGGACGCGCGCTCGCCTGGAGGCCAGGACAACCGGGTATTTTGCGTGCGAACGGCCAGCATCTGCTTGGGCAATGGGAGCCTGGAATGCAGATGCCGATGGTTTTGCTCGTCTCGCAAGGTTTGCTTGCCTGCGGTACAGACGCACCGTGGCCAGTATTGCGGCACTTCGCCGTCCTGGAAGTTTGACTGCCCGTGGGAGCAGTTCAAGAGGTGGGGCCGCACCGCTCGCACGTTTAGCTTAGAGGAAGAAGCCCGCGCCTACTGGAAGCGCCACTACAAGTATCGGTAGCGGCGGGTTCGCTTGCGTGTTCGAGTAAATAGCAAATAGGTGCTAATTTGATGCCTCTTATGTCGTGAGGGACAAGACCGTTTCTGTGGCGGAGGCCTTGCGCATGCTTGGCGTGAGCGCCGGCCGCATTACCCTCATGCTCGACTCTGGCATTCTGCAGGGCTATCGCAGGGGGCGCAGGACGTATGTCACCGTTGGGTCCATCGAGAGGCGCGCGGCAACCCATCCCGGCATGGGAAGGCCTAGGGCGCACTCGGCCTAACCCCTTCGCCCCCTTCTCGCAAGCCATTGCTCGCGAGTCTGGCGCATGAAGACCTCGGTGCGCACCTCGCCCAGAAGCTCAACGGGTTTGTTGGGCTCAACGTGGTGGAAGGCAAAGCCGCACTTCTCTTGGCACCGCCGCGACTTCTCGTTGCCTTCGTAATAGCCGCACCAGACGGCATGGCAAGCGGGGCCAGCAAAGCATTGGCCGAGAAGCGCGTCCACGGCCTCGGGGATGATACCGCGACCCCAGTATGGCTTGCCAATCCAAAATCCCAGCTCGCGGTCGCCGCTCTGAACGTCTGCGTGATGCATGCGCGGGCTCATGACGCCAATGCTGCCCACGGGTGGGACAATACCTGCCTGAGCAAGTGTCCCCGCGCGATAGAGGCTCCAGGCGCGTGTTCCGCCGCCGCGCCTAAGCCAGGGCAACGTCTCCGTACCAGCCCCAGCGGGGCTGCGCCTGCACACCGTAGTTGCTGAGCCACAGGTCGAGCGGCAGCTTGCGCACCTGGGCATTCGCGCAGTCCATGACCTGGTCGTCCCCGATGTAGAGCCCCACGTGGCCAAAGCGCGCGGCGCCCGGCGTGTAAGGGGCGGCGGGCACGGCCACGATCATGCCCGTGAGTAGGCGGGCGGCGTTGCTCTCGTGGCAGTAACGCTCATAGAGCTCGCGGGCGTCCCCGGCATAAAGCCGCAGACCACAGCCGGCAAAGACCGCCTCGACCCATCCGGCGCAGTGCTCGCCCGCAAGGGCTGGCGTGGCATGCGCGCGAACGACGACGTTTCGCTGCGCCATGGTTGCGTCATCGAGCGCCTGTGGCTCGCTACCTGCGGCGATATGGCGCCAGGCGGGCTCTCCCCAGATGGTGAGGCCATCCTCGCCCAGCATGCCCCGTCGCGCGAGCGCCGCAAGGAAGCGATCGCGCGTCTCGTCGTTCGTCTCGTATGTCACGCGCGCCTCCTCTTTTGCCTCCTGCTACTGTAGTCGCAAGAGGCAACGAGGTGCGTGCGGAGGATGCCATGACCGAGAAGGACAAGATGCTCTCGGGCGAGCTGTACGACGCCAACAACGACGAGGCGCTGCTTGCCGAGCGCGCCCATGCCAAGGAGCTGTGCTACGACTTCAACCAGCTGCGTCCCTCCGACGAGGCGGGCCGGCGCGCGATTCTTCGCGAGCTCCTCGGCGAGGTGGGGAAGGGCGCTTGCGTCACCGCCCCCTTCTGGTGCGACTACGGCTACAACATCGAGCTGGGCGAGAACTTCTTCTCCAACCACAACCTCGTGGTTCTCGACGGTGCCAGGGTGACGTTTGGCGATAACGTCTTCGTGGCGCCCAACTGCGGCTTCTATACGGCGGGGCACCCCGTTGACGCCGCGCTGCGTCGCCAAGGCATCGAGTACGCTCGCCCTATCCGCGTGGGGCACGACGTCTGGATTGGTGCGGGCGTCCACGTGATGCCGGGCGTGACCATTGGCGACAACGTGGTGATTGGCGGCGGCAGCGTCATCGTGCGCGACATCCCCTCCAACTGCGTGGCGGTAGGCAATCCCTGCAGGCCCATTCGCTATCTCGAGGCGGGCGAGAAGGCCTCGTCCGCCTGTGATTGTGGCGCCTAGCGAGGTCGCGGACGGCCTTGCTGCTCACAAGTCGGGGTTGTGCATTTGTCCGTGGCACTCGAGGGCGTTGGGCTGCACTACTTTTGGGGTTGTGCATTCAATTGAGGTGACCGAGTTCTTATGGCTGCACTTAATTCGGCTTCGTGCGTTCACCCGTGAACGCACGAAGCCGATTTTCGTGCAGCAGACCGAATCAGCCAGGCCTGCGGGGATGCACGAAGCCGATATCCGTGCAGCGAGTCGGACCCGCCATGCCCACGTGAACGCACGAGCCCGGTATCCGTGCAACGCCCTGCGAGCCCCGCCCTTCTCGCACGCATCGGCCGCCCGCGCCCATTCCACTGCGCTTCACAAGAAATGGATATTCTGCCCGCAAGAGCGCATAACCGCGTGCCTACCTGCTCTACCTGCAGGTATGTAAGGTTGCCAAACCAAAAGTTAGCTGTCGCTCATCAAAACAAGGCGTTATAGTACCCACGACCTTTAAGCACGGTACGGGATACCTGCAAGGCAAACGGCCTGACTCGGCGCTGGACATGCCGGGTTTACGTTGGGCCAAAGGGCGCGCGGCGCATGCGCACCCGTCTTGTGGGGACGCCCTCGGCCATGCCGGGCGTCTTTTCTTATGGCGCCCGGGCACCCCGGGCGTCTTTTTCTTGCCGCGCGAACCCAACCGAAAGGGGAACGCGTGAACCCACTTCTGGCAAAGGGCGCCACCAAGGCGCTGCTTGCGCTCGAGGACGGCACCACGTTCGAGGGTCTGTCGGTGGGCGCCACCGGCGAGACGTTCGGCGAGCTCGTCTTCAACACCTCGATGTCCGGCTACCAGGAGGTCATCTCCGACCCCTCCTACGCCGGCCAGGTCGTTGCCTTCACCTACCCGCAGATTGGCAACTACGGCGTGTGCGCCGCCGACATGCAGTCCGATGGCGTTGACCTTGCGGGCGTCGTCGTCTGCGACATGTGCCACACGCCCAACAACTGGCGTGCCGAGGGCACCTTGCCCGACTTCCTCGCCGAGCATGGCATCGTGGCCATCGAGTGCGTCGACACCCGCGAGCTCACGCTGCGCGTGCGCGAGGCCGGCACGATGCGCTGCGCCATCTCGACCACCGACCTCGACCCGGCGAGCCTCGTGGCCCGCGTCAAGGAAGCCCCCTCCATCTCCGAGACCAACTGGGTCGCCAAGGTCTCGACGGCCGACGCCTACGACGTCGACGCCAAGGTCGACCTCGACCGTCCGCGCCGCCGCCTGCGCGTCACCGCCCTCGACTGCGGCGAGAAGCGCGGCATCCTGCGCGGCCTCATCGGTGCCGGCATCGACGTGCACGTCGTGCCCTGGGACACCCCGGCCGAGAAGATCTTGGCCGACAACCCCGACGGCGTGTTCCTCTCCAACGGCCCCGGCGACCCCCGCGAGCTGCCCGAGCCCGCCGCCTGCGCCGAGCAGCTCCTGGGCCGCGTCCCCGTCTTTGGCATCTGCCTGGGCCACCAGATGATCTGCCAGGCCGCGGGCGCCCAGATCGAGAAGCTCCCGTACGGCCACCACGGCGGCAACCAGCCCGTCATGAACCTGCTCTCGGGCATGGTCGAGGTCACGGCCCAGAACCACAACTATGGCCTTGTCTTCCCGAGCCTGGGTGAGCTCGACGTGGAGCTGTCCGGCGGGCAGGAGGTCGTGGACGCCTGGCGCGCCGCCAATACCTCCGACCTGCGCTTCTGGAGCGAGCGACGCATCGCGCCGGTCGCCAACACCGAGCGCTTCGGCCGCATCCGCCTCACGCACGTGAACCTCAACGACGGCACGCCCGAGGGCATCCAGTTCCTCGACATCCCGGCGTTCTCGGTGCAGTACCATCCCGAGGCCTCGCCCGGCCCGCACGACGCGGTCTACCTCTTCGAGGCGTTCCGCCGCCTCATCGAGGGCGAGCCCAACTACCTTGACATCGACGTCCGCGAGGGGAGGCGCTTCTAGTTGCCGAAGCGTACCGACATCAAGAAGATTCTGGTCATTGGCTCTGGCCCCATCGTCATTGGCCAGGCGTGCGAGTTCGACTACTCGGGCACGCAGGCCTGCGAGAGCCTCAAGGCCCTGGGCTACGAGGTCGTGCTGGTGAACTCCAACCCGGCCACGATCATGACCGACCCCAACATCGCCGACCGCACCTACGTCGAGCCCATCACGGCCGATGCGGTCGCCAAGGTCATCGAGCGCGAGCGCCCCGACGCCCTGCTGCCCAACATGGGTGGCCAGACGGGCCTCAACTGCGCCATCGAGCTCGACGAGGCGGGCGTGCTGTCCAAGTACGGCGTCGAGGTCATCGGCTGCAACACCGAGTCGATCCGCATCGGCGAGGACCGCAAGCTCTTTGCCGAGGCCATGGAGGACATCGGCCTGCACATCTGCCGCTCGGGCTTCGCCTACTCGGTGGCAGACGCCGAGCGCATCGTCTCCGAGCTGGGCTTTCCCGTCATCATCCGCCCGAGCTTCACGCTGGGCGGCGCCGGCGGCGGCATCGCCTATGACATGGACGACCTGCGCCGCATCGTGGCCCAGGGCGTCGACCTGTCGCCCGAGGGCGAGGTCCTGGTGGAGGAGTCCATCCAGGGCTGGAAGGAAATCGAGATGGAGGTCATGCGCGACTGCGCCGGCAACGGCATCGTGATCTGCTCCATCGAGAACCTCGACCCCATGGGCGTCCACACCGGCGACTCCATCAC
>OKRW01000816.1_pt1 | contig 29716 bp, 26 predicted proteins | sample 1601151 | NCBI WGS metagenome assembly OKRW01 (sample SAMEA3541471, study PRJEB24748) | human gut metagenome | biome: human gut; feature: human-associated habitat; material: faeces | place: China | collected 2012 | reverse complement strand
TGCGATAGGTCGCGTTGTCCTCGTAGTAGAAGTCGCCGCCGCCCGCCGCGGAGAGCCCGGAGGCCCCGCCCACTAGCACGCAATCGGCTTCCTCGATCATGCGGGCGAAGTCCTTGATTTGTTGGTCGTAGGGCTTGGGCTCACGGTCACTCAGCTCATAGGGCGTGCCGCCGCTGCGGTAGGCCGCCTGATGGGAAAACGATCGGTTGGTGAGTTCGATAACGAGCTGCTCGTATGGGGTCACTTGATACTCTCTTTCAGATATAATGAACAGGTGTCTATAAAAAGTATCAATGTTGATTTACGTCAGAGCAATGAACAGCTTCGAGCTGCTGTCGATAAACGAGCGGCTGCTGGATATTGTTGAGCGCTGCAATTGGAGGGGCCATGGAATCGGGAAAAATCGATCGTCGTCGACGCTATACGCTTTCAGTCATACGGGAGGCGTTTTTCGCGCTGCTGGCCGAGGTCGGCTTCGCGAAGATGACGGTAGCGGATATCTGCCGCCGCGCCGATATCAACCGTGGCACGTTTTATCTGCACTATGAGGACAAGTTCGCGCTGCTCGACGCGCTTATCGACGAGGCCCTGGCGGCGGCGCCCCCGATCGAAGGAACGGAGGTGGAGGCCCTCTGCCAGCGCCCGCCGGCAAACGATGACTATTATCTGCTCTACTCGGATGACGACGCGTACGCCCGCGTGGCACAGCGCGTCGTCGAGCGCGGCGCTGAGCAGATGGTTCCCTCGATTATGGAGAAGACCGGGCTTTCGCGCGAGGACGCCCATCTGCTCTTCGTCCACAACGTCCAAGGAAATCTCGCGGTCAACCGCCTGCTCGGTTGGAGGCGAAGACCTGAGTTCGCCCATGCGCAGGAGCTGCTCGGTGCCTATTCCGAAGGAGGCTTGCGAGCGGTATCGAGTCGTCACGATTCCCGTAGTTCATCTTGAACGTGGACCCATTCAAACAGGCAGTGCGATTGAGCTTCGAAACGAGCGGTTTCGGCGCTATTCTGTTCGCAAAGACCGTCCGCAGTGCCCTTTGGAACAAAAAATGAAAACTCAACGGCCTGAGTTTGAAATGAGTTTTTGAAGTCATCCCAGCTTTTGTCCCTGAGTCAACGAAACGCGACATCGTGTTATCCGGCAGGTGCGACTTGCTCGTTTGAGGCCATCGCAAAACCTCTCCATATTAATAGGTAGAACAACGCGTTCCGCCATAGAACGCAAACTTTAGAAGTATATTCAATAGCCAATTCTCTGCGCTAGAAAAGCCGCCCCCAGGACGGCTTTTCGATAAACGCATCAGAAAACGCAATGGGTAACACCTCAACTGCTTAAAGCGACTCGCAAGAGATGTCCTCTAAGCACATCGAGGCATTCTCAACTTTCACCAGCATATTGAGGCTCGCGTTGCTCCATCGAGCCAGCAGCGCTTAAGCGGCAGCCGCGGACCCTTCGATGATCTTGCCTTCTTCATCGACACGAGGCGCACCAGCGGCAATTTGCTTCGCAACAAGCTTGCGCGCAAGCTTCACCGAGGCAACCATGCACACGCCCATAACAACCGAGATCACCATGCCGAAAATCCAGGCGGGAGTAAAGCTCAAAGCCGCGTCGAACGCCTGGCCGGAAACGATGGCGCCCATAATGCCGCCGACGCTCTGCACGGCGACCATGATACTCGTGGCCCTGCCGATATCGAGACGGCCGAATTCTTTCGTCATCATAACCGAAGGACCAACGGTGCATACGCACGTGCCAAACGCAAAGAACACTGCACCAAGAATCGGACCCCAGTCGGTCGTGTTGAAAATCATGAAGAAATTGGCCGCGAAGCACGTGAACGCACCAATGATGGTCGAAGGGATGAGTCCAAGGCGATCATACATTGAGCCAAGCGCGACCTTGCAGAACACGACCAGCACCAATTCGGCAGAAAGCACCGTGGAAGCCCAGGCAATATCGTGGCCCCCCGTCACGATGGTCTCGCCATTCATGACAACAGAAGTCATGTTCGAAATCGTATTCACGACGACCATCGCGTTAATAGCACCAACCAGCATGAAGCCCAACGCAAGCAGCCAGAACGCGGCGCTTTTCTTCATGACCTTCCAGCCAACGGCAACCGGAACCTCGGGGTCCGCCTGCACAACCTTCTTCTTGCCCTTGCTCTCGATCGCTTTAATCTCTTCTTTGGAAAGCTCGGCGCCATAAGGCTGCAGGCCTTTGTCGGAGGGGTGCGAACGGAAGAAAATCACAGCAACGGGAAGCGAGCCGACCAAACAGATAATCGCAAGCACCACGAAAGCGAAGCGCCAGCCAGAGGTGGCGATGATGTTGCCGACAATCGGCGAGAGGATTGCGCCGCCAAACGCGGAACCGCACAGCGCCAACGACACGGCGAAACCGCGCTTCAAGTTGAACCAGTTCGTGATGATGACCGAAACGAACAGGCGCGCGCCGGCAGTAATGATGGTGCCTGAAAGCGCAGCGAGCAAATAAATGTGCCAGGGAGCACTTGCAACCGAATACCCGAAAAGCATCACCGTCGCGAGGGCCGTAATGCACACCGCGATAGCGCGGGCATTGATTTTATCGAGTAGGAAGCCAATGATGAGCGTACCCACAATCGAAATAAGCGACGCGAGCGATGTGCCCGTGTTGTATTCGCCAATCGTCATACCTAAATCGCCCACGATTTGCGCCTGGAAAAGCGACATACAATTCACAAAGGCCGTATAGCACGTTGCCATGATCATAAAGCCGCCGATGACGATCCACCAGCCGTAGAAGAATCCCTTTTTCTCTTTGCCGCCCGTTTTCGGCACGCCGTCTTGCGCACCATTCGCGACTTGTTCTTCCGCCATTGTTCTTCCTTCCAATATGGCCCCCGCTTGTACAGAAAGCCGGAGATATAACGTGTAAAGGTACGACGAATGGGCACTTTAGTCAACTAAAGTTTTCAACGCATTTGCCTTTTAGCTGATTTTTTTGACATTTGCCATGAAACGCGTAGAATCGCTCGCCGAACTCTTCAGAACTTCAGCTTGCCCGAGGCTACGGCCCAGGCGGAAAGCGAGGCACCAATGCCGACATCCATCAATTTCTTCGAAGAGGCGACCGCGCTCAAAGAGCAACTCGTCGCATGGCGTCGCAACATCCACCAGATGCCGGAAATCGGGCTCGAAACGCCCAAAACGAGCTCGTATATCCAATCGGAACTCACCAAACTCGGCATTCCCTTCCACACGATCATCAATGGTTCGGGCGTTGTAGGGACCATCGGAGAGGGCGAGCCGTGCCTTATGCTACGAAGCGACATCGACGGTCTGCCGATGGCTGAAGAATCGGACGAGGAGTTCGCATCGACCAACGGGAACATGCATGCCTGTGGCCACGACATGCACGCGGCCACTTTGCTTGGCGCCGCCCATATTCTGAAAGCGCACGAAAGCGAACTGAAAGGCACGGTGAAGCTGTTCTTCCAACCAGGCGAGGAAGGCTACAACGGGTCTGACGAAGCAATTGCTGAAGGCGTGCTCGAAAACCCGCACGTCGACCGCGCGTTCGCGATGCATGTGGTCTCGACGGTGCCCACAGGCGTTATCGTGTACGGCGAACGTCCCATGGCCGCGGCGTACAACTGGACAATCGTCGTTGAAGGCGTAGCGGGCCATGGTTCCATGCCCGACTCGTGCGTCGACCCCATCACCGCCGCCGCCCATATTCATATCGGACTTCAAGAGATTCTCGCCCGCGAGATTTCTCCCATGAGCGAGCTCGTTATCACCTGCGGTGCATTCAACGCGGGTGACGCTGGCAATGCAATTCCGCAGTCGGCCACGATGCAAGGTACCATTCGAGTGTTCGACAAGAAAACCGAGGAGCTCGCTAAAAAGCGTATCGCCGAAATCGCAAGCGGTATCGCGCAAACCTACCGCTGCACGGCCACGACGACTTTCGGCCGCCCAAGCCCCGCGGTGTTCAACGACAGCGAATTCATGAAGCAATGCGTCGAATACACCAAGCAGACGCTTCCCCAGGCGCAACTCTACGGCGGCGCGCACGGCATGGGTTCTGAAGACTTCGGCAGCATTTCTCAAGCCTGCACCGCAAACTACATGATGATTGGCGCAGCCGCCGGTCCGATCAACGAATGCTATGGCCAGCACAACCCGCATGTTCGCTTCAACGAGAACGCGCTTCCCATGTCATGCGCGATTTACGCAAGCGTCGCGATGAACTGGCTGGACGACAACATGAAATAGGCGAATCGCACCATATCGCTTTAGATGAATGGGCTCACGCAATGTGAACTGCCTCCCATTTCTTGGACACGAGAAATGGGAGGCTTTTTGGACTGGGTATGATGAACTGGACACCAAGTTAAGAGCGAAAGGTGGACCGCACGCAAGCATAGGAGCAACATGAAGCCGATAGCGCATATCCGCACTGACCTTCCGCAGAAGTTCGGGATCCCTCGCAACAGCTTCCTTGCGCCCCATCTGCGAGGACGCATCGTATTCGAACCTGAGTACGCCCTCGAATCGGCCGTTTCGGGAATCGAGAGCTTTTCACACCTCTGGCTAATCTGGCAGTTCGAAAACGGTGTGCCTGGCGGCACCGCCGAGGACATCGCGGCCGATTCCGCAGCGCCTTACAGGAACGGGGCAAACGCCAGATGGACTCCGACCGTGCGACCCCCGCGACTGGGCGGCACCGAGCGGGTAGGCGTGTTCGCATCGCGCAGCCCCTTTCGCCCGAACCCGCTGGGCTTAAGCTGCGCGAAGCTCGATCGGGTGGAGATGACCGAAGCGGGGCCTGTGCTGCACGTCCTCGGCGCCGACCTGCGGGACGGCACGCCGATTCTTGACATCAAGCCCTACATCCCCTTCGCCGACTGCCATCCTGACGCCCGCGGCGGATGGATCGAAGACGCGCCGTGGCACGAGCTTACGGTCGACTTCCCTGGCCAGCTTCGCGAATCGATCGAGCAAGACAAGCTCGCCGGCCTCATCGAGGTGCTGAGGCAAGACCCGCGCCGCGCGGGAAGCAAGCACGACCCCTCGCGCTTGTACCATCTCGCCTATTCCTCGCTCGACGTCGCCTTCACCGTCGACGGGGACGTGCTGCACGTGGTTTGCGTAAGCTAGGCCTCGCTCGCCCGCGCCTTCCCAGCAAAGAGCACGTCGCACAACTCCCCCGAATGACCACGAACTCGGGGTTTTGAACGTGCGTCTCGCCCTGGCCAAACCAAGGGCGGCGATTACGCGCCCTGCGCAGTTGGGGCGGTCGCGGTGCGCTCCCCGCGCGTCACACGGTCGTAACAGCCTCCCCAACGGGGAGCTCCACGCGCATGACGGTGCCGTCCGCAGAGCTCGCCTCAACCTCCACCGTACCGCCGTGAAGTGCGGCGATTTCCCACACGAGCGAAAGCCCCAGCCCAACGCCGCCGTATTCCCTGCTGCGGGACGAATCGACGCGGAAGAACGGCTGGAAGACGCTCTCCTTGAACTGCTCGGGGATCCCAGGGCCGCTATCCTCGACCCGCAGGATGACGCGCCCGTCCTCCTCGCAGGTGGAGACACGAACCGCCGTGTCGGGTCGGCTGTAACGAATTGCGTTCTCGACCAGGTTGAACACGAGCCGATATATCAACGTGTCGCTGCCAATCAACGGGGCATCCCCGCTACGCTCAAGGGCGATGCCGCGCGCCTCGGCGAGGGGAGCGAGGTCGGCGAGAACCTCCTCGACCATCGGCGCTAACTCGATCCGGTCGTTGCAGGGCACGCTGCGGAGCTCGCTCATCTCGAGCAGCGTCTTCGTCATCTGCGACATCTTCTCGGTCTGCTCCTGCAGAAGCTCGAGGAAGGCAGTCTCCTCAGACCCCACGTCGGGGTGCTCGGCGGAGAACAGCTCGACCTGCGCCTGCATGAGTGCAAGCGGCGTCCGCAGCTCATGCGCGGCGTTCCCCGTGAACTGCCGCTGTGCGCTAAAACCTTCGTCAAGGCGGTCGATCATGCTGTTGAACGACTTGCTGAACTGCTTGAACTCAGGCAGCACGTCCTCGCTGATCTTCATGTCCGCAAGGTTGCTCGGCTGCACGTTCTCAACCTGCGACGCGAAAGCCCGCAGCGGCCTAAGCGCACGGCCGCTGACGAAATACGCCAACACGCCGCCAAGCAGCGTCACCGCAACCGTTATAAGCCAATTGGTCGCGCTGAAGGATTCCTGCGCGTTGCTCACAACGATCGTGAGCTCTTCGTCGAGCTCGCGGCTGTCGGGGTCGAACGACGCGGCGGCACCGTCGCCGATGTCGGCGCACGCCGATATGCCGCTGCCGATAGAGTCCATATATCGCATCCCCGAGTATCCGATGAGGCAGTTCATGAGCACGCACGTCGCGCACACGAGAAGGGCCGTCATCAGCGTGATGCGCCACTGCAGCGAGAGCCTTTTCATGCGGTCTCCTCCATCACGTAGCCCTCCCCGATGCGGTTGCGTATGGGGTCGTATCCCAAAGCGGCGCGCAGTTTCTTCCTCAAGGCGGAGATGTGCACCCTGATCGAGTTGCTGAAGTTGTTCACGCTGCTATCCCACACATGTTCGAGCAGCTCCTCCTGGCTGACCGGCCGCCCCTGGTTGAGCATCATGTATTCGAGTATCCCGGTCTCCTTCCGCGTGAGAGACAAAGCCTCATCGCCCACAGCAGCTCGACGCGCCTTTGTGTCAAATGTCAGATTTCCGCAGGTCAGCAACACATCATTTTGTGTAAAGCGCCTGAGCGTGAGAGCGCGTATTCTCGCCGCGAGCTCTTCGAGGTGAAACGGCTTCGTCAGGTAATCGTTCGCCCCCGCATCAAGGCCGGCCACCTTGTCAGCAACCTCGCTGCGCGCCGAGAGGACGAGCACCTTGGTCTCGCAGTCGGATTCTCTCAACGTCCCGAGCACCGTCATGCCATCCGCACCGGGAAGGTTCAGATCGAGCACGACAAGGTCAAAGCTCTCGACGGCAAGCAGATCAAGCGCTTCCCGCCCATCGTGGCAGCAGTCAACGCTGTACGCAAGGCGCCTCAAACTGCGTGCGATCGCATCGCACAGCGACCGCTCGTCTTCAACAACCAAAATGCGCATGCGGGCCTCCTCGCATAGACGCCATCTCTCTTAACACGGATTTTATAGGCGATATGTTCCAATGGACCCCGAAGCGGAAGGAATAGCCTGATTTCTCCCGAAAGGAGGACAAGACCATGCGTCGAAAAGCACTGCCGCTTCTGCTCGCAGCGACATTGGCGCTGGGCGGATACGCCGCCTTTCAGCGGGTCGCCTCCATGGAGAGCGGAGCGAGAAAAACTGACTCAATCGAGGGGCCCGCACATATGGAAGGTGAGAAAAGCATGTACAAGGAAACCACGGAAAACGTCATCTACTTGGCAGGTGGCTGTTTCTGGGGCATGGAGCAACTGATGCAGTCCATCCCCGGTGTCATCGACGCCCAGAGCGGCTACGCTAACGGCACTTGCGAGGCAGACGCCAACTACCCAACCGTCTACAAGGGTAACACCGGCTTTCGGGAAACTGTACGGGTGGAATACGACCCTGACCAGGTAAGTCTCGATGCGCTGCTGCTCGCCTACTTCTATGTTATCGACCCTACGGTGGAAAATCAGCAGGGCAACGATCGAGGCAGCCAGTACCAGACCGGCGTTTACTATACCAACGACAAAGCAAAGGAGACAGTGGAGCGCATCGCGGAAATCGAGCGAGGCCACAGCGAGAAGTTCTTCGTGGAAATCGGGCCGCTGAAAAACTACTACCCTGCGGAGGATTATCACCAGGATTACCTGGAGAAGAACCCCGGCGGCTACTGCCACATCCCGAAAGCGAAGATGGAACTGTTCTCCAAACTACGCATCGACCCTGGCGATTCCCATCTCGGCCACATGTTCACCAATGACCCCGAGTCCCCCAACGGCGTGCGTTACTGCATCAACAGCGCGTCTTTGCGCTTCGTGCCGTACGCGAAGATGGAGGCCGAGGGCTACGGATATCTCCTCGACCTGTTCAAAGAGTAGGTTCACAGATCAAAGTTTGAGTTATGAAGCGAAAGGAGCGATTGGATTGTTCAAAGCGATAAAGCCTGCGGCGCAAGTCGCCTTGCTGGCAGCCGGAGTGGCCATGGTGTGCTTCGGCGCGATGCGGGGCGAAGCCGACGCTGTGCTGGCCAAAGCGATTCGACTGTGCTTGGAGTGCATTGGAATTGGATAAGAGAAGAAACCCCGTATCGCAGTTTTTGAGCCGCTTCCGTAGCTGGATCCAAGCGAGCGCGACACTGCTCACCAATATCCACCTGCCGAACTTTTTAAAGGGCACTATCTATCAGGGACAGGGCAAAGCGGTCTGCGTACCCGGCCTGAACTGCTATTCCTGCCCCGCGGCCACAGGCGCCTGCCCCATCGGGTCGTTTCAGGCAATCGTGAGCTCGTCGAAGTTCAGCTTCTCGTACTACGTGACCGGGTTTTTAATCCTCATCGGCGTGTTGCTAGGGCGTTTCGTGTGCGGCTTTTTGTGCCCGTTCGGCTGGCTGCAGGAGGTGCTGAATAAAATCCCCGGCAAGAAGCTATCCACAAGGAGGCTCAAACCGCTTAGGTACCTGAAGTACGTCGTGCTGCTGCTCACCGTCGTCCTGCTGCCCGCGCTGCTCGTCAACGACGTCGGGATGGGCGACCCGTACTTCTGCAAGTACCTCTGCCCGCAGGGAGTGCTCGAAGGCGCGATTCCGCTCGCCATCGTCGATAGTGGCATACGCTCCGCATTGGGAGCGTTGTTCACCTGGAAGCTCGTCGTTCTGATCGCAGTGGTCGTCTTGAGCGTGCTCATCTATCGCCCATTTTGCAAATGGGTCTGCCCGCTCGGCGCTCTCTATGCGCTCATGAACAAGGTATCCCTGCTTGGAATAAAGGTTGACCAGCACCGATGCATCTCGTGCGGCACGTGCGCGAAGACGTGCAAGATGGATGTCAAGGTCACGGAGTCGCCCAATCACACCGAGTGCATCCGCTGCGGCAAGTGTATAAGGGCCTGCCCGACCGACGCCATCGGCTTCAGCTACGGCCTGAGCTTACCGGAAAAGCAACCGAATCAGCAATGCGAAGAGAACTGACGAATTGAGAAAACGACAAGCAATGCAAACTAATGCAAATGGAGGAATGATTATGAAACTAACGAAAATTGCGGTAGTGCTGGTGGTCTCCCTTTTGGCGTTCAGCCTTGCAGCCTGTTCGGCTCCTAAGGATAGCGAGGCAACCTCGACAAGCGGCAACACCGATATCGCGACTTTGCTGGCAACGCAGCCGAAAAACGCCGAAGAGGCGACCGAGCTGCACCAAAAGCTCATGCAGAAGGAAAACGAGATCCTCTCTAGCAACTCGAAGCTGTGGGAAAAAGTGTTTCTGTCAGCCAACAAGGACATGCCGATGATCGAGGACGGCAAGAACTACGGCGACTTCCTCCTCGACACGATCGAGGGCGCCAAAGACCAGTTCTCGGCCGAGGAATTGAAGACGCTCAAGACCGGAGCGCAGCAGGTGAAGGAAATCGAGGACAAGCTTGCGGCCCTCGAGAAGGACTTCCCCGGATGCGGTAGCTCCCCGAGCTCGGGGGAGAGCGTCGACGCATCGAGCGCCGGCATGCCGAATAGCGCAGGCGCCGCTACCAGTGCGGGCAAGTTCCCGAGTTTCCAGGGGAAAGACCTCGACGGCAACGAAGTGACCAGCGACAAGCTCTTCTCGGAGAGCAAGGTGACCGTGGTCAACTTCTGGTTCACCACCTGCAAGCCGTGCGTGGGCGAGCTGGGCGACTTGGAAGCGCTCAACAAGGAGCTTGCCAGCAAGGGCGGCCAGGTCGTGGGCGTGAATTCCTTCACGCTCGACGGTGACGCGGCCGCGATCTCCGAGGCAAAGGACATCCTCGCGAAGAAGGGCGTCACGTACAAGAACGTCTGGTTCGCGTCGAGCAGCGAGGCCGGGAAGTTCACCTCCGAGCTGTTCTCGTACCCGACCACCTACGTCGTCGACAAGAACGGCAACATCGTGGGTGACCCGATTGTCGGCGCGATCACGTCCCCCGAGCAGCAGAAAACGCTCAGCAAACTCATCGACCAGGCAATCGCGAACAGCGAGGGATAAGCTCGAAAGCAAACGCTATGGAAAGGCCCCGGCATTGTGAACCACCGGGGCCTTCCTGCGTCTTGCGAGGCATATGCGCCAATCTGTGAAATTCTTACGTATGGGTAAGAATTTCGTGCAATTGAAAAAATCGTACATATAGGTAAGAAATCCGCTAAAGCACCAGGTAGCGGCCGGTGATGCTTTCCGGGTTCGCAGCGATTTCCGCAGGCGTGCCGCACGCCACGATGCGCCCGCCGTCTTTCCCGCCATGAGGTCCCATGTCGATCACGTAGTCGGCGTTGGCGATGAAGTCGAGGTCGTGCTCGACCACCACCACGGTAGCCCCCTGCTTCACAAGCCGCTCGAACACGCCGAGCAGCGTCTCCACATCGCGCGGGTGCAGACCGATCGTCGGCTCATCGAACACGAACACGGCGTCTTCTTGCCCCTTGCCCATCTCGCTTGCAAGCTTCAGGCGCTGCGCCTCGCCACCGGAAAGCGCCGGCGTCGCCTCGCCGAGCGTGAGGTACCCCAGCCCCAGGTCATGCAAGGTTTGCAGCTTCTCGTGCGCCTTCTTGATGTCGGCAACATGCGCAAGCGCCTCATCGACCGAGAGCGAAAGCAACGCCGGCAGGCTGAGCGCCCGGCCACAGGGCGCGCCCTTCTCGGGGCGGCAAATACCCTCGGCCGCGGCGCTATAGCGAGAACCGCGGCAATCGGGACAGGCGATGTCGACGTCGGGCAAGAACTGCACGTCGAGCGAAATCTGCCCCGTGCCGTCGCACGTGGCGCAACGCAGGCTTCCCGTGTTGTACGAGAAGTCGCCCGCCTTAAGACCCGCCGCCTTCGCCCCCTCGGTGCGCGCATAGGCGCGGCGCAAGTCGTCGAGCACGCCGCAGTACGTCGCCACGGTCGAGCGGACGTTCACCCCGATAGGGGTCGCGTCGATCAGGTTCGCGCGCTTGATGCCGTCTGCGGCAAGCGCCGTCACATGCTCGGGAAGCTTCTCGCCAGCCGCTGCTTGCGCGAGCGCGGGAATGAGCGTCTCCAGCACGAGCGTCGTCTTCCCCGAACCCGACACGCCCGTCACGGCAATGAGGCGGCCTCGCGGAATATCGACAGAGAACGGCTTCACCGTATGCAACCCGCTCGATTCGAGGTGAATCCTCCCCAAATCGAACATTTCCCCAACTTGCGCCTGCGAGCGAGCCGTCACGCGCACCTCCCCCGAAAGAAAGGGGCCTATGATTGAGGCCTCATCGCGGGCAACCTCGTCAACCGAGCCCTGGGAAACCACCGTGCCGCCGTCCGCACCCGCGGCAGGGCCCATTTCCACCAGATAGTCGGCGGCGCGCAGGATATGCGTGTCATGGTCGACCATCACCACGGAATTGCCGTCAGCGATCAAGTCGCGCATCACGCCCAGAAGGCCGTCGATATTGGCGGGATGCAAGCCGATGGAGGGCTCATCCATCACGTAGAGCACGCCGGTGGTTCGGTTCCTCACCGAACGCGCGAGCTGCACGCGCTGGCGTTCCCCCGTGGAAAGCGTGGAGCCCGCACGGTCGAGCGAGAGATACCCCAGTCCCAGCTCCAGCAGGCGCTGAGCGGTGCCCGCAAACGAGTCGCAGATGGATCTCGCCATGGGACGCATCTCCTCAGGAAGACTCCCTGGCACGCCTTCCACCCATGAGACCGCCTCGTCAAGCGTCATTTCCGTCGCCTGCGCCAGGTTTATGCCGCGCACAAGCGGCCCGCGCGCGGCATCCGAGAGACGCGTGCCACCGCAATCGGGACAGGGCCCCTCGGTCAAGTACTTCGCGACGCGGCGCAGCCCCTTCTCGTCCTTCGCCTTCGCAAGCGAGTTTTCCACTGTGCGCACGGCGTTGTAGTAGGTGAAATCGAGCTCGGCGAAGTTCTCACCCTTCTTCGCCTTGTACAGGATGTGCCTCTTCTCGGCTGGGCCGTTGAACACGATGTCGCGCTCAGTCGGCGAAAGTTCGCAAAACGGCACGTCCGTGCGCACGCCCATGGCGCCGCACACCTGCTTCATGAGATCCCACATAAGCGAGCCCCACACCACAACAGCACCCTCGTCGATGGTCTTGCTCTCGTCGGGCACAAGCGCCGCGCGGTTCACGGTGCGCGCGATACCGGTGCCGCCACAGGTAGGACAAGCGCCCTCGCTGTTGAAGGCGAGCTGCTCAGCACCGGGGCCAAAGAACTCGCCGCCGCAGTGGGGGCACGAAATCGCCAGTTCAGCAGCGACATTCAAGCTTGGCGGCACATGCTTGCCGCAATGTGGGCACACGTGGCTGCCGACGCGCGAGAAGAGAAGCCGCAGGCTGTTCAATAGCTCGCTCGAGGTGCCGAACGTGGAGCGCACGCCGGGCACCGCCGGGCGCTGGTGCAGCGCGAGGGCGGCGGGAACGAAACGCACGTCATCGACCGAGGCCTTGCCCGCCTGAGCGATGCGCCGACGCGTGTAGGTAGAAAGCGCCTCCAAATAACGGCGCGACCCTTCGGCATAGAGCACGCCGAGTGCGAGCGAGCTTTTGCCCGAACCCGAAACGCCCGCGATACCCACAAGCTGGCCGAGCGGAATGTCCACATTCACGTTCTTCAAATTGTGCACGCGCGCGCCGCGCACCTCGATATGGTCGATATTCTGCATGATTTCCTTAATCTAGCGTTGTACCAGCAAGAAGGGGCGCACCCGATGCGGCTACCTGTATCCGCTCGCAGCTTCATGCCGATCGCCGATGCCCGCTTGCGGCTTTAAAACAACGGCCAGCACCTGCTCGCTGGCAGACTCCTACGAATGACCCAGGTCGTAGAGCTTCCTGATATCCTTCGGCAACCCGTCGGGAATCATTTCCCAAAGGCGCTCTTCCCCGCCGTCTTTTTGAGCCGTCTCGTAGTACCAACACTTGAACTTCACCATGGCGAGCGCCTTCTGTATGCGCTCGATCTCCTCCTCGGCCTGGACCTTGCGCGCCTCGAACAGCTCCTTTCGCGCAGCGTACGTCGACGGCCCCTCCTGCACCATGTCGACGAAACGCTTGATGTCCCTGATTTCGAGCCCCGTCTTCTTCAGGCAGTCAATGACGCGAAGCAGTTCAAGTTCGCCTTCGCCGAAGCGGCGCGTACTGCCCGATCGCTCCAAGTTGGGGAATAATCCCTCTTTGTCATAGTAGCGCAGCGTCGACACGGGGATGCCAAACATTTCCGAAACCTGCCCGATTGAATACATGGTAAATTCCCTCCAAAGTATCTTGACTTGAAGTCAGGTTTAAGTATTAGAGTGCCAGCATCATACCAAATGCAACCCGAGAAGCGAAAGGGAAACCATGCTCGGCAACTTCACCTACCACAACCCCACCAAGCTCATCTTCGGCAAGGACGCTCTGACCTCGCTTGCAGCGGAACTCACCCCCTACAACACCATTCAGCTCGTCTATGGAGGCGGCTCTATCAGGAGATTCGGTATTTACGACCAAGTCGTCGAAGCGCTACGCGCAGCAGGTAAAACCTTCGTCGAAGACAGCGGCGTCATGCCGAACCCCACCATCGAGAAGCTTCGCGAGGGCGCAAAAATCGCCCGCGACAACGACATCGATTTCATCCTTGCCGTGGGCGGCGGCTCGTGCGTGGACTACGCGAAAGCAGTTGCGGTCTCTAAGGACCTACCCGCAGGCGAAGACCCCTGGGACGTGTACTTCGACCGATTTGAAGAGCCCGCGGCGGATAGAGAGGTCGTGCCCGTGGGATCGGTTCTCACTATGGTGGGCACTGGCTCTGAGATGAATCGCGGCTCGGTCATCACCAACCGAGAGCTCGGCAGGAAAATCGGCCACGTCTTCACCGACGAACGCGTCTCACCACGCTTTGCCGTGCTGAACCCCGAGTTCACCTACACGGTGCCGCGCTATCAGATGGTCGCAGGCATCTTCGACATCATGAACCACATTACCGAGCAATACTTCAGCGACACCGACGACAACACGAGCGATTATCTGGCCGAGGGTCTCATGCGCAGCCTCGTTACCGCAAGCCGCGCCGCCGTGGCCAATCCGACGGACTACGAGGCGCGCTCGAACATCATGTGGACGGCGACCTGGGCGCTCAACACCCTTGTGGGCTGCGGCAAAACGCAGGACTGGGAGGTTCACATGATCGGCCAGGCCGTAGGCGCCGCCACTGACGCCACGCACGGCATGACGCTCTCCGCCGTAGCGCTTCCCTATTACCGCCTGATCATGCCGTATGGCCTGGAGAAATTCGCGCGCTTTGCCACGAACGTGTGGGGCATCGACACCGCAGGCAAAACCAACGAGGAGCTCGCAGCGGCCGGCCTTAACGCCATGGAGAACTGGATGCGCGAAATCGGCTGCGTGATGAGTATCCGCGAGCTGGGCGCTGACGAGTCGAGCCTCGACGCCATCGCCGACGCGACCCTCACAATGACGGGCGGCTACCGCACGCTCACCCGCGTCGAAGTCCTCGACGTTCTGCGCAAGAGCCTCGCGGCAAAGTAGCGGCGGTCCAAAGCGTAATCGCGAATGGCGCTGTCGTTCACCCCTAACCGTCACTCGCCATGTGTAAAGAAAACAGGAAGGAAGTCCACAATGGCTATCAAACAAACCGCAGGACACGATGCGCTCGGCGACTTCGCGCCCGAGTTCGCTCATCTCAACGACGACATTCTCTTCGGGGAAGTGTGGAGCCGCGAGGACAAGCTACCGCTCAAGCTGCGCAGCATCGTCACCGTAAGCGCCCTCGTCGGGAAAGGCATCGTCGACAGCTCGCTGAAATATCACCTGGCCAGCGCCAAGAAAAACGGCGTCACGCAAGAAGAGATGGCCGAGATTCTCACCCATATCGCCTTCTACGCCGGCTGGCCCAATGCGTGGGCGGCATTCAACATGGCGAAGGAAGTTTATGTGGAAGACGGGACGGATGGCACGATCGGCGAGGGCAGCGCGGGCGACACCGCGGGCAGCGGCAACCCCGAATCGCACGGCGGCTTCTTCGGCCTGGGCAAGCCCAACGACGCCTTCGCACAGTACTTCATCGGCCAAAGCTATCTCAACGCGCTCACCGGGCCCGATGACTACCTAGCAATTTTCAACGTGACCTTCGAGCCGGGCTGTCGTAACAATTGGCATATCCATCATGCGAGCAAAGGCGGCGGGCAAGTGCTCGTCTGCGTGGATGGCGAAGGCTGGTACCAAGAAGAGGGCAAGCCCGCCGAGCGCCTGCGCCCCGGCGACGTGGTGGAGATTCCCGCGAACGTCAAGCATTGGCATGGCGCCGCTTCCGATAGCTGGTTCAGCCACCTCGCCTTCGAGTACCCAGGCGAGGATGCGAGCAACGAATGGCTCGAACCTGTGGACGACGGCGCTTACAACGCGCTTTCGTAACGCGGAGGCGCTTTCCTAACCTGGCCTAGACCCAGGCCCTTCAGCCAACTCCCCAGAATCGCCTGGGCAACGCGAGTGCTGGCCAGGCGATTCGCGCCGTCCAAACGGCCCTGCATTCCCGCATCTGTACGAAAGAATGGACGAGACCCAGACAACCCCACGCCCCTGCCTCTGTACAGAATTGACGATAAGTTGTAAAGGGATGGTGAATTTGGCTGAGCATCAGCTTTCACTGTACCAAAAGTGTCTCATCTGAAGCGAAGCTAGGGCAAGTTATTCCACAGTTGTACTTGATTCGTGGAGTCGTACACGATTCCTTCGAAATAAATCGTCAATTCTGTCCATGGGGCTCGAAGCAGCTCGGTCACGAGCGCCACCAAGTGCGTCGAGCGTCAAAGAAGGCAGCTCCTCGCAGAGCTTAAGCGGGTTGGGCCCCATGATCTTGGATCGGACTAGGTTGATGTCGAAGCTGTTCGCTTTTGGGAAGTTGCTCATTGTTACTCCTGTTCGTTGAATTGATGGTGAAAACAGGTGCGGAACGGTGCAAAAACACAAGGCCTTGATGCGGCCTTTTCAGAAGCGCTCTGCGATTAACCGTTCCCTAAAGAACAATGACCAAAAAGACATCCCCTAAGATGCGCTTGTGCGGAGCACGATTGCCCCGTCGGACGAAGTATACAACCGAGCACGGTCGAACGGCAACTGGTCGCAGGCAGCGCAAGCAAGAATACAGCTAGAGCCCAACCGAGTAATCGCAGCGTCGCAAACGGGATTATCCTGCGATAATGGAATCATCAGCCCGTTCAAGGGACGCCATCACCAGAAGAATGCCAGATGAAGAAGGAGGCGGAATGCTGCTATCGCTTGCCCCCATGGAGGGAATCACCGGATATGCGTTTCGCCGCGTGCACGCGGAAGTCTTCGGTGCGCTCGACCGCTACTACACGCCCTTCATCTCGCCGCTCCCTAAGGTAGGAACGCCATTCAGCAAGCGCAACAGCCGTGAGCTCGCCCCCGCAAACAACGAGGGCCTCGATGTCGTGCCCCAGCTTTTGACCAACGATGCCGACAGGTTCGTGTGGGCGGCCGAGCTTCTCACCGACATGGGCTACAAGGAGGTCAACCTCAACCTCGGCTGTCCGTCGGGGACAGTGGTTGCCAAGGAGAAGGGCTCCGGCCTTTTGCGCAACCCGGACAGACTCGAGGCATTTCTTGTCGACGTGTGCGAGCGTTCGCCTTTGCCTGTCTCGGTCAAGACACGCGTCGGAATCGCAAGCGGCGACGAGTACGACGAGCTCCTTGCGCTGTTCTGCCGCTGCGGAATCGCCGAGATCATCGTCCACCCCCGCGTGCAGAAGGATTTCTACAATGGCGCCCCGCGCCAGGAGCTTTACGGCAAGACGCTCGAACTCGCGCCGTTCCCCGTGTCCTATAACGGGGACGTCTTCACGCTGGACGACTACGATGCGTTGCTCGCAGCTTACCCGCAGACGCGCCACGTCATGCTCGGCCGAGGCCTCCTGGCAAATCCCGCCCTTGCGCGCGAGATTCGCGGCGGTGAAGGTTTGGCGCGCGAGGAACTCAAGCGCTTCCACGACAAGCTTTACGAGTCCTACACCGACGACATGGGCGGCAACGCGGTATTCCGCATGAAGGAATGGTGGGGATACGCCAAGTGCGCCTTCGCCGACCCGTCCTCAGTCCACCGCATCATGAGAAAGACCCGCCGCGCCGACGAGTACGAAGCTGCCGCGCGCAAAATCTTCTCCACCGAGAAGCTCGCCGACTCTCCGCGATTCAGCTGACGCCCCGTAGCAGTAATCAACCGTAAGTCGAACAGAAAAGCCACACGTCATCCCTGATGGTCGCAATGCTACTCGATCAGCACGAGCGCGCGGTTCTCCTTAACGTAGCGCAAAAGGCTCCGCGCAGCCCGGCCAATCCCTGGCGTGTTCCCCAAACCATTCAACTCCTTCGCCTAGCCACCTGGACCAATACTGAAGACTAACGACATGAAAGGGGGTAAGCGGCCCCAGCCTCTCTACCCCTTGCACGCCCCTAAGACAAGGCGCCCCTCTAGCCTTGCTCGCAGGCAAGCTCCGCTTCCTCGGCTTCTTGCGTCCCCTTGCTGAGCAGCGCGATGCCGGCGACGACCGCGATCATCCCGATGCCGACGACGATGGAGAACGGGTCGTTCCAGAAGATGATGCCGATGAGCGTCGTCAAAAACGTGCCCACGCCACCCCAGATGCCGTAAGCCATCCCCAGGCTCAGGTCCTTGAGCGCAAACGTCAGCATCACGAACGACAAGATGTAGCACGCCGCGGTCACGATGCCGAACACGGGCTGGGTGAAACCCTCCGACAGCTTCATGAACGTGGTGCCGAGCACCTCGGACACAATAGCGACCGACAAAATCAGAATCGGGTTCCCCTTCATTTACATCGCCCCCAAGCGCAGGCATGCTACACCGAAAATGATGAGCGCGATGCCCGCGATCTTCTTTGCGTTGAACTTCTCTTTCCAGATGATGCGGCTCACCACGGCGGTCAGCGCCACGGCCGCGCTCGTCCAGATCGCATACGCCAAGCCCAGCGGCAGATCAGCAAAGACATGGGAAAGCGCATAGAACGACACGGCGTAGCCCACCACGATGCCGATGATGGGGACCTTGCGTTTGAAGCCCTCGGAGAGCTTCATGCACGTGTCGCCGAACACCTCGAAGAGCACCGACAATCCCAAAAGCGCATAAGGGCTCATCGCTGCACCTCTTCTTGGAAGGTCTTCGCATACTGCTCGACCACCTTGATGAAGACCCCGATTTCTTCGGCGGTTATCGACTCGGCGGCCTTCACCTCGAGCTCGCGCATTCTCTCGACCGGCGGGCTCCACCACTCGCGGCCCTCGTCCGTGAGTACCATGATTCTCTCGCGCTTATCGGCCTCGCTCGGATGCGCGGTCACAAAGTCGCGAGCCCCGAGTCGTTTGCAGATGGCGCTGACTGTCTGCTTGCCTATGTCGCACCGCTCGCAAATCGTTCTTTGGGAAAGCCCTTCGCCCTCATCCCATAAAGCGTCGACAACGTAAAGCTCGCTTGTGTCCACGCCCATCTTCCTCGCAAGCGAACTGTAGGCGAACGAAATATCGCGCCAGCAGTTCCACATCTCCTTCGAGAACTCTTCCGGTTTCATCTCTCGTCTCCCGTGTAAATTAGTCCAACCGTTGACCAGTATAGTCTATCTTCGGACTTTTTCCAAGCCTGCACGGAACACACACGGACACAGGAGAATGGGTGGAATAGGGATGTGGAACGGGGTCAGCGGGTGGGGCGGGTTGGGAGCAGCCCTACCCCAACCCCAAACCCCGTCGCGCTAGCTCGCCTCCGGTTTCGCGAGCAAGATATGCTCCGGCAGAATGGGAAGCTCGCGATGCCACACGCCCGTCGCCCGATAAATCGCATGTGCGATCGCGGGAGCCGGCGTGTTGATGACGATTTCGCCGATGGATTTCGCGCCGAAGGGGCCAGTGGGCTCATAGGAATGCTCGAACTCCACGTCGATCTGCCCCACATCCAGGCGCGTAGGCAAACGATAGGTGAACAGGCTCGACTCGCGGATGGCGCCCTTAGGCGTGCGGGTGACGTCCTCCATGAGCGTATGCCCGATGCCTTGCACGATGCCGCCCTCGACCTGAATGCGCGCGAGCGCCGGGTTGATGGGAATGCCGCAGTCGACCACGGCGGCGAAGTTGAGCACTTCAACCGCACCGGTCTCGCGATCGAGCTCGATTTCCGCCATGCCCACCATAAACGGCGGCGGGGACACCGGGGAGGAATGCATCGCGGTTGCCTCCGCCAGCTGACAGCTGTTGCACTGGCTCTTCTCGGCGATGGCGGGAAGGGAAACCGTCTCGCCCGTGCTTTCGCGAACCACGCAGCCGCCTTCGAAAGCGAGCTCGTCTGCCGCGCACCCAAGGACCTCCGCCGCGATGGCGCACAACCGCTCCTTCAGCTGCGCACACGCCTTCTCAACGGCCATGCCAGTGACATACGTCGTCGAAGACGCGTAGGAACCCGAGTCGTAAGGCGAGGCATCCGTATCGGCGCCGAACACCGAGACATCGTCCACCGAGCATTCCATGTGCTCGGCGACCATCTGGGCCAGAATGGTGTCGCAGCCCGTCCCCATATCCGCCGCGCCGATAACCAGCATGTAAGTTCCATCGTCATTCAGCCTGACGGTGACCGACCCCGAGTCGATGCCTGCGATGCCCGAGCCCTGCATGGACATGGCCACACCTGCAGCGCGAACCTTGCCGTTGCCCATGTCGCGCACGGGGTATTTCGCTTCCCAGTCGAACATGTCGCGGCAGCGGTCCATGCAGCGATCGAGCGCACATGCGTTGGCCACCTCGTTGAAGTAGGCGGGCATAGTCATGCCCTCGCGCAGCATGTTCTGCTCGCGCAGCCCGATCGGGTCGCGGCGCAGCATCTCGGCGAGCTCGTTCACCGCGGTTTCCACGGCGAACTGCCCCTGCGTCGCCCCGAAACCACGGTATGCGCCCGAGGGCTGCATGTTCGTGTAAACCACGTCGGCCGTGAACTTGAACGCTTCCAAAGAACCCGTGTACAGAGGGATGGACTTGTGCCCGGTGAGGCCCACCGTCGCCCAGCCGTGCTCGCCATATGCGCCCGAGTTCGACAGCGTCGTCACGTCGAGCGCACGGATGCGCCCATCGTCGTTCGCGCCGAGGCGAACCTTGATTTCCATCTCGTGACGCGGAGAGCCGCAGGTTTGGGCCTCTTTTCGCGTGAACACGCACATCGCGGGGCGGCCCGTCTTCATCGTGACGAACGCGGGATACACCTCGCACACCGCGGTCTGCTTCGCGCCGAATCCACCACCGATGCGCGGCTTCTCCACGCGAATGCGGCTTTTCGGGATGCCCAGCGCATGGGACAAGATGCGGCGGACGTGGAACACGATCTGCGTGGACGAAACCACATGCAGGCGCCCGTAGCGGTCCAGCTCGGTATACGTGCGGAAGGTCTCCATCATGGCCTGGTTGAAGGCCTTCGTGTGGTAGGTGCGCTCCAAAACGATGTTGCAGTCGGCGAACACCGCCTCGACGTCGCCGTCGGCGTCAGCGGTCGTACCCACGAGGTTGCGCCTGTTGTCTCCGCCCAAGTCGCACAGCATATGCCAGTTGTCCTCGGGGTGCACGAGGATGGGATTGTCCTTAGCGGCGCGGAAATCCAGCACGGGATCGAGCACCTCGTAGGTCACCTTGATGCGCGAAAGGGCCGCCTCGGCAGCCTTCTCGTTTTCCGCGGCCACGATCGCCACCACGTCGCCCACATAGCGCACATGACGATCGATAATCAGGCGGTCGTAGGGGCTTGTCTCAGGATAGGTCTGCCCCGCGTTGCTGAAGCGCTCCCCCGGCACGTCTTCCCAGGTGAACACACCCACCACGCCGGCAATCTTCTTCGCCTTCGACGTGTCGATGTCCTCCACGATGGCGTTGGCATGGGGGCTTCGCAAAAGCTTCACCACGAGCGCGTCGGGCACGATGTCCTCGGTGAACACGGGCTTGCCCAAAAGGAGCTGCAGCGAGTCCTTCTTGCGGACGGACTTGCCGACCGATTGGTAGTCGGGCCTATTCACGTGAGCTCCCTTCCTCGTTTCTGCTGGTAAGGAAGTTGCGAATGCCGCGCAACTGGCCCACATACCCCGAGCAGCGGCACAGGTTGCCGGAAAGGTACGAGAGGATCTCATCGTCAGTGGGGTCGGGGTTCTCGCGCAAAAGCGCGATCGTGTTCATCACGAAGCCCGGGTTGCAGAAGCCGCACTGCTCAGCGCCCTGATCGGCGATGAAACCCACGAACTCGGACGCTTCGTCCTGCAGCCCCTCGAGGGTATGCACGCTATGCCCATCGGCGCGGGCAGCCAACGTGGAACAAGACAGCACCGGCTCACCGTCGAGAAGCACCGTGCAGAGACCGCAGGCAGACGTCTCGCAGCCGCGCTTCACGCTTAAGCAGCCATGAGCGCGAACGAAATCGATGAGCAGCATATCGGCCGAGATGTCGTCGGACACCGCCTTGCCGTTCAGCTTGATCGCAATCTCCATTACCGCACCTCCCCCAATGCCAGCAGGGTGCGACGCGCAAGCACCGGCACCAGCGCGCGGCGATACTCCGCAGAGCCCCACATGTTTCCGGAAACGGGGACGACGCCCGCCGCATAATCGGCGAACGCAGCAGCGCTTTTCTCGGTGATACCATCGACGAGAATGCCCAGCTCATCGCGAAGAAGCATCGCACGCGCCGGGCGCGATCCCACGACGAGGCGATATTCGTCCCCCACCTTGGCCGCTGCGCAATTGAGCGTGGGCAGGTCGGTTCGCTGCTTGCGCACCGCCTGGTAGGCGAAGGCGCCAGGGCTCTTCTTGACGATCAGGCGAACGAGAATGTCGTTGTCGTAGGGCATGCGCACAAACTCCTCCAAGGACACGACGCCGCCCTTGAAAAGCTCAACGGAGCTGTCCATGGCAAGGAAAAGTGCAACGACGTCGGAAAAGCCCATGCGGCGCCACAGGCTTCCGCCCAGCGTGGCGCCGTTGCGGAATTGTACGCCCACGATGTCTTTCAGCGCGGCTTCCACCGCGCCGCAGGAGTAAACGCCCAGGCCAAGATGCTTCTCCATCTGGCGCAGCGTTACCATGGCACCGATGCGGAACTCGCCTTCGGTCTCCTCGATCGCGTCCAAACCCAAATCGCAAAGATCGATGGCGGTGCCGAAGGAATGGATGCCCATCTTCAGCCACATCATGCCCCCGACCACGCGGTTGCGCTTCTTCTGATTGAGCTCCCACGCCTCTTCCAGGCTTTGCGGTCGCACGTATTTTTGGAAGGTAATAATGTCACTCGCCCCGTTATTTGAGGTTTACACAGTCTGCGCTATTATACTGTGGCCGAGGGGCTATCTCCCAAAACACACCTGACCAACCATCGAATTCGCAGAGGCACGCCATCATGACCCACCCCGCCGAGGACCCAGTATGAAACACGGATGCATCATCATGGCATCGGGCATGGGCACCCGTTTCGGGGGGAATAAGCTCATGACCGAAGTGGGCGGCATGCCGCTTATCCAGCACGTGTTACGCTCAACCAAGGGGCTGTTCGCGAAATGCATCGTGGTCACGCGGCACTCGGACGTAGCGCGTCTGAGCGATAAGCTGGGAGTCGAAGCCATCCTGCACAGCAAGCCGAGGCGAAACGACACCGTGCGCTTGGGGATGGAGAAGATGACGAGCTGCGATACGGTCATGTTCGTTCAGGGCGATCAGCCACTCATCAGCGTAAGCAGCATTTGCGCGCTTCTTCGCGGCGCTGAGGGCCACCCCGATTGCATCTGGCGCGCAAGCTTTCAGGGCACGCCAGGCGCTCCCGTGCTCTTTCCCTCATGGTCGTTCGACGAGCTGCGATCGCTTCCGCCCGGCAAGGGCGGCGGCGTGGTCGCCAAGGCGCACGAGGAGCGCGTGCGCACCATCGAGGTTTCCAGCAAATGGGAGCTCTTCGACGTGGACACCCCCGATGACCTGCGAACCCTTCAAACGCATCTCAAAAACGGAATCGTATAGGAGCCGAACAGAAAGAAGGCGCCCCGCGGAATCGTCGTTCCACGGGGCGCCTTCTGCGCTTGCGCTTTATCTGCTAACCTCTACGCGTTTGCATCCGTTTTCGAAGGAATCGCCTTGTCCTTGGGAAGCACGATGTTCAAGACAATGGCCACCGCCGCTGCGGCGACGATGCCGGAGCCGCCGAAGATAAGGCTTACCATCTGGGGAGATCCAGCAAGAATAGCAGGGTTGGCGCCGATGCCGTAGCCCAATCCCAGCGCCACCGACACGATGCTCAGGTTGCGCGGGGTCAGAGGGTCGCGCGTGATCAGCTGAATGCCGCTCACCACGATGGACGCAAACATGATGACGGCCGCGCCGCCTAAGACGGACTGAGGCATGATGGACACCACCGCGCCGAGCTTCGGGCACAGACCGCATAAGATCAGGAAAACGGCGCCGCATGCAAGCGCCTTGCGGTTGACCATCTTGGTCATGGTAACCAGACCCACGTTCTGGCTGAACGACGTGTTCGGCAGCACGCCGAAGAGAGCAGCGAAGCTCGAGCCCACGCCGTCGCAGACCACGCCGCCGGAAAGCTCCTTGTCGGTCGCCTCGCGGTCCATGCCGCCCTGCGTGACGCCGGAGATATCGCCGACGGTCTCGACCGCCGTGACAATGAACATCACGAGCACGGGGGCAATGGCGCGCATGTCGAACACCGGCGCCACAGGCAGCGGGTTCGGGATGGCAAACCATGCCGCTGCAGCGACCTTATCCCAGTTCAGAACCCATGCCTTGGTGTACTCGACACCCTCGGAGTTGATGCCTGTGGTAGGCAGGACCAGCCCCATGATACCCGCAACGACATAGCCGACGACGATGCCGACCAGAATGGAAGACGCACTGACGAAGCCCGTCGTCGCATGCTTCACCGCCAAGATGACGACGAGGACGATAAGCGCCAGGCACAGGTTCTCGGGGGACCCGAAATCGGCCGCGCTGTTGCCGCCGCCGAACGCGTTGACGCCGACGCTGATGAGACTCAGACCGATGGAGAGGACGACGGTGCCCGTCACGATGGACGGGAAGAAGCGGCGCAGCGGCTTCAGGAAGAAACCGAGCACAGCCTCGAACAGGCCGCCGATGATCGAAGCGCCCATGATGGCGCCGTAGGCAACGAGACCGCCGCCCATCGACGCCGCTACGGAATTGAACACGCCGATGAAACCCGAAGACGTGCCCATGATGATAGGAACCCTGCCGCCAACAGGGCCGATGCCGAAAAGCTGGACCAAGGTCACAACGCCTGCGATCCACATGGCGTTCTGCAGCAGCGCCAGCTGGACATCGGCGAACTCGGCTCCCGCCAAACCGCACGCTCCCGTCACGATCAAAAGCGGCGTCAGGTTGCCCACAAACATTGCCAGGACATGCTGCAAGCCCAGGGGAATCGCCTGAGCGAGGGGCATGTCGCCCTCGAACGAGAAAACGCCGAGCGACCTCGCGCCGCCAGACGTCTCCCTCGAAGAAGCGGCCGCGGGCTTCTCTCCCGAAGCTTCCGGAGCCTGAGCCTCCGAAGCCGCCTCCCGTTTTTCCTCCACCATCTGAATCCCTCTCTAAAAGGACAGTAAAGTGAGAAAATAACACCGCCGGGCGCGCATTTGAAGAAGCAACAGGGATTTTTCCACGTAGGGTCTTAAATTCCGCCCCTTGATTCGGGCCCGCATCACATAAGCGGCCGCAAGCTGCGCTCCAGGATGCCGTGTACGCAGGCAATTGCCGCGCCGTAGTTCACCATGGGCGTGCCACTTTTCGCCGCCACGCTCTGGCGCCAGTGCATTTCCTTCTCGTTGAGCATGCATCCGCCGCAATGCACCACCACGTCGTAGTCGCTGACGTCGTCGGGAAACCCATGCCCCTGGGTGAACTCGAACGTCGGATTCGCGCCGCAATGGCCGCGAATCCACGCAGGCATTTTCACCGTGCCGATGTCCTCGCACTGACGATGGTGCGTGCAGCCCTCCGAGATGAGCACGCGGCTTTCGTCGGTGAGCGCACTAAGCGCCGCCGCGCCCTCCACAAGCGTGTGCAGATCGCCTTTATAACGCGCCATGAGAAGGGAGAACGACGTGAGCGGCGTCGTTTCGGGAACGATGCGAGCAACCTTTTGGAACGCTTGCGAGTCGGTGATCACGAGGCGGATGCCGTGTACCGCCGCCAGAAGGTCAGCGAGCTCTTCGGGCTGGCAGACGAGAGCGCTCGCATGGGCGTCGAGAACGTCGCGCAAGACGAGCTGTTGCGGCAAGATGATGCGGCCCTTCGGCGCCGACGAGTCGATGGGAACGACAAGCACCACCTTGTCGCCCGGCGAGAGCAAATCGGCAACAACGCGGCGCTCGCGCCCGGCCGATTCCCCCACGTGCGCAAGAGCTTCCTTCAGCTCGTTTATGCCCGCGCCCGTGCGCGCGCTTGCAAGAACTTCTGCGCGAGCTGGGGCGGCAGGGGCGCCGGCGTCGGGGGCGGCGACAGCCTGGGCGATGGAAGCGTCGGCGGCGCCCGATGCGGCTCCCCCGGTAGTGCCGACCGAACCCGCAGCAACCCCTTCCCCCGACAGAAGGTCGGCCTTGTTGCGCACCACGATGAAGGGCAGCCCGAGCTCCTCGAACAGGGAGGTAAGCTCTTGCTCGGCTGCGACCAGCGCGCGCGTGGCGTCGGTCACGAGCACGGCCACGTCACAGGTGCGCAAGGTCTCGCGCGTGCGCTCGACGCGGCGCGCGCCCAGCTCCCCGACGTCGTCGATACCAGGGGTGTCCACGATATCGACCGGCCCCAGCGGCAGAAGCTCCATAGCCTTGCGCACCGGATCGGTCGTGGTGCCGGCGACGTCGCTCACGAGCGCCACTTGCTGCCCGCACACCGCGTTCACCAGGCTCGACTTGCCAGCATTGCGCACGCCGAAGAACCCGATCCGCACGCGCTCGCCTGAAGGCGTCTCGTTCAAACCCATGTTGGAGCCATCCTTTCGCCTTGCTATCGCAGCACGCCTTCCGCACCGCGCGAAAACCTCGCTAGAACCTCAAATCGCGCTCGCCCTTGTGCACGACCGCGGAAATCGCCTCAGCGCACTGGCGGCGGCGCTTCTCGTCCTCGACCTTGAGCAGTTCGCGCCCGATGAGCGCAAAGCCTTTTTGGGAGGTATCGGGCTTGGCGTAATCGGTCAGGTACTCCGCAAGCGTGACGAGCGCGTTGGGGTGACAGTAATTCAAGATCTGCCCGCTCTTGCAGAAGCTCATGAACCGGTCGCCCGTGCGCCCCGCGCGGTAGCACGCCGTGCAGAAGCTGGGCACATGCTCCTGATCGATCAACCACGAGACCACGTCGTCGAGCGTACGCTGGTCGCTCACGTCGAACTGCTCGGTGTCGTGCGGGCGCGCCTGCTCAGTGTAGCCGCCCACGCTCGTGCGGCTCCCACCCGAGATCTGGCTGATGCCGTAGCGCAGCGCGCGCTCCCGCACCGCCTGGCTCTCGCGCGTGGAGATGATCATGCCCGTGTAGGGCACCGTGATGCGGATGAGCGCGATGATCTTCTCGAACATCTCGTCGGGAATGCCGTTGTCGAACACGTCGGGGTCGATGTCCATGGCGGGCTTCACGCGCGGCACGCTAATAGTGTGCGGGCCCACGCCGTGCACGGCTTCCAGGTGCTCCGCATGCATGATAAGGCCCGCGAACTCGTAACGGTAGCTCTCAAGCCCGAACAGCACGCCCAAGCCCACGTCGTCGATACCGCCCTCCATGGCGCGGTCCATCGCCTCGGTGTGCCAGTCGTAATCGCTTTTCGGCCCCGTCGGGTGCAGGCGCTTGTAGCCTTCCTTGTTGTACGTCTCCTGGAACAGGATATATGTACCGATCTCGGCCTTCTTGAGCATGCGGTACTCCTCCACCGTCGTGGCGGCGATGTTCACGTTCACGCGGCGGATGGCACCGTTTTTGTGCTTGATGGAATAGATGGTGTCCATCGATTCCAAGATATACTCGATGGGGTTGTGCTTCGGGTCCTCGCCCGCCTCGATGGCAAGGCGCTTGTGTCCCATGTCCTGCAGTGCGATGACCTCGGCGCGAATCTCGTCTTGCGTGAGTTTGCGGCGCGGAATCTCGCGGTTCTTGGCGTGATAGGGGCAGTACAGGCAACTGTTCACGCAATAGTTCGACAGGTACAGCGGCGCGAAAAGCACGATGCGGTTGCCGTAATAAGCCTGCTTGATATCGTGCGCAAGCTGCTTGATGGCCGCGTTCACCCCCGCATCCTCGCAGGCCAGAAGCACGCTCGCCTCACGATGGGTGATCATGGCGCCGTGCTCGCTTGCCGGGTGCAAGTGGGGCTTGCACTTCTCCAAAATGTCGTAGCACAGCTGCACGTCGTCCTTGTGCGCGTCGGCGAAGGCGAGCGTCTCCAAGATTTCCTCGTTGTTGATGAACTCATCGGCGCAGAGCGATTTCGGGTTATACGAATACCCCATAGGGTCCTTCTTTCTTTCGTGCTTTCAAGCGCCCGACGGCGATCACGTCTCGGGCAGGGGCGCCATATCACCGCGATCGACAACGAGCTCGTAGCCGATCGACAGCATGCGCGCGCCCAGGCAGCCGCGACATTCCGCAGCCTCTTCACCCGTACATATCTTGTTATCGTACAAATCGTAGTCTTTGCGGCGATTAACCGGCGAAAGGTTCGGCATCACGACATTCGCGCCGGCAAGGATTCCCCGCTCGCGCCCATCGGGAACGATCGTGCCAAGCGCCGTGGTCGCGGGAAGCAGCACATTCGGCTTGATGAGCCGGATGATCGACAGCAAATAGCACGTGAGTTCCGCCATGCCTGGCGCGAAGGCGGAAAACGGCGTCGCGTGGTGCGGGACAAACGGGCCGATGCCGCACATCTCGGGCTGGAACTGTTCGATGAACTGCAGGTCGCACGCAAGGTCCGCCGCAGTTTGGAACGGTGCGCCCACCATGAAGCCGGCACCCACCGCGTATCCGATTTCGCGCAGGTCGGAAAGGCAGCGCATGCGGTTCTCGAGCGACATCTCGGGGGGGTGCCAACGCCTGTAGAGCGCAGGACTTGCCGTCTCGTGGCGCAGCAGATAACGTTCGGCGCCCGCCTCATGCAGGCGCTCGTAACTTTTGCGGCTTCGTTCGCCGAACGACAACGTGACCGCACAGTCCGGGTGTGCCGCCCGAATCTGGCCGATGATGCCGCACAGCACGTCATCGGTGAAGAAGGGGTCTTCCCCACCCTGCAAAACGAACGTGCGAAATCCCAGATTGTAGCCAGTGTCCGCACATTCGACGATCTCGCCAGCGGAAAGGCGGTAGCGGCGCGCCGTTGCATTCGACCGACGAATGCCACAGTACAGGCAGTCGTTCTTGCAGAAGCTCGACACCTCGATGAGCCCGCGGGTGAACACCTTCGTGCCGTATACCTGTCTGCGCATGGCATCGGCGCGACTCGCAAGCTCACGGGCCGTGCCGGGCGTGCGCTGCGCGATGAGCCGCTCGTATTCGCCAAACGAAAGTGAGCGGGTGCGGCACAGCTTGTCGATGAGGAGCGCGAGCCCCTCATCGGCTTCACTGCTATGTAAGTCGTGGGGCACCTAGATATCCCACGTAAGCTGATCGGTGTGGAGCAGCTTCTCGGCCTTCTCGGAAAGCGGACGCTCATAAAGTCTCTCGTAGAGCGCCGCGATGTCGGGGTTCTCGTGCGAGTAGCGCAGCACGTCGGCCCCGTCGAGCGAGTTGAGCACCGCAGCGCGCTCGCGCGCAAGCTCCTGGTTGAAGGCGATCGGCTGGCCGCCGCCGCCTACGCAGCCGCCCGGGCACGCCATGATCTCGACGAAATCGTAGCTCGCTTCGCCCGACTCGAGCGCATCAAGCAGCGACGCTGTGTTCTCCAGGCCGCTCGCGATGGCGATACGAAACTGCATGCCCGCAATCTCGAGCGTCTTGTCGACCCAGGGCTTGTCGGGCGTCGCCGCCGTGGTGTCGCACGTGCTGAAGTCGGGGTTTTCGCCCGTAAGGAAGAACGCCGCCGAACGAAGCGCCGCCTCCATCACGCCACCCGTGCGCCCGAAGATGGTTCCCGCGCCCGTCGAGGTTCCCAGCGGGTCGTCGAACTTCTGCTCGGGCAGCGCGGCGCAGTCCACGTTGAACATGCGCAGCATGCGATCGAACTCGCGCGTGGTGAGCACAGCGTCGACGTCCTGGCCGGCCTCCGAGGACAGCTGCGGGACACCCGCCTCGTATTTCTTGGCGACGCACGGCATGACGGAGACGACGAAGATTCGTTTTCCCTGTTCGGCAGCTTGTTCGAACAGAAGCGCCTTTGCCGTGGCACCCAGCATCTGGTGCGGCGACTTGCTCGATGAGAGCTGCGCGACGAATTGCGGGTAGTGCAGCTTGGCGAAGCGCACCCAGCCCGGGCAGCAGCTCGTGAACATGG
>OKRW01000813.1_pt1 | contig 29804 bp, 29 predicted proteins | sample 1601151 | NCBI WGS metagenome assembly OKRW01 (sample SAMEA3541471, study PRJEB24748) | human gut metagenome | biome: human gut; feature: human-associated habitat; material: faeces | place: China | collected 2012 | reverse complement strand
CATGGCTCAGGGTACTGTTAAGTGGTTCAATCCGGACAAGGGCTACGGCTTCATCTCTCGCGAGGACGGCGACGACCTGTTCGTCCACTACTCCGAGATTCAGATGGACGGCTTCAAGACTCTTGACGAGGGCCAGGCTGTCGAGTTTGACATCACCACCGGTCAGAACGGCAAGCTCCAGGCTTCCAACGTCCGTAAGCTCGCCTAAGTTCGACTTACATACGCTTGGGAAGGGGCGCCTCTTTGAGGCGCCCCTTTTTTATTATTGCCGCCACGCAGCAGCGGGTACCCAGCGGCTGGGCATGCTTGCATCGATCGAGACGCCCGCAGGGGCATGCGTTTCATCAAGTAGGGCGCCCGCAACTGGTTGGTCACGGGCGCCCTGCGCTGCGTTGCGTGTGGTTCTTGCCTTTCCCTATTCATCCAAAATACGCATCTACAGAGCTCAGGCGCGTAATATGGACGAACCGATGGTACAGCCGGTGCTCTATGCTTCGCTTGGTTGAGAGGGGCTACTGCACCGTCTTGGCAAACTCGAGGTATTGCACGTGGGCGAGCTGTCGCCATGCCTCGAGAGCGCGCTCGGCGGCGTACTCGGCTTCGGCGTTCTGGGCCGGCTCGTCGGTGGAGTTACCGCTCGTGGTGTGCCAGAAGCCCTCGCCGTCCTGGTAGGCAAAGAGGTTGATGCCCGGCATGGACAAGCGCGCGCCCAGCGCGCCCTTCTGGTAGCTCGTGAGCGGCGCCCCGATGGCATCGAGCGCAAGCGCGCCCAGGGTGCTCGTCGAGGCCTGCTCCCAGCGCATCTCGCCCGTGGCGGCAACGTCGTAGTTGGCCCAGACGAGGTAGTTGGTCTGGTAGGCACGCGCCGAGTGCGCGGTCTGGCCCGCATCGCCATAGAGCGCGTCATCGAGCGCCATGCCAAAGTTGGGCTGGTGGTCGCCAAAGAAGGCGAGCATGACGGGGCGGTCGAGGCCGCGCAGCTGCTCGATGAACCACTGCAGGTCCTGGTCGGAGGCCTGGATGCACGAGAGGTACTCGTTGAGCTGGTTGTTGCCGGCCTGGTCCCAGTAGGGCGCGTTGTAGGTCGTGAGGCGATCCTCGGGGATGTTGTACTGGTTGTACGAGCTGTGGTTCTGCATCGTCACGTCGAGGACGAACTGCGGCGTGTCGCTGCTCGCGAGCTGGTCGAGGACCTTCTGGTAGGTGGCGGCGTCGGTCACGCCGCTGTGGAAGACGGGGGCGTCCTCGAAGGCCGAGATGTCGTAGAAACGGTTGAAGCCCATCTGCTCGTAGACGCTCTCGCGGTTCCAGTTGGTTGAGAGGTTGGGGTGGATCGCCGTGGTGTCGTAGCCCATCTCGGCAAACTGGCGGGCGAGGTTGGGCGTGTCGTCAAAGTCGTAGAGCGTGTAGGGGTAGAGGCCCATGCCAATGTAGGAGAGGCTGCTGCCCGTGAGCGTCTCGAACTCGGAGTTGCAGGTGCCGCCGCCGTAGGCAGACGCCGTGAGGTTGCCGCGCACGAGGGCGTCGTCGATGCTTTTGAAGTAGGTGGGACCCTCGTAGCCCACGCCCAGGTCACCGTAGATCGAGGAGAGGTCTGCGAACGTCTCGTTCATCACGAAGACGACACTGGGGTGGGTGGTGCCGAACTGGTCGGCGCGTGCCTGGGCCGCGTTGGGATCGGTTGCGCTGTCGTAGTCCTGGGCCAGCGCGGCCTCGGTGCCCGCGGCCTCCTCGTCGGTGTAGCCCTCGGGCACGGAGATCTCCATGTCCTTGGCCATCGTCATGAAGGTGGGCAGCATGCCGTACTGGTAGTAGCTGTTCGAGGGCCACCAGTAGTCGATCTGTATCTCGTAGTCGTTGCGCAGGTCGAGCGCGTTATAGCCGTTGGTGGCGCAGACGCAGACCACGAGCGCCACCAAGGCGGTTACTGCGGCGCGGCCCCAGACGCGGCCGATGGGGCGCCCGGCCGGGCGCATGAGCACGCAGGCGTCGAGCGACGCCACGAGCAGCAGGATGCCCTGTGCGATGAGGGGCGTTACCTCGTAGGTGAAGCCGTCGGCCACCGCGGCGGCCGTCCCCAGGGCGAGAAGGTCCGAGGGCAGGATGGCCGTGCCCTTGAGGGTGAGCAGGAACCCCTGGGCGATGCCGAGGGCGGAGAGGCCCGCCGCGCAGACGGCCACGAGCCAGCCGCGGCGCTGGCCCACGAGCCACGCGCAGACCACGACGGCGGTGACGCAGCCGCGCTCGAGGGCGAGCAGGCCCGCGTCGACGTCGGCGAGGCTCGTGTTCCACGGCACCTCGAGTGCCGTGCAGGTGGCTGCCACCACGAAGGCGAGTAGCGCCCAGTCGCGCAGCAGCGGCAGCACGCGGCCGGCCACCATCTTGATGTGGCTCTCGGAGTCCGCGAGGCGGTCGAGCGGGCGCAGCAGCGGCTCGCGCAGCAGGGAGAGGGCGACGCCGAGCACGCAGAGCAGCTGGATGAGGGCAAACGTGTCCTCGCCCATGATCACGGTGCCCGCGCCCACCAGGTTGGCGAGCGCGATGGCGAGGACGACGAACGGCACGCACCAGACGATGCTTGCCGGCCGCAGGTTGCGACGGATGAAGGTTGCGATGTCTTGCGTGTTCACGGTACCTCTTGCGATAGCTTGGATAACAAAACTCTAATTTTACAGCAACTTATAGCTGGGTTGTTGCCCTAGAGCTCCGTGACCGCGCCCGCGCCATAGCCGGCGTTGCGCACGACGCGCTGCAGCTCCTCGGTCGAGGCGGGCTCCTTGGTGCGCACGCGGGCGACGCCTGCCGCGAGGTCGACGGTAGCCATCGTGCCCGTGCGCTCGTTGAAGGCGTTGGCGATGCGCTTGGCGCAGTTCTCGCAGCTCATGCCCGTGACGGTGACGTCGTAGGCGTGGGCGTAGTGCGAGGCGTCGCGATCCTTGGGCCCGTGACTGCTCACGACGTCGGCGCCGCCGCAGCAGTCTCCCTTGCCGCCTCGGGCAACGTAGCCGCGAACAATGACGACGCAGGCCACGACGATGGCCGCGACGATGATGACGTTGATGAGCATGGCTCCTCCTCTGGGCGCTTGCCGCGCGCCACTGCAAATGTTTAGGTTGGCTTACTTATTGTAGCCGCAACCGCGTGACGGGGGCTTGGACGCGGGTTTGGGCGGGCCTTCTGAGGGGGCTAGATGCCTGGCATGGCGTGAGGCTGGCCGGACTGTCGGGATGACGCAAGCGCGTCGGTATACGCGTGCCCGTCTCGTCGCTGGGTGCCGCTCGCATAGGTAAAGCCCCTTCTGGCAGAACGGCTACTTTCAGGTTTGATTCAATCTGCTACCGTGGAGTCTCAAGGGGAGGGCGGAAGGGCCTTCCCGCTCATGTTCAAAGGAGCAGCATGAACACCAACGCCTTCATTCGCCGCGCCGGTGCGCTTGTCGCAACGCTCGCCCTGGCTCTCACGAGCACGCTGGGCCTTTCGGCCTGCGGTGGCCCCAAGCCCGAGGAAGTCATCAAGCAGCAGGTCAAGCTTGAGCTCGACACGATCAAGCGGGCCGATGCCGACACGATCAAGTCTGTCCTGGGCGAGGACGAGTGGAACAGCCTCTCCAGCAGCGGCATGGACGTCGAACAGTTCTACAACGGCTGCGTGAAGCACTTCTCCTACGAGGACCCCACGGTCAAGGTCGACGGTGACAACGCCACCGTCACGATTCCGGTCACCAACGTCGACATCGCCCAGGTCTTCGAGACCTGGACCGCCGACGCCCTCAACTACGCCAGCTCCGAGGAGGCCCAGGCCGACTACGCCGAGCTGGGCGAGGATGGCATTGCCGCCAAGCTCTTCGAGAAGCTCTACACCGCCCTTGGCGCCGACGACGCGCCCATCAAGACGGCCGACGTCCAGATTGACTTCACCAAGGACAGCGACGGCTCCTGGAACCCGACCGACAGCGACCAGCTGGGCTCGCTGCTCTTTGCGGGCGTCGACCCCTCGACGATTGGCTAGCTAGGCGCGAGCCCTCTCGTACGTGCAGAATTCGAAGGCGATTCCCTCCGGCGTCTGGAGGGGGTCGCCTTCTTCGTTTGTGTTGACGGTCTTGGCGAGGCGCCACGTGGGGTCGTCGTCGAGGTTGGGGAAGAACGTGTCTGCCGGGCGCACGCAGTGGTTCCTGGTGACCTCGGCGCTGGCGCAGGCGCCAATGAGTGCCTGGTAGACCTGGCCGCCACCGATGACCCAGCACTGCTCGTCCGGTGCGAGGAGGTCAAGCGCCTCCTTGAGGGAGTGGGTCACCTCGGCACCCTCGCGCTCAAAGCTCGCGTCGCGCGTCACCACGATGTTGCGGCGGTTCTTGAGGGGGCGGCCGCCCGGGAAGCTCTCGAGGGTGCGTCTGCCCATGAGCACGGTGTGTCCCGAGGTTTTTGCCACGAAGTGGCGCATGTCGGCGCGATTCTCGACCACCATGTCGCCGGCCGCGCCGATGCCCCAGTCGTCGCAGACGGCGACGATGGCGTGGAGGTTGGGCAGGGGAGTGGCGGGGATGCTCATGGCGGCTCCTGGGTTGTGGTGGCGCGTCGCGGGGTGCTCGCGTGCGGCTAGACGGCGATGGGAATGTTCGTGACCTGCGGGCCGTGCTCGTAGTTCTCGACGATGAGGTCGCTCGTCGTGAAGTCGTAGAAGTTCGCGATCTCGGGATTGAGCGTCACCGTGGGCGCCGGGTGCTGCGGGCGCGCGATGAGCTCGCGGATGATGTCGACGTGGCGGTCGTAGATGTGTGCGTCGGCGATGACGTGGACGAGCTGGCCGGCTTGCATGCCCACGCTCTGGGCCACCATCATGAGCAGGATGGCGTACTGGCAGACGTTCCAGTTGTTGGCTGCGAGCACGTCCTGGCTGCGCTGGTTGAGGATCATGTTGAGGGTGGGTGCGGCATCGCCGGGGTGCATCGTGACGTTGTAGGTGCAGCTGTAGGCGCACGGGTAGAGGTTCATCTCAGAGAGGTCCGCGAAGACGTAGGTGTTGGTCATGATGCGGCGCGAGAAGGGCGTGAGCGTAAGGTCGCGCAGCACGCGGTCCATCTGGTCGAAGTCACCGTCGGCGTAGTGGCTCTTCTGGCCAATCTGGTAGCCGTAGGCCTTGCCGATCGATCCCGTCTCGTCTGCCCACTCGTCCCAGATGTGGCTCTTGAGGTCGTGGATGTTGTTGGACTTCTTCTGGTAGATCCACAGCACCTCGTCCATGGCGCTCTTGAGCGCGGTGCGGCGCAGGGTGAGCGCGGGGAACTCCTCGCGCAGGTCGTAGCGGTTGACCACGCCAAACTGCTTGATGGTGTAGGCGGGCGTGCCGTCCTCCCAGTGGGGGCGCACCTTCTGGCCCTCGGTGGTGGTGCCGTTGTCGAGGATGTCGGTGCACATGGCACAGAAGAGCTCGTCTGCCTTGCTCATGGTTCTCCTTGGGTTGCGGTGGCGCGGGTGCCGGTGCGGGCTTGGGACAAGGGACTGCGGGGGCATCGTCCCAGGTTACTTGCAGCTGGCCGAGTTGCCCAGGGCATGGGTGAGCTCGAGGGCTATGTCGGTGACCTCGGAGGCCTCGTCATCGAGGTCGGAGAGCTCGCGGGTCGTGTGGCCGCTGGGGTTCGTAACCATGTCGATGACCTGGGCAATCTTGTTCCAGCGGGTGAGGGCGTCGTCGCGGGCGTCAGTGAGGTTTTCGATGATGTCTGCGGCCTTGGTACCGGTGACGCTGCTCTCTGCGGGCAGCTCCAAGGCCTCGATGGCTTCGCTGGCAGACGCGGCGGCGTCTGCCGCGGCCTGGAGCTCGGAGGCGCGTGTGGCGTCGTCGCCTGTCGCGGCCGCGGCGCGCAGGTGGCTCTTGACCTCGGCGGCCGAACTGGCGTCCCGGCTCGCGAGGGCCTTCACGTAGGTGGCCACCGCCTGCTGGGAGCCGGAGTAGTCAGAGGCAAAGACGTAGTCGGACACGGTGTACTCGATGCAGCCCAGGCACTGGTCGAGGGCGTTGTCTGCCGTGAGGCTCTGGCCAGACGAGATGTTGTGCTCGTCGTCGATGCCAAGGTCGTCGAGCAGGTCGTCATAGTCATCGTCATCGAAGGAGTAGGTGTTGGGGTCTTCCCAATCGATGCTCGTGCCCACGACCTCGAGCACGTTGCACAGCGTGAGGGCGAGGGCCACGAGCACCATGAGCACGACGGCCACGATGACGTAGGCGGCAACGCCGCTCCTGTTGTCTTGCGAGGTGGTTGCACTGGCGCTCTCGAGGACGGGCTGTTTGTCCTCGTCCTTCTCGTGCTTATGGCTGTTGACGTCGGGCTGCGATGTGGGCTGCTGGGTGCTCATGTCTTCCTCCCGATGCTTGGGCGCGTGAGGTGTGGCCTAGTCGAGGTCCTCGAGCCTGCCGTGGCGCTCGTAGCGCGTGACGCGCGCAATTTTGTTGTCGTCGTCGACGAAGACGACGTGGGGCTTGGAAGTCTGGGCCTCCTCGGGGGTCATCTGCGCGTAGCACATGATGATGACCTTGTCGCCAGGCGTCACGAGGTGGGCGGCGGCGCCGTTGAGGCAGATGACGCCGCTGCCGGGCTCACCGGCGATGACGTAGGTCTCGAGGCGGCTGCCGGAGTTGACGTCTGCCACTTGGACCTTCTCGTACTCGAGAATGCCAGCGGCGTCCATGAGCTGCTGGTCGATCGTGATCGAGCCGATGTAGTCGACCTCGGCCTGGGTGACCGTGGCGCGGTGAATCTTGCCCTTGAGCATGTTGAGGACCATGTGTCGCTGCTCCGTGTCTATGATGTGCCCGCGGCCGTGAGCTGCGGGTGAGGCGTCTTTTGCAACTTCCTAGGGTACAACGCATAGCGCGGGGCGGAGGCGAACCAACGTGGATTTCACAAGGTTCGTCTCCGCCCCGGCGGTTTCGTTCGGATATGCGAATGGGCGGGCGTCGCTGGCGGCGAGAGCACGTTGCGGTCGGTTGATGATCCGCGGCGGTAACAACCGACCGTGCCGTGCGCACTTCCGGGTGGGCGAGGCGCGTCGTGTCTAGGGCGATGCCGTCCCGTTCAAGGGCGAGCGGCTGGACCTAGAGCGAGAGGAAGAGCTCGTGGACACGTGGGTCTGCGTCGAGCTCGGGGTGGAAGGCGAGCCCGATCTGGCCTCCCTGCCTCACGGCCACGATGCGTCCCTCGTGGGTGGCGAGCACGTCAACGTTCGCGCCGGCCTCCATCACGAAGGGGGCGCGGATGAAGGTCGCGGGCACCTCTCCCAGGCCTTTGAGCTGTAGGTTCGTGTGAAAACTGCCCAGCTGGCGGCCGTAGGCGTTGCGTTGCACGAGAACGTCGAGGGTCGCCAAGCGCGGCGTGCCCTTGTCGTCGTGGGCGTCGAGGCGCCTGGCGAGCAGGATGAGGCCCGCGCAGGTGGCGAGCGTGGGCATCCCGGCCGCGATGCGCTCGCGCAGCGCCTCGAGCATGCCCAGCTCGGCCAGGAGCTTGCCCTGGGTGGTCGACTCTCCGCCGGGCAGCACCAGGCGGTCGAACGGCTGGCCGAGGTCCGCTGCCTGGCGCAGCTCGACGACCTTCTCGCCCAGCTCGGCAAGCTTGGCCTCATGCTCGGCAAACGCGCCCTGGACGGCGAGGACGGCGGTAGTCACTAGCGGCCACGCTCCTCCATGATGATGTCGATCTCGTCGGCGTTGATGCCCACCATGGCCTCGCCGAGATTCTTGGAGAGCTCGGCGATGAGCTTGGCGTCGGTGTAGTTGGCGACGGCCTTGACGATGGCGGCGGCGCGCTTGGCGGGGTTGCCGCTCTTGAAGATGCCCGAGCCCACGAAGACGCCCTCGGCGCCGAGCTGCATCATGAGCGCGGCGTCGGCGGGCGTGGCCACGCCACCCGCGGCGAAGTTCACGACCGGGAGCTTGCCGTTCTCGTGGACGTAGCGCACGAGCTCGGCGGGCACGGCGAGCTGCTTGGCGGCCTCGAAGAGCTCGTCGTCGCGGAGGGCCACGACGTCGCGAATCTGCTTCTGGATCTTGCGCATGTGGCGCACGGCCTGAACGACATCGCCCGTGCCCGGCTCACCCTTGGTGCGAATCATTGTGGCGCTCTCGGCCACGCGGCGCAGGGCCTCGCCCAGGTCGCGCGCGCCGCAGACGAAGGGCACGTCGAACTGGGTTTTGTCGATGTGGTAGGTGTCGTCGGCGGGGGTGAGGACCTCGGACTCGTCGATGTAGTCGATCTCGATGGCTTGCAGGATTTGGGCCTCGACGATGTGGCCGATGCGGCACTTGGCCATGACGGGAATCGAGACGGCCTGCTGGATGCCGGCGATCATGGCGGGGTCACTCATGCGGCTGACGCCGCCGGCCGCGCGGATGTCGGCGGGGATGCGCTCGAGGGCCATGACGGCGCAGGCGCCCGCCTCCTCGGCGATGCGCGCCTGCTCGGGGGTGGTGACGTCCATGATGACGCCACCCTTGAGCATCTGCGCGAGCTGGCGGTTGAGCTGGGTGCGGTCTTGGTTGGTTGCCATGCGTGCCTCCCGGTCTGGGTTGATTGGTAGCTCGATACCCTACGCCGAATCTGGCATTGGCAACATCTTCAGTATGTGAGAAACTCAGCAGGTCAGAATAGGGTCAGTTGCGAGGAGCTGGTAGGGTCAGATGCTCAACTACGACATGGCGGCGCATGGCAGCGAGAGCCTCTATGGCTATCTCTACCAGCGCATTCGTGACGATATTGTCGAAGGCGAGATTGCGGCGGGGTCGCGCCTGCCCTCGAAGCGCTCGCTGGCCGAGCACCTGGGCGTGAGTGTCGCTACGGTCGAGGGGGCCTATGGCCAGCTGGTGGCGGAGGGGTACGTGAGCGCCCGCGCCCGCAGTGGCTACTACGCGTGCGACCTGCCGGGCATGGTGGCGCATGTGGCGTCGCCGCAGGTAGATGCTGCCGTACATGCCTCGGGCGATAGCCAGACGGACTTGTCGCGGCCGGCCGGCGCCTCGCTCGACGCGGCGCGGCTCTGGAGCCGCGCCCTGCGCCAGACGCTCACGTGCGAGCCCGAGGAGGAGGTGTTCTGCCCGGCCCCTGCCCAGGGAACGCTGCGGCTGAGGCGCGCTATCGCGGCTCATCTGCGCCAGACGCGCGGACTTGTCGTGGACCCCGCGCGCATCGTGGTGGGCGCGGGTGCTCAGATGCTCGACGTGATGATTGCCCAGCTCATGGGTCAGGCCAGCGTGTTTGCGCTCAAGGACCCGGGGTACGTGAGGCTCACGAGGATCTACGAGGCGTGCGGGCGCGGCGTGCGCCATGTTCCGCTCGATGGGTGGGGCGTGCAGATGGCGGGGCTTGAGGCATCGGGTGCAAACGTGCTCCACCTCATGCCGTCCCACCAGTTCCCCACGGGGCTCGTGACGTCAATAAGCCGCAGGTACGAGCTTATGGGCTGGGCCTCAGCCCAGGAGGGGCGCTGGCTTGTCGAGGACGACTACGACTGCGAGTTTCGCCTGGCGGGGCGTCCCGTCCCGGCACTTGCGAGCATCGACGCGGACGGGCGCGTCATCTACACCAACACGTTCTCCAAGAGCTTGGGCGCGGCCCTGCGCCTCGCCTACATGGTGCTTCCCGAGGAGCTGATGGAGCGCTATAGCCGTGAGCTGGGCTTTTACTCGAGCACCGTGAGCTCGGTGCAACAGGTTGCGCTGGCTCGCATTCTCGAGGGCGGCGACTACGAGCGTCACGTGGCGCGAGTCCGCAAGCGCTGCCGCGACCTGCGCGACGAGCTCGTGGGTGCCCTGCGCGCGCGACCTGATGCTGGCAGGATTGGCGTCGAGCAGGCAGACGCCGGCCTTCACCTGGTGCTTCGCGTGGACACCAAGGCCAGCGAGGAAGAGATCGCCGTCCGTGCCGTTGCGGCGGGTCTGCCTGAAGCGTGCCTCGTGCCCCTGTCGCGCTGCGCCTTTGAGCGCGCGGGCGGCGACCGAAGCGGCGCTGCGCGCCGCTTCGTCGTACCCTACGACGCCCTCGACCCCAACCGCATCGCGATTCTGGCCTCTTTGGCCTTCGACGAGCCATCCCTTAAATAGGCTAATCAACTATTTCTTGCTTAGATCTTTGACTCTGGAGTAGACGGCCGATTGCATCTTGCAAAAACCCTGTTGAGTGAAGTCACAATGGCCTTTCTACTTTGATGGCTGCGACACAAGCACGAAATAGTTGATTAGGATCCACCGCCGCAGCGCGTTTGCCGAAATCCCCTTCGTCTCGCTGCTCACCGAAGCGTTGTCTGTTAGTTTTTTTCTACCGAGGAAGGGGGCATCATGGACGGCGTGCTTTGTGGCCCAAGTGCTTTCAAATACTGGCGGATACCCCCGCAAGTACTTTCCCTGTGTCCGCCTCTGCCAATTGGCGATTTTGCTCGTCATAGGTCAGACTATCTTGAGCACCCGCTGGTTAAGGAAATCCTAGGTTTGCCGTTGAGTCGTTTGCTCGTGGGCGGCCGTCATCCTAACTCAACTTCGAATCTCATCAACCATGCTTGGTCTGGCCCACTGCCGGCTGGGGCGGTTGTGCAGAGCGAGCTTGGCCTTGAGGTTGCCTCGCCGGCGTTTACCCTGCTCACGCTGGCCAATCAGGTCTCCTACATTACGCTTGTGATGTGCGCCTACGAGTTGTGCGGGTCCTTTGCCGTGTTCAAGCCATCGCCCCGAATCGAGGAGGCGCTGGCAAGCCCAAGGAATCATGCGGCGCTCAACATGTTTGGCGCCTGGGAGCGGGTATGCTCTGCGAATGGGAAGGCCTCTAACCTTTGGAGCCGCGAGCCACTCATTGACATCGATGAACTGCGTAACTTCGCCGCGAACACGGATGGCATGCGAGGCCACCGTGCGCTGGTTCGCGCCGCCAATGATGTAAGGGGAGTTGCTGCCTCGCCCTTCGAGGTGCAGGCGGCGATGCTGCTCAGCCTCGATACGCGGCTGGGTGGCTGCGGCTTCAAGGGCCTGCATCTCAATCGCCGTATCTGGTTGAGCGCGTCGGCTCGGGCTACATCGGGTCGCAGCTCCGCCATTGCCGATCTTTACTTTGAGGGCGAGGAGGGCGTTAAGCTCGACATCGAATGCCAGAGCCGCTTGATCCACAACAGCGCCCCGGCGGCAATTGAAGACTCGAATCGCTCGCTTTCGCTGCAGATGATGGGCGTAACCGTTCTCCCCATCACGTTCGAGCAGGTCCATGACGAGAAACGCTTCGACAGACTTGCTAATCACATCGCAAAGGTGCTGGGTAGGCTCCGTGCAAGGCGCTCCGAGCGCTATCGCGTTGTAGAGGTTGAGTTGCGCGCGCAAATCTTCTGCGACTGGAGCTGCCTCGTGGCCTAACCCCGGCGCTTCGCAATCTCGCGGCAGCGCTGCGTAAGCAGCTCGTAGACCGCGCGCGTGTCACCGCCGAGGCAGCCAAGATGGCGCTCTATCGTAGCCTCGTCGCCGCGGGCGGCGGGGCCGGTAAGGGCGTCGGCGGGGCCGTCCTCGGCCACGTGGCGGGCGTTGCCCAGAAAGAGGGGAGCCAAGGCCCGCTCGGCGCCCGCGTGATCGAAGCCGCAGGTCACAAGCTCAGAAACCGCCATGTCGTAGAGGCCCACCACAAGGTTCGAGGCCATGACGGCGGCGGCGTGGTAGCGCGCCTTTTGGGTGCCGTCGATCTTCACAACGGCGGCGCCAAGCTCGCGAACAATGCTGCCGAGAAGGTCGCAGGCACACTCGTCGCCCTCAACGGCAAAGGTGCAGCTCGCAAGCTCGCGCCACGAGTCGAACCTGCTGCTCACGGCATAGAGGGGGTGCAGCGACGCCACGCAAGCCCCCACCCCGCGGCACGCGTCCAGCGCGCTCGACGGCGTGGCGCCCGAGCAGTGCGCCACGATCTTGCCGGCCAGTTCGAGCCCGGCGAGCTCGCGACCCACCTCGGCGATGGCCGCGTCGGGGGTCGTCACGAAGATGACGCTCGCGCTGCCCGTGCACTCCTCGATCGAGCCACACGCCCGGCCGCCGGCAAACGCCGCCGCCTCGCGGGCGCTCGATTCGCTGCGAGAGAAAAAGCCGGCAAGGCGGACACGCTCGCTGTCCGCTAAAAAGCGGGCGAGCGAGCAGCCAACCTTGCCGGCTCCAATAAAGGCGATGTCAACGACGTCGTTCACGCGAACCTAGTCGTTGCACCCACAGCCGCAAGAGTCGCAGCCGCAACCGCAGCCGTGCCCTTCCGGCTCGTAGATGAAGTTGTCGATGAGGCGGGTCTTGCCAATGTAGACGGCCATGGCGCACAGCACCGGCGCGTCCTCGATTCGCTCGATCTGCACGATGTTCTCGAAGTCGACCATCTTGACGTAGTCGATCTTGGCGAGCGGCTCGGCCTCGATGATGGCGCGCATGGCGTCAAGCACGGTCTTGGCGTCGCGCTCGCCGGCCTCGACCATGCGCTGGCCGGCAAAGACGGCGCGCGACAGGCACAGGGCCGCGGTGCGCTCCTCGGGCGAGAGGTAGGTGTTGCGCGAGCTCTTGGCCAGGCCGTCCTCCTCGCGGACGATGGGGCAGCCCACGATCTTGATACCAAAGTTGAGGTCGCGCACCATGCGGCGGATGACGGCGAGCTGCTGGGCGTCCTTCTGGCCAAAGTAGGCGCGGTCGGGCGTCACGATGTTGAACAGCTTGGAGACGACGGTGCACACGCCGCGGAAGTGGATCGGGCGGGTGAGGCCGCACAGCTCGTGCGTGAGCTCGTCCATGTTGACGTAGGTGCAGGCGTTGGGCGCGTACATCTCGCTGGGCTCGGGGTGGAAGACCAGCGCGGCGCCGGCCTCCTCGCACAGCTTGCAGTCGCGCTCAAAGTCGCGCGGGTAGCTCTCGAGGTCCTCGTTGGGGCCAAACTGCGTGGGGTTCACGAAGTCGGAGACAACGACGCGGTCGTTCTCGGCGGCGGCGCGCACGATCAGGCTCTTGTGGCCCTCGTGCAGAAAGCCCATGGTGGGAACGAGGCCCACGGTGAGACCCGCGCGCTTCCACTCCCTGACCTGCTCGCGAACCTCGGCGACGGTGGTGACTGCCTGCATTAGTTGTTCCTCCTGATCTGGTCCATGACCTCGGGGTCGATCTTGAATCCGTTCTCGATGGCGGGGAAGCTGCCGTCCTGCACGGCGGCAGCGTAGGCCTCGTAGCCTTCGCGCATGGCATCTCCCACCTGGGCAAACTGGCGCACGAACTTGGGCTTGAACCCGCCGGCCGTCATGCCGAGAAGGTCCTGCGCCACCAGCACCTGGCCGTCGCAGCCCGCGCCCGCGCCAATGCCAATCGTGAAGCAGTGGGTGAGCTTGGACGTGATGAACTCGGCGAGGTCGCGCGGGACGCACTCGAGCACCACGGCAAACGCGCCGGCGCGCTCGACGGCCAGGGCGTCATCGACGATGCGCTGGGCGTTCTCGGCGCTCTTGCCCTGCACCTTAAAGCCGCCAAAGGAGTTGGCGCTCTGCGGGGTCATGCCCACGTGGCCCACCACGGGGATGCCGCTCTCGACGATGGCGTGGATGGTCTCCTCGCAACGCACGCCGCCCTCGAGCTTGACGGCCTGGCAGCGGCCCTCCTTCATGAGGCGGCCGGCGTTGCGCAGGCCCTCCTCGACGCTGGCCTGGTACGACATGAACGGCATGTCGCCCACGACGAACGTGTCGCTCGTGGCGCGCGTGACGGCGCGGGTGTGGTGGATCATGTCGTCCATGGTCACGGGGATGGTGTCCTCGTAGCCAAGCATGGTCATGCCAAGCGAGTCGCCCACCAAGATCATGTTGATGCCTGCGGCCTCGACGATGCTGGCCATCGTGTAGTCGTAGCTGGTGACCATCGTCACCTTTTGGCCCTCGGCGACCTGCTTGGCGAGGGTGAGAACCGTGTTCTTTGCCATGTGCTTCCTTTCGCGCCCGGGTTGCGGGGGAGGGCGCCTTGCGGCCGGCATGGTGCCGGTCCAAATGTCTATTGTAGGCTGTTCAAGCGTCTAGAGGTGCATATCTTCGAAGACGTCGCTCCAGGAGAGGCCCAGCGAGCGCACGACCTCGAGGTCCGCCGCGAGCCAGTCGACGCTAAGCAGGCTGTCGCGGTCGAGCCAGCGCAAGGCCTCGTGGTCGAGCATCTGGAGCTCGGTTTCCGCGGGGACGGGAGCGCAGAAGACGTCCATGGTGATGGAGAGCTCGGGGTAGTCGTGGCGCACGGTCGAGAAGGGCCAGAGTACTCCGAGCTCGATGCCCAGCTCCTCGCGGATCTCGCGGCGGCAGGCATCCTCGGCAGACTCGCCGGGCTCGAGCTTGCCGCCGGGCAGCTCCCAGCCGTCCTTCATGCCGTGGCTGCGCTGGGCTGCCAGGATGCGGTCGTCGCGAACGATGATCGCGGCCGCCACGTGCAGGTTGTCGTTGGGCATGGTGCCTCGCTTTCTGGGCCGCCTCGCGGCCGCGTGGGTGTCGCGTGGATTGTACCCATGTTGGGCCCATGGCCGTGAATAAAGCTGCCGAGAAGAACACGGCCGATAAACGCGCTGCCGAGAAGGACGTGGTCGAGAAGAACTTTGCCGAGAAGAGCGCTGCCGAGAAAAGCGCCCGAAAGCGCGCCACCAACAAGGCCTACCGCGCGTCCAGGCCCATCTGCAGCAGGTAGACCTCCTCGCGCAGCTCACGGGCGCCGACGCGGGAAAGCTCGCCGGCCTCGTGCAACTCGCGGATCTGCTCGAGCTCAAAGGCAAGCGCCTCGGTCTCGATCTCGCGGCACTGGGCCTGAACGCGGGCGCGCCACTCCGTGCGGGACGACCCACTGCGCACGTTGGCCGTGGCGGCTAGCTGGGCGCGGTGCTCGCCCGCGATGATGCGGGCCGCGAGCTGCTGCTCGTCAGAGAGCTCGGGTGCCCAGGCGCGCAGCTGGTCGATGGCGTGGCGCTCGGTTGCGGCGTGAAGGCTTGCGAGCTGCTCGCGCTCGGCGTCGTCGGCACGGCTGGCCATGGCGCGCACCAGGCGCGCCGCGTGCGCCCGCCGCCTGCCGCGTCCTCCGCTCACGCCGCGGTGCAGCTCGTAGGTGCTCTGCAGGCCCTCTAGGGCCTCCAGGTAGCGCTCGGCCACGTTGCGGTCCGCGCTACCTGCGTCGATTTGCTCGTGCACAAAGGCAATCTGCGCCTCGATGACGCGCAGGCGCAGCTCGATCATCGTTGCGGGCGAGGCCTCGCGCTCGAGGGTGGCGTCGAGCCGCTCGCGGAAGGAGCGGGCCGCCAGGCGCGTGGCCGCTGCCGTCTCACGCGAGGTGTCGTGGCTGGCCTCGCCCTGCTCAATGTGGGCGATGGTGCGGCGCAGGACCTCGGCGCGGGCGCGCGTGAGGGCTGCCTCGGCCTGGGTCGTGTCGGGGGCGGGGGCAAGCAGGGGTACGAGGAAGTTTGCCAGCACCAGGGTGAGGACGATGACCCCCGAGGCTACGAAGATGAGCAGGCTGCGCTGGGGAAACGCGGTGCCCTCGGCCGTGAGGTAGGGCAGGGTGAGCATGATCGAGAGAGTCACGGCGCCCTTGGGCCCGCTGAGGGTCGTGACGAGGGCGCTGCGCAGCAGGCGCTGCCAGTTGTGGGCCTGGCCGTCGTTGGCGTGGCGGACGCGGTGGATGCGCTCGAGTGCGAGCACCCAGAGGAGGCGCACACCCACCACAAGCACGCAAACCAGCAGCATAAGGCCGCAGAGCCGGACAAAGTCCGTGCCCTGGGCCGTGCGTAGGGTGGGGGCGATGGTACTTGGGAGCTTCATGCCCAGAAGCACGAAGACCGTGCCATTGATGATGAAGGTGAGGAGCTCCCAGACGCTCTCGGAGGCCAGGGCGTGGCGCGAAGACTCGGCCGTGAGGCGGCCCGGATTGAAGCGCATGAGCAGGCCCGCGGCAACGACGGCCAGGATGCCGCTCGTGTGCAGGGCCTCAGCGGCGAGGAAGGTCACGAAGGGCGTGCAGACCTCGAAGAGCACGTGCTCGGTGGGGGTCTCGAGGCCAAGGGCGCGGATGCGGCCCACGAGCAGGGTGATGACGAGGGCGCAGGCGAGGCCCACGGCGATTCCGCCAAAGAAGTCGGCGAGGAAGGTTGCGCTTGCCCGAGCGAGCGAGAAGGACCCGGTTGCCGCTGCGGCCACGGCAAACTCGAAGCAGACGACGCCCGAGGCGTCGTTGAAGAGGGCCTCGCCCGAGAGCAGCGACTTCTGGCGCTTGGTGAGGGTGACGTCTGCTCCCAGGGCGGCGACGGCCGCGGCGTCGGTGGGGCCAAGGGCAGCGCCCAGGGCAAAGGCCGCGGCGAGGGGAATCGCGGGGTCGGCGAGGTGGAGGGTGGCGCCCACGACGAGGGTGGTCCCGATCACAAGGCCAATCGCGAGGGAGGCAACGGGCGCCCAAGCGCGTAGGAGCTCGGCCTTGTCCGCGTGACGCGACTCCTCAAAGAGCAAGGGAGCGATGAACAGGACGAGGAAGAGCTCGGGGTCGCGAAAGATTTGCGTGGGGTCGGTCGTGATGAGGCAGCCCACGGCGGCACCCAGGGCAATCTGCACGAGCGGCAGCGAGACGCGGGGCAGTACCTGGGCAAATGCGCTTGAGGCAAGAAGGCAGCCTAGCAGCAGGAGAATGATCTCGAACGACGACATGCGATTCCTTTGGGGCGGGTTGGCATCGGGGGCGATTGCGTTCGCGCCTAGTATCTCATGCGAAAGAAGGGCGGCCCGTCCCAACGCGTGGGGCGAGCCGCCAACGGGCACGTTTGATTTTAGTTTTGGGCGAGAAGGGCCTTAGCGTCTTCTAGCTGATCCGCGAGCTCTTCGGCGGCGGAGTAGGCGCCATCCGTGTCGTCAGATTCTGCAAGCTCCATAATCTGCCGGGCCTTCTCGATGGCTTCGTTGAGTTGGGCGATAAGGTCGTGACTGGCCATGTATGCTCCAATCCGAGAAACCAATAAGTTGCTGGTAGATACCTATTCCTTGCCTCTAAGCTCGCAAATGGCTTTGCCAATGCGGTGCGGGACGCCCACGACAAGTGCGTTGCCCATGCAGAAGGCGCGGTTGCCATCGGTCATCCCCGTGTTGGTCCAACCTCGAGGGAAGCCCTGAAGCTGGTCGAGCTCGTCGGGCACGAGCCTGCGATAGCGACCGTCTATGCACTGGATTACGTGCTTAAAGCGGCTTGCCCCGCGTCCACCCTCACCGGTGAGAATTGTGCGAGAGGGCTTGTCGGTGGCGTCGGGGAACGCCATCTGCCCCTCCGAGTAGGTGTAGGTGAAGCCGGTCTTCTTGTTGGTACGCTCCTCGCGTTTGGAGCCCTTGAGGTACTCCCACCTGGGAAGCTGAGAATCGTCGATGAAGAACTCGGCGGGAACCTCGTCGTCGGGAATGAGCACGTCGCCAAGCGTGCGACGCGCTCCGGTATAGTTCTCGACAACCTTGCAGGTGAGGACCCTATTTCCAACCATGCAACCCGCATCGAGGAAAGGAGAGACCTTGCCGACAAGGTTGAAGCTCTTGGATGCGTCATAGGGGTCGGCCGGAATTCTGATGGTGCGAATTTCCTCCTCAACCGGAGCGACCATGGGAAACGCGCGTGACATCACGCCGTCCGTGAGCCTCATCTCGAGGTTCCAGGATGCATTGCGTTCGGCAAAGATGTAGATGCGCTTGCGGCGCTGCGAGAAGCCGTACTCGGCGCTGTTGACGACGCGCCACTCCGCGCTGTAGCCGCGCTCGGCGAGGCACGACAGGATAATGGCGAAGTCGCGGCCGCGCTGGGAAGCAGGGCTCTTGAGCAGGCGGTCAACGTTTTCGAACAGACAATAGCGGCAGGCGTTCTCGTCGCGGTCATTCTGCAGCTTGAGGAAGCGGTAAATCTCCCACCAAAGAACGCCCTTCTTGCCCTCGATGCCATGTGCCTGGGCAAGGGGGCGGGCAACGGAATAATCCTGACAAGGGAAGCCGCCTACGACCATGTCAACCGTGGGGATTTCTCGCTTGCCGGCTTCGGCCTCGTCAAGAACCGCGGCTATGTCCTGGTTTACAACGGAGTTCTCGCCAAAGCGCTCTGCATAGCAGCGGGCGGCAAACTGTCGCCCCTGTGTTCCGGGCGGCTCCCACTGGTTGGCCCAGATGGTTTTGAAGGGCCCTGCGGCAGGCAGGGAAAACTCGGGGTGAGAGGGGTCGCTGTAGCCTTCAAGGCCAAGGCGAAACCCGCCGACCCCAGCAAAGAGCTCGGCAACTTTGATTTGGTCGGTCACGTTTCTCCAATCGCTGCTGTGACCTATTTCTTTCTATCTAGATTAACCGATCGAGCGAGCCAGATCAATATGCCGACTCGCTCGATTTCAATCAATCCATGTGGTTACTGTAGCCTCGATACCTGACACAAATCAGGCAATCAAGGGCTAACAACGCTCCAGCGTCTGGGCGATTTGCTCCTTCAGATACCCCTGATTGAGCCAGAAGCACTTCTTCGTTGCCGGCTCGCCGTGAGGCTGCGGGCGCGTGTCGGCGGCGTTGCGGCCGTGCGGGCGAACGTGGCAGCAGCGGTTCTCGGAGGACTTGACTGTGATGTCGGCGCGACCGTTGCGAACGTTGCGTTGCATGGCTTCGTAGCAGCGGCGCCCCTCTTCGACGTCCTTATCGGGCATCTGCCAGAAGCAGACGTCTGAGAGGGCGTAGGTGCCGTCATCCTGTTCTCGGTAGATGACGAATAAGTACAACTGCTCGAGCTGTGCCTTGAAGTCCGAATCCTCGAAGGGAGTCTTCTCGAGCTCAAAGTAGTCAAAGGCCGGGAAGGAGATTGCCTGGTCTGGCCTACCATCCTTGTGGAGCCTGATGGTCTTGGGCTTGGCGCCTGCCTTTTCGAGTTCCTTGACCTTGTCCTTCTCTCCAATGCCCAGGATGAGATTCGTGATTCTTGCGCAGGCGTTCTTTGACGCGGAGACGTTGAACAGGGTCATCAGTCGTTCTTGGCTCATGCCAAAGTAGGGCTCGAAACGCTTGCGGATGAGCTCGATGATCGGCAGCTCCTCCTCGCCCTTCTTGCGCTTGATGCGCTTGCTCTTCTCGAGTTCCTGCTGCTCGATGCCCGTCATGTACGAGGCCTTAAGGGCCCAGGCACGCGGCTTGGCGGGAACATCCGAGAAGGGCTGTGCCCTACGCACGCTGCTGTTTGCCGCCTTGGTACATGCCTCGAGGTAGAGCGTGTCACTGCCGGAGATATCTTCGGCGTGGCCTGAGCGCACCTTTTCCACGACCGTCTCCCAGTCCTTCTTGATCTGGGGAAGGTCCTCCTCGGGAATGCTCCAGGAACCGGCAAATTCGATGGCGTAGTCCACGGGGTTCTTCTCGGGCTCGTATTGATACAGAACGAGCAACATCCTGCGCACCTTATCGAGTAGGTGCGAGGTCTCGAAGGTCTCGTCTGGAACGCTCATGTAGTCGATCATCGAAAGAACGAGGCGCTCCTTGGCCACGAACTCGCCCTTCTTAGTCTTCTTGAGCGGCGTGGACTTGAGTTCGAGGCCGGCCTCGGCGAAGTCGGGGGCAGAGTCGCTGTTGATGGCGTAGCCGAAGTAGTACTTCTCCAGGGCGTTGCCAAAGGCGCCGCGCCTTACGGTCGGGTCGGGGAGCTCGGGCGCATTGCTCATCTCGCGAAGGGTGTGGCCTTCGAGACGCTTTGCGTACTCGATGATCGAGTTGGGGTCCGTGGGGTCATAGGCAAAGTCAACGCACGCCATAGCTGGTCCAATCTTTGAGGGTGGCCTCATGCTAATCCGTATCGCGACGGCCCGCTGTCGCCTGCGTGTCTAATTAGACTGGTGGCGGATAGGCACAAACTCTTGGTGGCCTACACCGAATTATGAACTGCTCGGCCAGTTGGTCTAGACTTGTCGGACACAAACACGCGTGCGGCGAGGGGAGGGCCATGGTTTCTGAGGCGACGCGCCATGTGATGCAGGCGAACAAGTCAAAGAACACCAAGCCCGAGCTCAGGGTGCGCGCGGCCCTGCGCGCCGCGGGCCTGCCTGGGTATCGCCTGCACTGGAAGGCCGCTCCCGGCAAGCCAGACATTTGCTATCCCGGCCGCAAGGTCGCCATCTTTGTCAACGGCTGCTTCTGGCACCGCTGCCCCTACTGCGCCCTCTCCACACCAAAGTCGAACGTCGAGTTCTGGACCGCCAAGTTTGCCCGTAACCGCGCCCGAGACGAGCGCGACCGCGAGCAGCTTGCCCGCGACGGCTGGAAGGTCATCACCATCTGGGAGTGCCGCCTCAAGAAGAACCGCTTTGACGCCACCGTTGCCCGCGTGGCAGACGAGGTGCGCCGCGCGGGCTCCTCGACCAATAAAGCCGAGGTCGCACCCCGTGGGGACAAAGGACCCGTCCCCCTGTCCCCGGCGGCCACGCTTGCCTGGCCAGACGGCCCCGGCTGCGTCATCGAGGTGGGTACCGCTCCCGCCTGGCGCCATCGCCAGCGTGCCAAGAAGCTCCGTTCGCGTCATAATAAGACAATTACGTCTCACGGAGCCGGCGCCCGCGCGCGCCATCGCCGCAGGTAGCAACAGGAGGTGCAGCATGGCAGTCTACGTCACGTCTGATGCGCACGGCCACGTCCGGGCGCTCGACGAGGTGTTGGATCAAATCTCGCTCGCAAGCGATGACGTGCTGTACGTCCTGGGAGACCTCATCGACCGCGGCCCGGACCCCCTGGGTGTCATCTTGCTGGTGCGCTCGCTGCCCCAGGCCCGCGTGCTCATGGGCAACCACGAGCAGCTCATGCTGCATGCCACGGCCCACACGGGCGCTCCCAGGGACGGCGAGTTTGATCTCTCGGGGCTCGACAGCATCACCTTCACCGACTGGTTCGACTGGATGAACAACGGCGGCAACGCCACGGCCACCCAGCTGTGCCAGCTTAGGGAAGACGAATACGACGAGGTCATCTCCTGGGCCTCTGGCCTGCCGCTCTATGACGTCGCCGTGGCTGGTGGCCACACGTTTGCGCTCGTGCACGCGGGTATTGACGCGGGCTTCGTCTCCGAGTGGCGCGAGGCCCATCCCGAGGCAGACCCGTGCGAGCCTGCCGCCCTTCTCGACCTTTTGGGCTGCCAGCCGGCAGACGTCCTGCTGTGGATGCGCGACGGCCTGGCGTTTCCCACGAGGCTCGTGGACGAGGGTGGCCACGGCCCCGTCGTGGTGGCCGGCCACACGCCGTCGCCGCTGCTCGCGGGCCTTGCCGGCTTGTCCGAGGAGCAGTGCATGACATCCGAGCGCAAGGGCAAGGTCGTTGTCTATGGCGCGTGCGAGGCCACGGGCAACAGGGTCGACCGCATCGACATCGACTGCGCCGCGGCGAGCGGCCACGGCATGGGCCGCGTGGGAGTGCTGCGCCTCGACGACCTCGCGTGCTTCTACGCAGACATCCGAGAGGGCGAGTAGCCATGGACTGGGACGTGCGCCCGGGTGCCTCCGCCCCTGCCCGCGATCTTCTGCACGGGTGCGTTGAGCTCGAGGAATGCCCCGGCGGATGGGTCCGCCCGCAGCGCTTCTCGGCCATGCAACGGCGTGCCCTCTCAAGCTGCCTTGCGTGGTATCCCGGCATCTTTCGCCAGATGGCGACCTGCACCGCAGGCGTGCGTCTCGAGTTCGAGACCGATGCCACGCAGGTGCTTGTCGAGTTTGCGGCAGACACCGAGCCACGTGCCACGAGAAACGTGCTCAAGGGCATGAAGCCCGAGGTGAGGGACGCCACCGCGCCCCATGACGGGTTGTCGGCCGACGTCGACGGCAAGCACCTGCCGCGCGTGGTGCTGGCGCCTGATGTTGCGGCCGCGCCCGGCGAGGCAGGTCCGGGCGTCCTGCTTGACCTGGGCGGATTCAAGAGCCGCGGCAACCTGGTGCAGCTGCCCGGTTTTGGCGACATGCACCGCGTGCGCGTGTGGCTGCCAAGCCTGAGGGGCTGCGAGCTGCGGCGCGTTTACGGCAACGGCTCGTTCGTGCGGCCCGTCTCGGGCGAGGCACCGCGCGGCGCGCTGCTGGTGCTGGGAGACTCGGTGGCCCAGGGCTTCACGGTTGACGACCCGGCGCTTGCCTGGCCAAGCCTTGTGGCCGACGAGCTGCAGTACGGCCTCGTGAACCAGAGTGTGGGTGCGCAGGTGTTCCAGGAGAGCTCGCTGGGCGCGCTGCCTGTGGGCATGGACCCGTCGCTTGTGATCGTGGCGCTGGGGGCCAACTACCGCTACGGGCGCTGCAACGAGCGCGTAACGGGTCGCGAGATCGCGAGCTACCTCGCCCGCGCAGACGAGCTGTGGCCCAGCGTGCCTCTCGTGGTCATGGTGCCCGCCAAGCAGCCCGGGCGCGAGGCCGTGAGGGGTTCGTGCTACGAGCGCGTGGCCGACCTCATCGACGAGGCCGCGGCCCGCGTGAGGCGCCGCAGGCTCGCCGCGAGCGCTCCCGCCGTCATGGCGCTGCGCGCCCCCGCCCTGCCCGAGGACCTGCTGAGCGACGAGGACGGTCACCCCACGGCGGCCGGCGCCGCGCTGCTGGCGCGCTTCGTGTGCTCCGAGCTGCCCAAGCTCTCGTGCCAGTGCTTGCGCGAGACGGGCCGCTTTGGCCGCTGCGGCGCCTGCGCTGGAACTGGGACACTTCCGCCCGTAGCCTTTCTGTCCCAATCTGGTGGAGGGACCAAGAAGCGGGGCGGCCGCAAGGCTAAGGCCACGGTTGCCGCCGCGATTGAGCCCAAGCCAGAGGCCGCGCCCGTCTCGGCCAACGCGGCAGATACCGAGGCAGAAGCCACATCCGTTTCAGCTAAGGTCGAGGCCGCCAAGCCCACTAAGCCTGAGCCCGTCTCGGCCAAGGCCGCCGACAAGGCCATCGAGCCCGCGTCCGTCTCGGCCAACAAGCTAACCCGCAGGGCCGCGGCCGTCGAGGACACGCCGGTGGGCCAGACCATCTCGATGTTCACGCTGCTCGACGAGTAGGGGAGAAGATTGCCATGGCAAACCTCGCGAACCGCCTCGTTCCCAACCTGCCGCAGGAGCTGTCGCCGCGTCTCGCGGGTGCCGTTCTTGATCAGCGCGCCCGCGGCCACCTGAGCGCCTACGCCACGCAGAACACAGCCGCCATCCGCCGCGAGAACACCGAGCGCGACCACGCCACCGCGAGCCGACCCGCCTTCGTGCGCGATGCCGAGAAGGTTATCCACCTGCCCGCCTACAACCGCCTCGCGGGCAAGACCCAGGTGTTCTCCCTGCGCGCCAACGATGACATCACCCGTCGCGGCCTGCACGTGCAGCTCGTGAGCCGCGTGGCGCGCGATATCGGCCTATCGCTGGGGCTCAACCTCGACCTCATCGAGGCCATTGCCCTTGGCCATGACATTGGCCACACGCCGTTTGGCCACGCCGGCGAGCGCTTCCTGAACGACGTCTACCACGGCCGCACCGGCCGTTGGTTCTTTCACAACGTGCAGAGCGTGCGCGTGCTCGACGTGCTCTACGGCCGCAACCTCACCCTCCAGACGCTCGACGGCGTTATCTGCCACAACGGCGAGTGCGAGCGTCAGGTCTTCGAGACGAGCGACCTTGCGAGCTTCTCCGAGTTCGACAAGATCGTGCAGGGCTGCTGGGACAGCGGCGAGCACGCGATTGGGCACCTGCGCCCCATGACGCTCGAGGGGTGCGTCGTGCGCGTCTCCGACATCATCGCCTACGTGGGCAAGGACCGACAGGATGCCATCGCCGCGGGCGTGGCACGCGAGGACACCTTTGACGACGGCCTGGGCAGCGCCTACAACACGTGGGCCCTGGGCGCCTTCATCACCGACGTGGTGGAGCACAGCTTTGGCAAGCCCCGCATCGAGATGAGCGAGGCGGCGTTTGCCGAGATGCGCCGCGCCAAGCGCGAGAACTACGAGAAGATCTACAACGCCAGCGAGCTCTCGGGAGACCTCTCGGCAGACTTCGCCGAGCTCTTTGCCATGGTCTACGAGCGCATGCGCGAAGACCTTGCCGCTGGGCGCACCGACAGCCCCGTGTTTCGCCACCACATCGCTGACGTTGAGCGCACGCTTGCCCACTATGGCCGCAGCTACGACTGGCAGGCGGACCTCGACCTCACGGTGGTGGACTACATCTCCTCGATGACCGACGACTACTTCGTGGCCCTTTGCCAGGACCTCGACCCCAGCTGCGCCCCCGTCTTTCGCCGCCGCGGCTACTTCTGCTAGGGGCGTAACGGGGGCGTCCATGACGGAGGGACGTGCCTTCTGCCATATGACAAAAGACACGTCCCTCTGTCATTCCCTTCGCGATGATTCAAGCGCCAAAGTGTCGTACAATTGTTCCCATGGATACTCTGTTTACACAAGCCGAGCGCTACAAACGCAACGAGAACGCGCCGCTGGCCGTGCGCATGCGCCCACAGACCCTTGCCGAGTACGTGGGCCAGGCCCAGGCGGTGGGCGAGGGCTCGTGGCTGCGCCGCGCCATCGAGCACGACGTTTTGTCGAGCGTGATTCTCTACGGGCCCGCGGGCACTGGCAAGACCACCCTGGCGCGCATCATCGCCAACACCACCCATGCGGAGTTCGTCGAGGTCTCGGCCGTCACGGGCACCGTCAAGGACCTGCGCCGCGAGATTGACGCCGCCGAGAGCCGCCTCATGACGCGTGGGGTACGCACCATCCTGTTCGTCGACGAGATCCACCGCTTCTCGCGCACGCAGCAAGACGCGCTGCTCCACGCCGTCGAAGACCGCATCGTGGTGCTCATCGGCGCCACCACCGAGAACCCCTACTTCGAGGTCAACTCGGCGCTCATCTCGCGCAGCCGCGTGGTCGAGCTGCAGCCGCTGGGAAACGAGGACATCGCCGAGTTGCTGCGCCGCGCCTGCACCTCCGAGCATGGCCTGCGCGGCGCCTTCTCACTCAATGACGACGCACTTGAGCAGATCGTGCAGCTTGCCGGGGGAGACGCGCGCGCCGCGCTCACCTCGCTCGAGCTCGCGAGCCAGATGGCGCTGCCGCCCGCGGCCAAGGTGGGGTCCGACGGCACGGTGACGCTCGCGGACGGCTCGTGCCTGGGCGCGGACGGCGAGGCGCTGCCCATCACGGTCGAGCACGTGCTCGAGGCCAACCCGCGCCGGGGCTTGCCGTATGACAAGTCCGGCGATATGCACTACGACATCATCTCGGCGTTCATCAAGTCGATGCGCGGCAGCGACCCCGACGCCGTGCTCTACTGGCTCGCCCGCATGATCGACGCGGGCGAGGACCCCAAGTTCATCGCCCGGCGCATCATGATTCACGCGAGCGAGGACGTGGGCAACGCAGACCCGCAGGCCCTGCTCATCGCCCACGCGGCGTTCAAGTCTGCCGAGGTCATTGGCTATCCCGAGTGCCGCATCAACCTGGCGCAGGCCGCGCTCTACGTGTGCCTGGCTCCCAAGAGCAACGCCGCCGAGGCGGGCATCGACGCCGCACTGAACGAGGTGCGCCACGGACCGCGCCGCGAGGTGCCCAACCACCTGAGGGACCGCCATCGTCCGGGGTCAGACGCCTACGGGCCCTATCTCTACCCGCACGACTACCCGGAGGGCTGGGTGCCCCAGCAGTACCTGCCAGATGGCCTGGAGCACGGGGCGTTCTTCCACCCCAGCGGCCGCGGCTGGGAGGCCTGGCGCCTCGACGCGACGCGCCGCGACCGGCCGCAGCAGTAGGGCAGGTCGGGTGCGTGTCGCTTCTCTCGGTCATGCCCCCGGCGCTGGCGGGCGGACCGTACGAGTGGGCGTGCTCCATCCTTCTTGGCTTCGCCCGCGATTCAGGCGGAGCCTCGCGGCCGCGCACGTGCTTCTCGGCCACACCCGTGGCGCTGCCCGCCCACACGGATGGGTAGAATGAAGCCCATGGAGCGCGCCCGCCTCCCGTGGGCGCCACGCTTATCGCTTAGAAACTTGGAGGAATCCCGATGGATCCAATGACGATTGCCCTCATCGTCCTCGTGATTGCCGGCGTCTGGGCCGTGGTCGAGCTTGCCCTCACCCTGCGCCAGACCCGCAAGAGCGTCAGCGAGCTCTCGGACTCCGTGAACGACACGATCGGTGAGGTCCGTCCCGCCATCGCCAAGCTCGACGGCGCAATCGACGAGCTTGGCCCCGCGGTCAAGGAGGTCGCCCCGATCCTCGAGAAGGCCTCGACCACCGTTGACCTCATCAACGTCGACCTCGTGCGCGTCGAGGGCATCCTCTCCGACGTCAACGCCGTGACCGGCGCGGGCGCCCACGTGACCGATGCCGTGACCGGCGCGGCCGAGTCCGTCTCGCGCGGCGTCGCAGGGGTTGCCGCCAAGGTCGCCGGCAAGGTGACTGGCGCCGGCAAGGCCGCCAAGATCGCCGCCCCCGAGACCGCAGCGAACCTCGAGGCCCCCAAGGACGAGGCCGGCGAGCCTACGCCCGAGGCAGACGTCGAGGTCGAACGGGTCAAGGGCGACACGGGCTACTTCACCTACCCCGGCGCCTCCGCCCAGGCCGAGGGCGATGCCGCCACGACCGATGGCTCTGCCGAGTAGGGGGTGGCGAAGATGGACAAGCAGATCGTCAACCTCAGCATCCCCGCCCAGCCCGACTTTGCGCGCACCGTCCGCATGATGGCCGCGAACCTCGCCGTCATCTCCGGCCAGTCGGTCGAGGACGTCGAGGACGCCCGCATGGCCGCCGAGGAGGCCTTCGTGTGGTGCTGCGCTTCCGGCCCCGCCGCGTGTAACATCGAGTTCCAGGTGGCCGAGGGCTACCTGGGCGCCAAGTTCGCGTTTGGCCCCAACGACCTTCCCGAGGACGACCCGGCCTCGACCTACGCCGAACTCATCCTCAACGCCGTGTGCGACGAGTGCGTCTTCGACCGCTCGACGCGCACGCTTTACCTCTCCAAGTCCGTGGATGTTGCCGATGCCTAGCGAATCGACAGAGCTAACCAGCGAGCAGCGCGCCGAGGCCCGGCGTGCCGCTGCCGCCTCCACCCACGAGCTGCCCGGCACGCCCAAGGGCAAGCTCGCGTGGGACAAGCAGCGTACGCGCGAGCTGTTTGCGCTCTACAAGGAGCAGGGCGACGAGGACGCCCGCAACGAGCTGGTGATGAGCCACCTCAACCTGGTGCGCTTCCTCGCGAGCAAGTTCAAGAACCGCGGCGAGCCGCTCGATGACCTCGTGCAGGTGGGCACGATTGGCCTCATCAAGGCCATCGACCGCTTTGACCCCGAGCGCGGCCTCGAGTTCACCACGTATGCCACGCCCACCATCCTGGGCGAGATCAAGCGCCACTTCCGCGACAAGGGCTGGAGCGTGCGCGTGCCGCGCCGCCTGCAGGAGCTGTCGAGCAAGGTCAACCAGGCCACCGACGAGCTCACCAAAGAGCTGCAGCGCACCCCCTCCACCGAGGAGGTCGCTAGCAAGCTTGGCGTCACGGTCGAGGAGGTGCTCGAGGCCATGGAGTCCTCGAGCGCCTACAGCTCCGTGCCGCTCGAGGCCGGCGGCTCCGACGACGATGACGCGCCCGCGGTCATCGACCACTACGCGAGCGTCGACCAGGACCTGGCCGCCTCCGACGACCGTATGGTCATCGAGGACACCATCAAGGAGTTCTCGCCGCGCGAGCAGGAGGTCATCCGCATGCGCTTCAACGACAACCTCACGCAGGTCGAGATCGCCAAGCGTCTGGGCGTGTCCCAGGTGCAGGTGAGCCGCCTTTTGCGCCGAACGCTCAAGAAGCTACAGGAGAAGGTCGACCCCGAGGGGCTGATGCGGTGACGGCTGGCCGAAAGACCCCCGATGAGCAGCAGCGGGCCTACGTGTCCGCGCGGCTCGTCGCCGTGCGCGCGTGGGCCTTCGTGGGCTGTGCCGTGGCGTTCGTCATCGCGCTTGTGGCGCTTGGCTCCGTGGGCGACGCCGTCAAGTGCCTGCTCGTGGGTGCCGTTGTGGGGTTCATTTGCAGCTCGCTCACCAATTGGCTCGAGCGCCACGGCGTGGGCCGCGGCCTGGGAGCGCTCGTCTCGCTTGTGGCGTTTCTGGCCATCGTCGCGGGGCTCCTGTGCTGGCTGGGGCCCATGTTCCTCGACCAGTTGAGGCAGCTGCTCGAGCGCATGCCCGCCTTCTTCTCGCAGCTCCAGGACGCGGCGCGCAACTTCACCCTGCCGTTCACGCAGGGCAAGAACTCCGTGCTCTGGGATAGCGTGCAGGGTGCCATCGGAACCCTGGGAGACGTGGGCAAGGCCCTCGTGACCAGGTTTGCCAACTGGCTGTCTGCCGCCCTCGTGCCCAACATGATGGCGCTCGCAAACGACTTCGTGATGTTCTTCCTGGGTCTTGTGCTGGCCTACTGGTTTGCGAAGGACTACCCGGCCATCATGCGCGAGCTGGGCGTCATCGCAGGTCCGCGCCATGACGAGGACCTGGCGCTGCTCGTGGCGGTCCTGGGCCGCTCGGTGGGCGGCTACATGCGCGGCATCGTGATTACGAGCGTGCTCAACGGCGCGCTGGTGTTTCTTGCGCTGTGGATCTGCGGGCACCCGTATGCCGGGCTCATGGGCGTCGTCGTGGGCATCATGCACTTCGTGCCCGTCGTGGGCCCCGCGGTGTCTGCCCTGCTGGCCACGCTGACCGGCCTCTTTGCGAGCCCGGCCGTTGCGGTGTGGACGCTCGTCTGGGCCATCGTTGCGCAGAACGTCACCGACAACCTGGTGAGCCCGCTCGTGATGCAGAGCGCGGTGAAGATCCACCCCGCCATGAGCCTCATTGGCATCACGGTGGGCGCGAGCCTGGGCGGCGCCGTGGGCATGGCGCTGGCTGTGCCGCTCACGGCTGCGGTCAAGGGCGCGTTCATCTACTACTTCGAGAGCAAGACCGGCCGACAGCTCGTGGGCTTCAACGGCGCGCTCTTCAAGGGGACCCCCTTCCACCACGCCGACGGCTCGCCGGTGCCCTCGTATGACGCCCTCGACGACGACTCGCTGGCCGCCACCTCGCTTATCGTGGCCAACCGCGACGCCGACGACGTCCGGGCCGACGAGGCCCCCGCGCCCGAGCCCGGCCTTCTCGACCACCTCCGCGCGCGCCTTCACAAGGGGGAGTAGCCGCTTGTCCCATGCGCTGGAGCATTCGTGCGGGGGCGCGGCCTCGCGGCTCCAAGCGGCCGGCACGCTGTATACTTCCAAGGTTGTATGACCGTCGACAAAACCCGAACGCAGGGGAGACATATGAGCACCGCTGACTTTCCGACCATGACTACCGCCGAGATTCGCTCGACGTTCCTCAAGTTCTTCGAGGACCGAGGCCTCAAGCTGTACCCCAGCTCCTCGCTCGTTCCCGAGGACCCGTCGCTGCTTCTCGCCAACGCTGGCATGAACCAGTTCAAGGAGTACTACCAGGGCAAGAAGACGATGAAGGAGATTGGCGCCTGCTCCTGCCAGAAGTGCGTGCGCACCAATGACATCGACTGCATCGGCGAGGACGGCCGTCACTTGTCGTTCTTCGAGATGCTTGGCGACTTCTCCTTTGGCGGCGTCTCCAAGCAGCAGGCCTGCACCTGGGCCTTCGAGCTGATCACTGAGAAGTTCCAACTGCCGCTCGACCGCCTCTACTTCACCGTCTTCACCGACGACGACGAGACCCACGACATCTGGCGCTCGCTGGGCGTCGCCGAGGACCACATCTCCCGCCTGGGCGAGGACGACAACTTCTGGGCCGCCGGCCCCACCGGCCCCTGCGG